>MDSV01033269.1_pt1 | contig 17002 bp, 18 predicted proteins | sample 810851 | NCBI WGS metagenome assembly MDSV01 (sample SAMN05326640, study PRJNA326480) | marine metagenome | isolation source: seawater | place: Atlantic Ocean: North East | collected 2012 | reverse complement strand
TCTGCCTGGTGGGCGTGATAAGAATTGAACTTATGACCTCTTCGATGTCAACGAAGCGTTCTACCACTGAACTACACGCCCATAAACCTACATAAGATTTAAGATTCTTAGGAATTTTTTTATTATTAACTTAAATTTAATAATTCTTATTTTATTAAAAGAAAATTTTTTATTTTCTTTAATTTTTTTATTCTTTTCAAGCCAATAATTATATTCCTTTATATGCTCATTAAATTTTATTTTTGAATAATTGTTACTATGAATTCTATAATATGCAAGAGGCTCTTGCACACATCTAAATTTGTATTTTTTACTTAATCTAAAAAAAAATTCAAAATCACCAATAATATTGTAAAATTTATCAAATATATCATCTTTAAATATTTTTTTTTTAATCATCACTGTAAGAACTCCTATGCAATAATTATCTAAAAGTTTTTGAGTTATAATACCTTCAGGCAATATATTTTTATAAAAAATCTTACTTTTTTTGCTATTTTGATAAAACTGAAAAAAATTTGAATATACCAAATTTATTTTCTTATCACCTAAAAATAATTTAATTTGTTTTTCTAATTTTGTTTTTACCCACCAATCATCTGTATCTAAAAAACAAATATATTTGCCCTTAGCCTTACTTGTTGCCAGATTTCTTGCATCGTATAGATTTTTTAATTTATTATTTTCATAATATTTGAATCGACTATCTTTTAAACTATTAAATATTTTTTTACTATTATCTGACGAGCAATTATTCCAAAAAATTAATTCCCAATTTTTATAATTTTGTAATATTAAACTTTGTAAACTTTTTCTAAGGTATTTTTCACCATTGTGACAATTCATGATCACGCTTACTAATGGTTTTAAATTATTTTTTTTCACGATAAAATTTTATAGTTTTTCTTAAACCAGATTCTAGCGACACCTTTGGAAACCATTTAAGTTTTTGTTTAGCAAATTTAATACTAGGGTACATATTTCTTATTTCGTCTTTTCTCATTTTTATTTTTCCATAATCTGGATAACCTCCTTTAGAAATCTTTTTAATTTGTTCAATTAAATATTTAATTTTTATGGGTTTTCCAGAACCAGCATTGATAATTTTACCTATAGATTTTTTATTTATTAAAATTTTAAATATTAGATCTATAAGGTCGTCTATGTATAAAAAATCTCTTCTCTGCAAACCATTAGTGCAGGCAAATCTTTCATTTTTTATACATGATTTAACTACTATTGGAACTAATCTATTAAAATCTTGATGTGGGCCATATGCCTGGTAAAGCCTAATGATTGTGCAAGGAAATTTTTTCTTTTTAAATAAACTTAATAAAAAATTTGTAGCTTTGAATTTAGCCAAACTATAAGTTGATCTTGGTGAACAAGCGTGTGTTTCCTTTTGGGGCGATTTAATATTTCCATACTCCAAGCCACTTCCCAGTTGAATAAAATGATCTATGTTATAATTTTCAAATATTTCAGCAAGATTTTTACATCCATAATAATGACTTGTAAGTGTTTTTTTTTTATTTGAATGGTCAACATATCCTCCTAAATTAATTATAAAATTATAAGAGTTATTAATTTTTTTTCTTAATTTGTTCTTATTTCGAATATCGCAGAGTATATATTCTACATTTGAAAAAGTCTTGGAAGGCGAGGGCTTATTTGAAGAAATGCAGGTTACCTTTAATGATTTTTTAAGACATCTTTTGATTAGGTGATATCCTATAAATCCAGTTCCACCTATTACAAGTATTTTTTTTTTATTTTTCAATTTTTTACTTTAAAATTTTTTCTAAAAAATCTTTATCTCTTTTGGTGTCCATGCATTGCCAAAAACCATGATGTTTATAAGCAACAAGCTCTTTTTTTTTACTTATATTTTCTAAAGGCTCTTTTTCTAAAAAAGTTTTGTTATTTTTTATATAATTAAATATTTCCGGTTCCATTACAAAAAAACCTCCATTAATCCAACCTTCATCTAACCTTGATTTTTCTTTAAAGTATAAAACTTTGTTTCCTTTAATTTTAACAGCTCCAAAACGTGCTGGAGGTCTTACCGCTGTAAGTGTTGTTATTTTTCTAAACTTTTTATGAAACTTTAAGAGTTTTTTTAGGTTTATGTCTGCTAATCCGTCTCCATAAGTAAGCATAAAAGTCTCATTTCCAATTAGTTTTTTTAATTTTTTTAATCTTCCACCAGTCATGGTGTTTCTGCCAGTTTCTATAAGGTTAATTTTCCACTTCTTTAATTTTTTTTTTTTAAAATACTCCCTAATTATATGACCCTTATAACCTAGCGCTATGTAAAATTCATGAAAACCAAATTTTGCGTAATGATCCATTATATGATGTAAAATTGGTTTCTTTTTAATCTTTATCATTGGTTTTGGAATAGTTTTTGTATATTCAGATATTCTCGTACCAAATCCACCAGCTAAAATTATTACTTTCATTATTTATTTTTTTTTATTTTCAATGGTTTTATTTTTAAAGAGTATTTTTCAATTTGTTCTTTTGAAAATTTAAATATATCATTTTTTTTATCGTAATAATTTTTATACCAATTTGTAGTCATTTTTATAGTCTCATTAAATTTTAAAGCCGGCTCCCAATGCAAAACTTTTTTTGCTTTTTTAGAACTCAATCTCAATAATTTTGATTCATAAAGATCAAATTTTCTTATTTTAACTTTCCAAAGAACCTTATTCCAATGTTTTTTCATTTCTGAAACCAAAGAAATCACATTTTTATCTTGTGAAAATGTTGGTCCAAAATTGAATACTTCTCCATTTAGCTTATTATTATTATCTAAATTTATTGCTAAAACTAGATAACCTCTAATAGCTTCCAATACATGTTGCCACGGTCTTGTAGAACGAGGATTTCTAATAATGACTTTTTTATTTTGAGACCATGCTTTAACACAATCTGGAATTAATCTATCTCTAGACCAATCACCACCACCTATAACATTTCCAGCTCTTGCTACGGCAATATTTATTTTGTTATCTTTGAAATATGAATTAACATATGATTGTATAATTAATTCAGCCGCAGCTTTTGAAGCACTGTAAGGATCTTTACCTCCAAGGAGGTCATTTTCATGATATCCTCTTTTTATCTCTAAATTTTTGTAACTTTTATCGCTGGTAATTATTACGGCAGAACACTTCTTTTTTATTACCCTTAGAGCCTCTAAAATTTGCATCGTTCCAATAGTATTAGTTGAAAAAGTATTAACTGGTTCCTCATAAGACTTTTTTACAAGTGATTGTGCAGCTAAATGAAAAACGAAATCAGGTTGGTATTTTTTAAAAGCTTTTTTAAGATTTACTATATTTCTTATATCTAAATTTAAATCAATTATTTTTTTTTTTAATTTTAATTTTTCAAAATGTGATGGATTACTAGGTATATTATTTGAAATACCAATTATTTTTGCACCTAAGATATTTAACCATAAAGTCAGCCACGATCCTTTAAAGCCTGTATGACCAGTAATAATTATTTTTTTGTTTTTAAAAAAACTTTCAATTTTCTTCATATTATAGAAATATCTTAATATTCTTTTTTGTTAATTTTGTGAAAAAATTATTTATTTTATATTTCTTTATTTTAGGTTTAGTAAAAGACTTATTTAATTTCAAAGGATTATCTAATACTTTGAAATTATTTGATATTTTTAATCTTTTAAAAATAACCTCATCAAAAGGATTTAATTTTGGAATAATACAATACTTTCCTTGAACAACCAGTTCTAGTACTGCTGATGTTGCTCCTGAACAAATGAGGAAATTCGATTCATTTACTGAATCTACAAAATTTTTTTTGGATAAATTAAAATTTTTAGGAATAAAATTGAAATGTTTTTTAATCTCTTCAAACTTTAGTATTGGATGCTCTTTTATTAAAATATTATGCTCCTTTTTATGTACATTTGATTTAATAATCCATTTTAACAAGCTTATATCGTCATCTAAAAATCCACTCAATATAATAAGTATTCTCTTGTTATTATTTTTAAGAATATTTATATACTTTTTTTTATATAAATATTGATAAGCTAGTGCTGGTGCATTTTCAACTTTGATATTTTTATAAAATTCTTTCTTAGTAGCATTATAAATTGCCCCGATTGACAAAATTGTTTCCGGAACAACTTTTGACAGACATTCTTCTTTTGTCGGGTTCAGACACATGTATTGAGGAAAATAAGTAACCGCTTGATATCCTAAACTTTTTGAATTTGGATAAAATATTCTTGATCCATAATTCCAACCTTTATCAAGTGGTTGGTTTTCGAACCAATTAATGGTTTTTTTTATTTTAATTTTAGAATTATGTAAATTTTTAAAAAAATAATAGTTTTGTAATCCTAAAATTTGACTTGATAAATTAATATTTGTTTTTATTTCAGAATTAATAATTTTAGAGTAATCAACATTGTTAAATTTACGATGCTTTCTTATTAACTTATTTCTTCTATAGATAAATAAGAAGGAATTAATTATATCATTAAAATTTAAATACTGTTCTCGAAATAAATATTTTTTATTTTTTGATCCGTCTTTTATAATTTTAAAAATCTTTGTCAATCCCATTCCCATAAAAAATGCTGGGATTAAAAGAATATTTTTTTTTGAATTAATTACACTAATAAATTTATTACTATAATATCTGTTTGTTTCTACTTCTGATGTATTAATAAATGTGTCAATTAATATAAATTTTTTATCCCTATATAATTTTTTTCTGTGTTTTAGCTTGCAAAAAAAATAAATAATTGAATGGAAAAAAAATGTTTTAAATATTATTGAAAAATTATTTAAAAAATTGACGTTCTTTTTTTTTTCAGTATTTATAGATATATTTAAATTAAAATTTTTATTAATTAATTCTTCTAAATCTTTGTTTTCTACAATAATCTTTTTAATTTTATTATTTTTTTTTAAAATTTTTATGGATTCAACAATACAAATATAATGAAATAATTTACTATAATTAAAATTTCTTGAAGCAGGAGTGGAAATCCACCAATCTAAATTTTTTTTTGATCCTATTTGATCCAACCAAGTGCAGAATTTTTGCCTTAAATATAAATAATTATAAAAATATATTTTTTTAAATGGATCTTCGTAAGCACTGATATGTTTAGTGGTATCAATTATCATTATTTAAACTAATTTTTAGATATATTATCTAATTTTGAAAAAAATATCTTAAGGTTACTTACATTAGTAGTAGTTAAATTAAGGAAGTTATCAAATGGTTTTTGATAGTTAAAATTTATTAAAATTTTTTTATTTTTTAAATAGTTACCAATTTTTTGAGCTTCAGATTTGCTTTTCACTTTGAATGTAACTGTATTACCAAATTTTCCAAAAGCTGCGATATTTCTTTTTTTAAATTCTTTATGCGCATAATTTCTCGCTTTAATTATCTGATTTCTAATTTTTTTATTTTTATTTTTATTTTCTAAATATTCTGTTGCGATTTTTATACTGTGAAATGGAAGTTCTATAGCAAGCCTAAAGCTCTCGATTTTTTCAATTATATTTTTTGAAGACATCATGTAACCTACTCTCAATCCTGGCAAACCTAGATTTTTTGAAAAAGAACTAACGATAATTAAATTATTGAATTTTTGTATAAGGTGTTTTGCGCTTTTAGACCCAAGTTCCTGATAAACTTCATCAATAATTAATATTACATTGTTTCTTTTACAAAATAATAATAAATCTTTTATTTCAACTATAGTCCAGTTTTTTTCAAAGGGATGTGAGGGATTGACTAAAACAAATATTTTGATCTTTTTTTTATAAATAAATTCTTTTAATTTTTTGATATCCAATCCATTGGGATTTTCAGGATTAATTCCTAAATTAAATATTCTATAGTTATATAATTTTGTGTATATATTATACATAAAATAGTTAGGGGTTAAAAAGCCAAGATTTTTTTTATTTTCACTAAAATAGTACAAAACATCTTTTATTATGCCCTCTGCTCCTAGCCCTATTAAAAGATTATTTGTTTTAACTTTTAATTTTTTTGCTAGTAAATTAATGAAAATATTTAAATTTGGATAATATCCGAGATTATCTGAAATTTTATTTTTGGAATTAAACGTGTGTCCAAATTCAGCTCTGTTTAGTCTTAGAAATTTATAAAAATTATCATCAGGCTTTCTAATTCTTTTTATAAATTTTTTTTCTTTATCTTTCATTGCTTAAGCAAATTAGTTCTTTTACCTAATTCCTTAAGTTCAAATTTAATTCTTTCCTTTCTATTAAAAGATTGTATTTTATCTTTTTTAGCGCTTTTGAAAGCTTTTAAACTAGAAATATCATATAATAGAATTCTTCTATTTTTCGAAGATATATTGTGAGAGGATCCATGTATTAACTTACTGTGAAAAAACAGGCAACTTCCTGCTTTAGCTTGTATTGGAATTGCTGGTTCTTTTAAATTTAACTTGTCTAATATTTTTGGAGAAACAAAATATTTTTGCAAAGAATTAATGTTTAAAAATTTTTCATGCTTAAACATTTTTTTATGTGTCTTTGGAAAAACCCACAAACCAGCATTATAGTGGCTATGATCATCAATAAAAATCATACAATTTAACATGTTGCTAGATTTAAAACCCAGTCCTTTCCAATAAATATAGTCTTGATGGTAATACTCTACTGATCCGATCCATCTGTTTTTTAAATTAGACTTTGCGTTCCATGTATAAATATTTTCAGATTTTAATAAAAGGCAACTTATTTCATTAAACCAATTTTTATTTTGAATTATTTTTTTTAAAATAATATCATGGTGAATTGAATGTATTAAAGCTTTTTTAGTTCCAGGCTCACTTAGACCTCTCCCATCCTTCTGCATCTTTGACAAATAATCAAGTCTTTTAGATATTAATTTTAAATCTTTTTTATCTATTAAATTTTTAACTAGTACAAATCCATTTTTCTTGAAATTAGCATATAAATTTTTTTGCATCTATATTTTATTCACCTCCAGAAATATTTATTACTTGATTAGAAATTAGACTATTATCTTTTGAGGCTAAAAAAACTATATAATTAACAACTTCTTTAATTTCAGCCATTCTTTTTAATGGTATTAGGTCAATTCTTTTTTTCATGTTTTTATTTTTATCTATCCTATTTAATTTTGTATCTGTGAGACCAATTTGTAAGGTATTAATTAAGATATTGTTCTTAGTTAAATTTTTTAATGGTTTAGGAAAAAATTCGTTCATAAATTTAGATAAAGAGTAAACAAATGAGTTATTAGATCCACCAAATTTTGTGCCTATACTAGAAGCGTAAACTATTCTTCCCCAATTATTTTTTTTCATAAAATTTGTGATTTTTTTAGTTATAATAAAGTTAGATAAATAATTTGCATTAAAATGGTCTGTAAAGTCTTTTGCTTTTACGTTTTTCATTGTTCTTAACTTTAAATAACCAGTTAAACTAATCAATATATCTATATTATTAAAAATTTTATTTTTATCAACATTTTTTTCAAAAGAGCTAATATTTTTTAAATCAAATTTAAAAATTTTTAAGTTTTTTTTACTTAATTTTTTTAAATTTTTATCATTCTTGTTACAATGTGCAATAACTTGATAGTTTCTATTAATATAATGTTTTGTGAGTTCAACACCTATGTCTGAGCTTGCACCTAAAATTAAAATTTTTTTCATAGCAAATTATTTTAAACCTTCCCAAGCTTTAGCGTGTGATGCACCTATTAAACTTCCTTTTACGTCACATACATTACATGGACTAAATTCTCTATTTGCATTAGCTAAATTAAATCTTGATTTTTTTGCATTTTCAGACATCCAAATATTTAGAATTGTATCATTATTTAAATTGCCAAGAATATTTTTTTTTCCCCAGTCGTGTGAACACATTAAAACATCTCCATTATAATCAATAAAAAAGTTATAAGATGGATAATAACACGGTTCTTTTATTGATTTTTTAAGTGAGCTAATTGAGTGAACTGCATTTTCCATCAAACCACCTCTATTGCTCATTGTGATTCCATAATCCTTCTCTGGAGGCAAATATCTGTTTCTTATAACAAATTGATTTTCATCTAAATTTGCTTCTTTACATAAATTTTGAAACTTATCCATGTCTTCTGGTCCGTCATAAACACTAATTAAAAGAGTTGAGAGACCAGAGCTAAATAATTTTTTTATTCGCGTTAAATTTAAAACATCACCATTTGTGATTAATTCAATTTTTGCATTTGGTAAATATTTTCTAGTTCGTGCGATATTTTCAAAACATGCTTTGTTTAATAAAGGTTCGTTAAAACCAGAGTAAACAACTATCCCACTATAGTTATATTGAGATAGTTCTTTGCAAATTTTTTCATGAAGCTCTTTTTTTATAAATTCTTTATTATCAAATTCCTTGATCCATGCTGGATCACTTCTTGGGCAAAAGACACAAGATCTATTACATGTTCCTGAGTCACTGATTTCGACAACTGATGGTAGAGGTATTTTACTTCCTTTAATAAATTGTAAAGTATCACTAACAATTTTTGATTTTCTTTTTATATTTTTATCTAAAAATTTCATTAAATTCTAATTTAATCCAAGATTTTTACTAATGATATCTTCAATATTTTTTATTGAATACTTACTTTTAATTTTTTTAGAATAGCCATATTTTGCATGAATGTAGTCAATTTTTGCATTTTTTGCTGTCAATTTATCTACATTCATGTCGCCAATATATACCATTTGATTTTTTTGAACTTTTCTTTTTTTTGAAAGTTCATTGATTTGTTTGGGATTCGGTTTTCCAATTAAATTGCGTTGAGGACATAAAACTAAATTTAATTTAATTTTTAATTTCTTTAATATTTTTTTTGTTCTAATTTTTTCTTTAGAAGTAAGAATTCCAATTATTTTTCTATTTTTTTTCAATATATTTAAAGTTTTTATAACTCCACGTTGTAACTTGATATATTTGATGTTTTTAATTGAATTAAGATTATATTCTTTAGAAATTTTTTTGTAATTAGTTGGCTTAATTTTTAATTTCTTTAGAATTACATAAAAAGGCATGCCTATAAGTTTAAAATAATCTTTAAAAGGCACTTTAAGGTCATATTTTCTATTAACAGCTTCCCATGAAACTTGCATATTTTTTTTAGAATTAATTAAAACTCCGTCTAAATCAAATAAATAGATTTTTTTTTCTCTCATTAATATCTTTTTCTAACAGGGTTATTGGGCATCACATCTATTGCCTCTAATAAATCATCATTGACATCAACAGAAAAACTTGTGCTTTTAGAGACAAATGTTCCAATTGTTTGGTTATTTTCCAAAGCTCTTATCAACTCTATTCCTTCTATTCTTTCTAAATTTCCCATTTTAAATTTTGTAAATTGACTTAAAGCTTTTGGTTTAAATGAAACTATTGATAAATCTTTGTAATATAAAATACTTTTATTTTTATAATTGAATGGAATTGATGATCTTGAAAAATATAAAACTTTGCCCTTTCTATCAAAAATAACTTTTACTATATTTTTTCTCTCAGGTTTTTTTGTTATCATCGATGGTACAATTATATCGAACTGTTTATTTTTTAGATGAAAATTTATAACTTTATCTATATCCTTAGGGTCAACTAATGGTTCATCCCCTTGAATATCTATTACTAGTTTTGGTTTAAATTTTTTTGCTACTTCTGCTATTCTTTCAGTTCCATTCTTATGTTTCTTAGAAGTTATTATGGCTTCTCCTCCAAAATCTCTCACTACATCATAAATTTTTTTATCATCAGTGCAAACTATAACTTTATTAATTTTTTTTGATAGCAAGGCTCTTTTTAAAGTGTGTACAATTATTGGCAAGCCATCTATTTTTAATAAAGGTTTTTCTTTAAGTCTTGATGAATTTAACCTTGAAGGTATTAATCCTAAAATCATGTTGCTTTTGGATCCTTAAGCTTGTTCATTATTTGAACATTAATTTATCCTATGCATAATGTCTACTGTTAATTACCATGTTTCTGGTTAAACTAAGATGGATCTTTTAACACTAAGTCACTCAATTCTTTATGAATGATAGAATTAGTAGCAATAATATTGCGTTTTCTAGGTAAATTTTCATCGTATTTTATAGCATCAACAAACCCACCTGCTTCTCTTAAGATTATAATACCTGCAGCTATATCCCAGTAATTTAATTCCCATTGCCAATATCCATCGAATCTACCACAAGCAACATTAGCAATATCTAGCGCTGCGCTACCAAATTTACGAATTGGTGCATCAACGTTATTTGAAACTTTAACGAACTCATCAAAAATAAAGTCTCTTAACTTACTTGATCCATTGGGCCCCCCAGTAACTAAAAGAGAGTTTTTTAATTTATTTTTTTTAGTAACCCTTATTCTGGAATTATTTAAATATGCTCCATTGCCTTTTTCAGCAACAAACATTTCATTTTTTATTGGATCAAAAATTACTCCACATTTAATTTCACCTTTTTCTTCGTATGCAATAGAGATGGCAAATTGAGGAATTCCATTTAAAAAATTCAAAGTTCCATCTATTGGATCAATAATCCATCTATTATTTGTATTTGATTTATTGATAAATCCAGACTCTTCAGTCATTATCCCATAATCTGGGTGTGCTTTTTGTAACTCATCAATGATTGTTTTTTCGGCTTTTTTATCAGATGAAGAGACAAAATCACCTGGGCCTTTAGCAGAAATTTGTAAATTTTCTAATTCACCAAAGTCTCTTATTAGTGACTTAGATGCTTTCACACAAGCTCTTATAATAATATTAATTTGAGGAGAATTTAATCGCATTAGTTTACTCTCTTTACATATTCTAAAGTGCGGGTATCAATTATTACTTTTTCACCACTTTCAATAAATGGCGGAACATCTATTTTAATACCACAATCTAATATTGCAGGCTTGTAAGAGGAAGATGCAGTTTGATTTTTTATGGCAGCATCTGTGCTTTCAATTACACATTCTATATTGTTTGGAAGTTTTATTGAAATTGGTTTTTCTTCCATAAAAGATATTATTACCTTAAGATTTTCTTTTAATAATTTATATTGCTCCCCAGTTATAGATTTTGAAATTTCAACTTGTTCGAAAGTTTCATTATCCATAAAGTGACAATTATCTCCATCTATGTATAAAAAATTAAATTCTTTTTCATCCACTTCAGCCTTTTCTACTGTCTCACTAGACCTAAACCGCTCGTTTAATTTCGTGCCTTTAATAACACTTTTTAATTCTACTTGATTGAAAGCTCCACCTTTACCAGGTTTAACATGCTGTGTTTTTAAGACATTCCAAAAGTCATTTTTATGCTCGATAATCATTCCTGGTTTTATTTCGATAGCGGTTATTTTCATTTAAATTTTTTAATCGCAATTTCTGGTTTTAGCTTTGGGTTATCCCAAATATAACTTGATATTGCAATATAATTAGCTCCTAATTTAATTAATCTTTTATAATTTAAATTATTAATTCCACCAATTGCTACAATAGGTTTTTTTATATTTTTTTTTGCCCATTTAAGAATATTTAAATCTGTATTTTTAGCCTGAGGTTTTAGCTTAGATTTAAAAAAGGAGCCAAAAGCTAAATAGCTAGCTTTATTCTTCATTGCTGTTTTAGCCAATCCTTTAGAATTATGACAAGTTATACCTATAATTTTTTTTTTATGATATCTCTTCATATTAATTATCGGCTTGTCTTTCTGGCCAATATGAAATCCATCAGCTGTAATAATTTTTGAAATATCAGGATAATCATTAATTATAAGTTTAACTTTATGTTTTTTTGTGATTTTTTTTATTTTTCTTCCAATTCTAATAATTTCAGCTTTTTTTATTTTTTTTAACCTTAACTGAAAAAAATTTACATTTCCTGCTGACAAAACTTTATCTAAATCTCTATAAAAATTACGATTAATCTTATTTGGAGAAATTAAATAAACTAACTTTTTCAATTATATTAAGCTGCTTCTTCTTTTTCTAAATTTTCAGACCATTCTCCTTTTGAAGAAAGCCCATTCATTTTGGCTCTATGGTCAAACGCTTTTTGGATATTATCTTTATTGTTTTGGTCTTTTCCAAATGCTTTTAAAGCACTAGCCTGCAGTCCTCTACCGTAAGAAAAGGTAATTAAAAATTTTGTGTCATTAATTTTATTAATTTCGTTTAAATTTTTACTTGCTTCTATCTCAGACTGGCCCCCAGATAAAAAAGCGATACCTGGCACTTCGCTTGGGACATTTTTTTTCAAACATTCTAAAGTTTTTTTCGCAATCTCCTCAGTTGTAGACTTTTTTTTGCTTTCTGATCCAGGAATGATCATGTTTGGTTTTAAAACTGTACCTTTTAAATTTACTTTATGAATAGATAATTCATTATAACACTCGTTTAAAACACTTGTAGTTACTTGGTAACATTTATCAATGTCATGAGTTCCATCCATTAATACCTCTGGCTCTACTATTGGAACCATTTTTGCTTCCTGCACAAGAGCAGCGTATCTTGCTAATGCATGGGCATTTGATTTAATTGATTGAGTTGAGGGAAAATTTGTTCCTATTTTATAAACAGCCCTCCATTTTGTAAATCTCGCACCAAGATTGTAATAATCTTTTAATCTATCTCTAAGCCCATCGAGACCCTCGGTAACTGTTTCATCAGGTGATCCTGCCATTGGTTTAGCACCTTTATCAACTTTAATGCCAGGTATAGCATCACTTTTTAATATCAATTCAGGTATTGTAGGTCCTAAAGTTGTTTTTTGTTTAATTGTTTCATCAAATAGAATTACTCCTCCAATATAATCTTTCATCGTCTGAGAACTAAAAAGAGTTTGTCTAAAAATTAATCTATTTGTTTCATTATTCTCCACATTTATACTTTTAAATCTTTTTGCTATTGTGCCTGTGCTCTCATCTGCGGCCAAAATACCTTTACCTTTAGCGCACATTTTTTTTGCAATTTCTTCAAGTGTCATAGTTGATATTTATTTTAAAACATTGAGACCAGGCAAGTCTTTTCCTTCTAGAAATTCCAAAAATGCTCCACCTGCTGTTGATAAGTGTGTAAAAAAAAATTTTTCATTACTATTATTTATAGCAGAAACTGTATCTCCTCCACCAAGTATTGAAATCAGAGATTTTTTTTCTGTATTTTCAGATATTTTTTTTGCAATGGCCAATGTTCCGATTGAAAAATTTTTGTTTTCAAAATATCCAGCTGGCCCGTTCCATAAAATTGTATTAGATTGATCAATTATATTTTCGATATTTTTAATTGTGTTTGGTCCAATATCTAGTATCAACTCATTTTCATCTACTTTATCTTTACTTTTTACAATCCCAATTCCTTCCAAATCGGTTGCAACCTTATAATCCTCAGGAATTAAGATATTACAATTATACTTTTTTGCTTCTAAATAGATATCCTCAACTATTTTTTTAGAGTTTTTTTCAATTAATGATTTTCCAATCTTAAAACCCTTAAAAATTAAAAAATTATTAGCCATAGCTCCCACAATAATAATATTGTTTACATTTTTAATTAAATTTGAAATTACTTTAATTTTAGTTGAAATCTTAGAGCCTCCTATAATGCAGGTGACTGGTTTTTTTTTGTTTTTAATAACACTATTAATTGCATCTATCTCTTTTTTAAAAAGAGGTCCGGCGAATGACTTTTTAACAAATTTTGTAATTTTGTGAATGGAAGCCTGCTCTCTATGAGAACATGAGAAAGCATCATTAATATAAATATCAGCTAAAGAGGCTAATTTTTTGGCAAAGTTATCTTCATTTTCAATTTCACCTTTAAAAAACCTAATATTTTCAATTAAAATAATTTCACCCTCTTTTAAATAAGAAAATTTGTCTTTTGTATCTTCATTTATCTCTCCCACAAAAAAAAACACATTAGTTTTCAGATTTTCTTTTAAAAATTTATATACAGGTGTTAGAGACAACTCATTAACTTTTGCGCCTTTGGGTCTACCAAGATGACTGACAATAATAATTTTTGCTTTTTTCATCACTAATTTTTCAATAAAAGGTAAATTAAGAATTATCCTTGTATTATCTTGAATCTTTTTTTCTTTTAAAGGTACATTTAAATCCAATCTTAAGACAACAGTTTTACTCCGAATGTTTAAATCTTCAGAAAAATATCTTATTTTTACCATCAAACTTATTTAATTTCTGAGCTTTTCTTGAATGGCAATTACTATTTTTTCTACGGTCAATCCAAAATGCTCGTATATTTTTTTATATGGTGCGCTTTCACCAAATGTTTCTATGCCCAGAGAAAGGCCTTTATCTCCTGAGTATTTTTTCCATGATGTAATGCCGCCTGCCTCAATGGTAACTATCAAAGAGTCAAAATCTAAAATATCTTTTTTGAAATCATCAGATTGCTTGTTAAAAAGTTCCTGACAAGGCATTGAAATCACTTTGGAATTAATATTGTTTTCTTTTAAAGCTGATTGAACATTTAAAGCCAATTCAACCTCTGAACCTGAGGCAACTAAGGTAACTTTATTATCATGAGAGTCTAATTTTACTATATAGGCCCCTTTTTCACATTTATTATTTTCTGAAAACTGAGGATTTACGTAAGGTAAATTTTGTCGTGATAAGGCAATTACGCTAGGCGTATTTTTATTTTTTAAGGCCATCTCCCAACACTCAAGAGTTTCATTTATGTCAGCGGGTCTAAAAACATTGAGATTAGGAATTTCTCGTAAACCATTAAGCTGCTCTATCGGTTGATGAGTAGGTCCATCCTCACCTAATCCAATCGAGTCATGCGAAAAAATATAAATTACTCTTAATCCCATTAATGCAGAAAGTCTAATTGATGGTTTGCAATAATCAGAAAAGATTAAAAAAGTTCCTCCGTAAGGAATTAGGCCGCAATATAAAGCTAAGCCATTCATTATAGCGGCCATACCATGCTCCCTAACACCATAATGAATATAATTGCCACCAAAATTTTTAGAATTAATAACTTTTGAATTATTAGTTTTAGTATTATTTGATCCACTCAAATCTGCGGAGCCACCAATTAATTGTGGTAATATTTTTGTAATACTTTCAATAACAATTGAAGAGCATTTTCTAGTAGCCATATTTGGTTTTGATTTAAAATATTTTTCTTTTTCTTGCTTTATCAAATTATCAAGATCTTTAATTTCAGATTTCACAAAAAAATTCTCAAATTCCGATTTTATTTTCAAAGGTTTTTTGCTTAGTTCACTTTCCCATTTTTTTTCTAATTCTGTTCCTTTTTCTCCTATCGATCTCCACTCATTTAAAATTTTTTCTGGTATTTCGAATGGATTATTATTCCATTTTAATTTTTTTCTTACCAAAGCGATTTCATCCTCTCCTAAAGGAGAACCATGAGAAGAGGCTTTTCCGGATTTATTAGGCGAACCATAACCAATTATTGTTTTACAGGATACTAACGTTGGTTTGTTTGATTTTGATGCTTTAGTTATAGCTTTAGAAATTTGAGTTTCGTTGTGTCCGTCGACTTGTAAAAAATTCCAACCATAGCTCTCAAATCTTTTTTTATAATTATCAGACACACTTAATGATGTAGAACCATCAATAGAAATTTTGTTATTATCAAAAAAAACTATAAGATTTTTGAGCTTTAAATGACCGGCTAAACTCATCACCTCATGGCTAATTCCCTCCATCAAATCCCCATCGCTAGCAATGACATATGTTTTGTTATTAATTATAGATGACCCAAATTTTTTTCTCAAAATTTCCTCTGCAATAGCAAAACCTACTGCGTTACCTAATCCCTGACCTAATGGACCAGTTGTTGTTTCGATACCTGTTCCTTTTTTATATTCGGGGTGACCTGCACAAATAGAATTAAGCTGTCTAAAATTTTTTATGTCGTCTAGGGAAACACTTTCATAGCCAGTTAAGTAAAGCAGAGAATATAATAGCATTGACCCATGACCTGCTGAGAGAATAAATCTATCTCGATTTATCCAATCAGGGTTTTTTGGATTAAACCTCAGGTGGTATTTAAATAAAACCGTGGCAACATCTGCCATACCCATGGGCATACCGGGATGACCCGAATTAGCTTTTTGCACAGCGTCAATTGATAAAAATCTAATTGCGTTTGATAATTGATTAAGTTTTAAATTCACAGTTTAATTACCTATATAGACTTAAACTAACTATATCAATAATATGATATAAAAAAATTATATGAGCATTTTTGAAAAAAAAGAAAAAAACTTAAACGAGTTAATTGAAAAATTGAACGCTTTTACATCGACTTATTCACACTCTGCATATAAGACAGAAAATATAAAAACTGAAAAAAATGCACTACTTAAACAAAAATCTGAAGTAGAAAAAAAAAATCAAGAACTAGTTAGGGAACATAAATATTTGAAAGAAAAAATAGCCAGCCTTCAAATTGAAGTTAACAAAAGATCTATTTTAGAGGAAAAGTTTAATCAAGATATAGAAGAGCTAAGTCAAGAAACAGAGAATTTGGTAAATGAAATTGAAAAATGGCAAACGTAAATATTAAATTTAACAATAAAGATTATCTTTTGTCTTGCGACGATGGGCAGGAAGAGTCGCTTAAAAGCTTAACTAAATTTTTAGACAAAAAATACAGTGAACTAAAAGATAAATTAGGGAATATTGGGGAAAACAAGCTCTTATTGATTACTACAATACAATTGATAGACGAATATTTTGACTTAAAGCAAAGGGTTACAGAACAGAAAAAAAAATTAGATAATTTAGCAGATAAATTCAAAGAATTAAAAAAACTTGCAATTCAATATAAAGAGGGAAAAGATAAAGAGATTGGTAATTTAAATAAAGAACTAGATCAATTCAAAAATGCAGTAGAAGAAAGCAACAAACTTTACGAGTCTATGCT
>MDSV01167703.1_pt1 | contig 17005 bp, 15 predicted proteins | sample 810851 | NCBI WGS metagenome assembly MDSV01 (sample SAMN05326640, study PRJNA326480) | marine metagenome | isolation source: seawater | place: Atlantic Ocean: North East | collected 2012 | reverse complement strand
GTTCTTCTAGTCATTGAACCAGTATGCCAGTGTTCAAGTTGGCGTCCTGTGGTGAGAATCATGGGATATTGATCATCTGGAACTTCAGCCGGAGCAATTATATTTGCTGGTGTGAAACGTGCTCTACCGTCATTTCTGGGAAAACCTTCTCCAAATACTATTGGTTGTCCGGGGTCAGTTTCACTTAAGGATGGATAAGTCACAACATTCTCACTTTCCAATCTATCCCAAGTAATATTATCCAGTGATTTCATTGAAAATTTCATTTCCGCAAAAACTTCACTGGGGTGGGTATATTTCCAATCCAAACCGAGACGTTTTGCCAACTCAACTGTAATCCACCAATCCTCTCGAGCGTCACCAGGTGGGTCAATAGCTCGGCGTCCCATCTGAACTTGCCTATTTGTATTAGTTACAGTGCCAGTTTTTTCTGCGAATGCTGATGCTGGTAAAATTACATCCGCATAATTAGCCGTTTCAGTAATAAAAATATCTTGAACTACTAAATGATCTAGCTTGGCTAAAGCTGCTCTAGCATGATCCAAATCTGGATCCGACATGGCGGGGTTTTCACCCATAATATACATTGAAGAAATCTTACCACTGTGGATAGCATCCATGATTTCTATAACCGTTAAGCCTTTTTTGGGATTAATAATTTCTGATTCCCAAATCTCATTGAAAGCAGACCTTACACCGTCATCTGTAACACTTTGATAGTCAGGTAAAAACATAGGTATTAAACCAGCATCTGATGCACCCTGTACGTTATTTTGTCCCCTAAGTGGGTGTAATCCAGTACCAGGTCTTCCAACTTGCCCACACATTAGTGCCAGAGAAATAAGGCACCTGGAATTATCTGTACCATGAATATGCTGAGAAACACCCATCCCCCAAAATATCATTGCCGATTTAGCGTTAGCGAAGTCGCGAGCGACTTCTCGTAAAACGTTAGCAGAGATACCACAAAATTCAGACATTTTCTCAGGTTCAAAATCCTTAAGATGTTGCTTCATTTCATCCCAATTTTCGGTATAGCCCTCAATGTACTGCCGATCGTAAAGCTCTTCCTCAACGATTACATTCATGATTGCGTTTAACATTGCTACGTCAGCGCCAGGACGAAACTGCAACATATGGGTTGCGAAACGCTTCAGTCCCTGACCACGAGGGTCCATTACTATAAGCTTTCCACCTCTTTTAGTGAACTGTTTAAAATATGTTGCCGCTACTGGATGGTTTTCCGTAGGATTAGCTCCAATAACAATAGCAACATCAGCATTTTCAATCTCATTGAATGTAGCTGTAACAGCAGCTGATCCAACATTTTCCATTAATGCTGCCACTGATGAAGCGTGGCATAATCGAGTGCAATGATCTACATTATTATGTTTAAAACCCTGCCGAATAAGCTTTTGGAATAAATACGCTTCTTCATTTGAACACTTTGCTGATCCAAACCCTGCTACTCGGCTACCCGCGATATCTCTTTGGGAAATAAAACCATTTGCAGCGACGTCCAGAGCTTCTTCCCAAGTCGCCTCCCTAAAATGCGTATACGGATTTGAAGGATCCACATTAAGTCCCTTTAAAGGAGCATCGTCACGTCTTATTAATGGTTTAGTTAGACGATGCTCATGGTGAATGTAGTCAAACCCAAAACGCCCTTTAACACACAGCCTGTTTTCATTAGCTGGACCGTTAACACCCTCAACATATTTAATCTTTTCATCTTTTATTTTGAAAGATAATTGACATCCTACCCCACAATATGGGCAAACTGACTGTACTTCTCGATCGTAATCTTTGCTATCTCCAACCTGGTCATTGTTTAAAACTGTTGCCGGCATCAAAGCCCCCGTTGGACACGCTTGCACACACTCTCCGCAGCCGACACATGTCGAGTCTCCCATAGCGTCGGCCATATCAAAAATAACTTGCGAACCCAGCCCGCGTCCACCCATTCCTATAACATCATTCACTTGAACTTCACGACAGGCTCGAACACACAAGTTACAATGTATACAAGAATCTAAATTTACTTTCATCGCTACATGACTGTCGTCTAGTAGTGGTATCGTCGACTGATCTCTAGTAGGAAACCTACTCTCCTCAACACCGGTTGCTTCTACCATATCCCAAAAATGAGAGGAAGCATCATGTGCTAACTTTGGTTGATCGGCTACCAGTAGCTCAATTACAGTAGCCCGAGCAATTTTTGCTCGCTCAGACTCTGACTTTACAACCATCCCCTCGGACACTGAACGTATGCAGGATGCAGCTAGTACTCTCTCACCCTCAATTTCCACCATACACGCCCGACAGTTTCCATCAGAACGATAGCCTGGTTCAGGTTTATGACATAAATGAGGAATTTTTAGCCCTTGACCGTTCGCAGCTTCCCAAATAGTTGAGCCTTCTGGAACAGAAACGTCTTTGCCATCTAAGACAAAGGTTACAATTTTTTCTTTGGCTGAATCAAACATCTGTAGACCTAACTTACTTCATCTGGAAAATACTTTATAGTTGAACGAATAGGATTTGGCGCAGCTTGACCAAGCCCACAGATAGAGGCATCTTCCATAACAATGCACAAATCCATAAGCAATTTTTTATCCCAGTTATCCATTTGCATTAATTGGACGGCCTTACCACACCCTGTACGACAGGGTGTGCACTGTCCACAACTTTCGTCTTCAAAAAACCTTAGCATATTTAAAGCAGCGTCTCTAACTTTATCCAAGTGAGATAAAACAACTACAGCTGCAGAGCCAATAAAAGTATCAAAAGGTTGTAAAGTATCAAAATCTAAAGGTACTGAGTCTATTTCAGCTGGAAGTATACCTGAAGACGGGCCACCAGGTTGATAAGCTTTAAATAAATGCCCTTCCAACATACCTCCTGATGCTACAATTATATCTTTAATCGTTGAGCCCGATGGAAGGAGGTAAACTCCTGGTTTTTTTACACGACCTGAAACAGAATAACTTCGTAGCCCTTTACGTCCATTTTTTTCTACTGAACTCAAAATATTAGGCCCTTCTCTGCAGATCCTTGCTATCCAATGCAAAGTCTCAACATTATGAACTAAAGTGGGTCGATTAAAGATCCCAACTTGAGCAACATATGGCGGCCGATGCCGAGGCAACCCTCTTTTACCCTCAATGGACTCAATCATAGCGCTTTCTTCTCCACAAATATAAGCTCCCGCGCCACGTCTTAACTCGATATAACCCTTGTCAACATAACCAGAGTTTTCCAAATTATTAATTTCACGTCTAAGGATTTCTAAGACTACTGGGTATTCATCCCTCATGTAGATATAACATCTTGATGCATCAACAGCCCACGCTGCTATCAACATACCTTCTAAAAATAGGTGTGGTTTTCGTTCTAAATAGTATCTATCTTTGAAAGTTCCTGGTTCTCCTTCATCCCCATTAACCGCTAAATATCTGGGGCCTGGGGCTGCTCTAACGAAACCCCATTTTTTTCCAGAAGGGAAACCCGCACCACCAAGGCCACGTAATCCACTGGAACTGACTTTTGCTTGAACCTCTTCCCAGTTACCATTTAACCTCAGAGATTTTAGTTCAGAGTACCCCTCTTCTTTTTCATAATCGGCCAAGCTTTCATAGTCGACCATATGAAAATGGATATCATTACGCTCGATAGCTTCTTCAACCTTTTGTAGGGTTGCATGATCAATATGATTATGTCCAATTTCTAAAGTGGGAGCAGTATCACATCTTCCCATACAGGGAGCTCTTAAAACTCTAACTTCCGCTGGGTCCAAACCTTCCTCTAAGGTCTTTTTTAATCTCTCTGCACCAGCGAGTTCACATGATAAAGAATCACATACTCTGATGGTTAATGAAGGAGGAGGAGCCTCATCTTCTTTGACTATGTCGAAGTGAGCATAAAAACTAGCAACCTCAAAAACTTCTGTTTGGCTCAAACGCATTTCTTCAGCTAAAGCTCGAAGATGCGCAGCACTTAGATGCCCGTACTTATCCTGTATTAAATGTAGAAACTCTATTAAAAGATGGCTATGCCTCGGCGTGTCCGCTAAGAGCTGCCGCACTTCATGTAATGCCGTGTCAATAAATTGACGGCCTTTTGGAGTTTTTCTACCCTTACCCGGAGCAGATTTCCATATACCTTTTCGATCGTCAACGAGAACCAAATTTTTTACCTTTAATAAATTGCTCAAATTGTCTTAACCATAAATGTAGTCTTACACAACACTACTCTTATTGCTTTTTATTGAAAGTAGTCGTCACTTAAAAAGGCTACCTTTATTTTTGCGTCTTCCCAAAAAAAAACACAAAAGTTTAACTAAACAATTCATGACAGAGCTCCAAAGCATCTACTAAGGAATCTACTTCTTCCAAGGTATTATAAAGGCCAAAGGATGCCCGGCAGGTAGCTGAAACCCCCAAATGCTCCATAAGAGGTTGAGCACAATGGTGACCCGCTCTAACACATATCCCTCTTTTATCTAATACTGTAGATATATCATGAGCATGACCTGCTCCATCTATTGTGAAAGAAAATATTGGTGCTTTATCAATATCATTTCCTTGAATACTGAGCCATTCAAGTTTTGAAAGCTTTTCATGAGCGTATTTTTTTAAATGGTTTTCGTGTAAGGCTATGTTTGCCATTCCGATACCTTGCATATATTCGAGTGCCACACCCAGTCCAATTGATTGAACGATACCAGGTGTACCCGCTTCCATAATCATTGGTGGATCATTGTATGTTACTATTTCTTTATGAACTTCCTTTATCATGTCACCACCACCCATAAATGGGGTCATCTCTGACATTCTATTCTCACTTATGTAAATTGCACCAGAAGCAGATGGTCCATATAATTTGTGACCAGTTATTGCATAGAAATCACATCCAATATCTTGAACGTCTATAGGAAGGTGAACTGCTGCTTGAGAACCATCAACAAGCACAGGAATATCTCTTGATTTCGCGGCATTACATATCTTTTTTACGTCGACTCGTGTTCCTAAGACATTAGACATATGTGTGATGGCAATTAACTTGGTTTTTGATGTAAAAGCGTTGATAACTTTTTGTTCATCAAAGCTCCCGTCCGGTTCCGTATCGACCCAAACTAATTTAACTCCCAACTTATCACGAAGGAAATGCCACGGAACTATATTTGCGTGATGTTCCATTACACTTAAAATTATTTCGTCATCAGACTGCAACCTTGGCATTGCCCAACCGTAAGCAATCGAATTAATACCCTCTGTCGTTCCTGAGTTTAAAACTATCTGAGATCCACTAGAAGCATTTAAAAAGTTTGCAACAATGCCTCGAACAGCTTCATATTTCTCAGTTGCAAGATTTGATAGATGATATAGCCCTCTGTGAACATTGGCGTACTCCTCTGAATACGCTCTATTAATCGCGTCTATTACTATTTTGGGCTTTTGGGCGGACGCTCCATTATCAAGATAGACTAGTTTTTTATTATTAACATTACGATGCAAAATCGGGAATTCTAATCTTATTTTATCTATATCAAACATATCAAATCCCAAAACTAAAAATTGAAAGTAATGACCCTATGATGAGGCTTAATGCAAAAATTACCCCAATCATTGAACCTATAACTCCGAAAAAAACTTTTCCAACAGATTGAAACCCATGCAAAACTAATACGAAATTTGTATATACCCAAAAGAATACTCCGCCGGAGATTAAACCCAATATCATCGCTATATTCGGGAGTAAGGGGATCAAAATGAGTTGAACAATTTGCAGTGCGATCATCGTGCTCTGCAACCAAACCACCAAAATGATCGTATTATTAAGTTTACCAATTCCACCGAAAAATTTTCCAATATAAAAAGTGAGAAAAATCATTATAATCATCATCAGACTCAGTACAGACGTCGCCAGGAATGGACTATTAAATAAGACAAATCCCTGCCTGAAAGATCCAAATGAAAGTAACCAGTTGGCAAGTTCTGAAAGCAATACACTAATTATTACCACTAAAACTACTAAAGCCCACAAAACTTTATCTGGGAAAGTTACTGTCATAATCTTTACCGCGACACTCTTGGGGTCCTTGATAGTACTAATAACTAATTTTATTAACTCAGCTAACATCCATGACCTTCGTTATTGTTGTTACACTACTCACCAGCAAAAATATTAGATATAAAAATACCGAAATAGATATGAATGTTATATAAGGATTTGCTCCTGTGATTCCAACCAGCGCCCCTCGAATCAAAACCAGTGGGCTTATTGCCAACAATGACCAAAAAAAAGCGCTCCGAAAGTAAAACCATTTTAATCCTTTGAACCAAAATCTAAAAATTAAACAAAGAATTACAGATAACGCATAAAAGAACAAAGGGGCCATAAAAAGTGAACTGACTAAAATCCCTCCAATCATGGAGTCTAAAGGTGGACTATCTATGTCCAAGTGCATCTCACGAGATAATAATGGTAAACGCGCCAGGAAAGAAAGAAAACAGGAAACGAATAGCCAAATAAAAATTTTTGTTTCAGTGACACCCTCAGATAGTTTTACCACAAAAGCTTTTTTTGGCGATCTATAACTCATTAAAATTAATGGAACTGTAGACATTTTAATATCTCGACCCTTTAAAGTAACTTCTCTAAATAATCTAGTATGGTGTTTGAGATATCTTTATCTTCCAATTCATCGATTGCTTCTGCAAGAAAAGCTAATACAAGAAGATCTTTTGCTTTAGCATCAGGAATCCCGCGAGATTTCAAATAGAATAGACTATCCTCTTCTATTGCCCCTGAGGTTGAGCCATGAGAACATATAACATCATCTGCATAGATTTCTAGTTCTGGCTTTGCCAAGAATTGGCTTTTATCATCAAGAAGCAATGACTTACTAATCTGATAACCATCCGTCTTCTGAGCTTCCGGAGTAACCAAAATTTTCCCTTGAAAAACACCTACAGCGCCACCTTTAAGAACCTTTTTAAAAACCTGTCTACTTTCACAGTTTTCTGCATTATGGGTAATAAACACAGTATCATCATGATGAAAATTTTCTTGCCCAATGGAGGCTGCTGCTAAATGGGCCACAGCATTCCTACCATTCAGGCCTACGATATGTTCGTTTCTAGTTAAGCCACCATTGATAGTAAGCGTGAATGATCGCAAAATACCGTTTTCAGCCAGTTTAGCGAACAAATGGCTATTTACTAGTTTTTCATTTGCATTGTTTTGCACACAAACATGGTTAAAAGAACCACCTTCGGCTACTTCCACTTCTAAAACTTTATTAAACCTTAATGAAGCCTCTCCACTTTCAATTAAAGTTAAATTAGCACCAGCTTTTACTTTTATACAATGATGTATATTAACATCTGATTCCGATGAACTATTTTCATAAATTAAATGCACAGGCTTACTTATATCTCCACTCACCAGTAGAGTTACTCCATCTTTAGCATAAGCAGTATTTATCATGGCCAATGGCCTATTAATTGGGGTCTGTCCTTCCCTCTCAAGAGTACCATAAAAATCTGAGGCCCAAGAGCCTTCTATATCTGATAAACTAGAAATTGGACTAAACTCCAAATGTTCGGCCTGTAGGGAGTCCGATTTGTTGCTATTGAAAAGACCATTAGTAAACACAAGTTTTATGCAGTCAGGGATTTCAAAAACTGGTTGTTCTTCGAGATCCTGATCCCCAGCCTTATGGGTTAAAGGTTCACAAAAACGTTTTGGATCAGTATACCTCCAATACTCATCTCTTTTATTCGGTAAACCGAGCTCTTTTAAATTTACCAGCGCCTCTTTTCTCACTTTCAAGCTATCTGACGGTAATTCTAAATTTGCAGTAAGTTTTTTCACTTTTTCGTAAGTTGTCTCAAGAGGCATTATCATCTCCGGTCAAAAGATCAGCGTATCCAGAGTTCTCCACCTGAAGAGCCAATTCCGGTCCACCAGATTTAATTATACGCCCATCCGCCATGATATGAACGATATCGGGTTTAATATGATCAAGTAAACGCTGATAATGAGTTATCACCAAAAAGGATCTGCCAGCATCTCGTAAAGCATTTACACCCATCGCAACCAACTTCATTGCATCAACATCCAATCCAGAGTCTGTTTCGTCTAGTACACACATTTTTGGTTCCAAAAGAGCCATCTGAAGAATTTCATTTCGTTTCTTCTCACCACCCGAGAAACCCACATTAACCGGCCGTTTAAGCATTTCAGGGTCAATCTTCAGATCTTTAGCTTTTCCACGAATTAATTTCAGAAAATCAGCTGCGCTCAGCTCAGCCTCGTTCCTTGCTTTTTTCTGAGAATTTATAGCAGTTCTTAAAAAAGTCATATTTCCAACTCCAGGAATTTCAATTGGATATTGAAATGCTAAGAACAGACCAGCAGCAGCCCTCTCTTCTGGTTCAAGTTCAAGAATATCTTCCCCATCTAAATTAATGGTACCTTCAGAAACTTGATACCCACTCTTTCCAGACATAACGTATGATAAGGTTGATTTTCCAGACCCGTTTGGACCCATTATAGCGTGAACTGAGCCACTCTCGATATCTAAATTAACTCCCTTTAAGATCTCTTTGTTTTCTTCCTCTAGTTCAACTTTTAAATTTCTTATTTTTAACATTTTTTATCCTAAAATTAGTCAATTAAACAAAATAATAATTAGTAATAAAACTAATTATCATGCACTAGTTGGTTTTACCCAACTGAGCCCTCTAAACTTATGGCTACTAACTGTTGAGCTTCCATGGCAAATTCCATTGGTAAAGCCTGCAAGACTTCTTTGCAAAAGCCATTAACCACAAGTGCAACAGCGTCTTCCTCTCCTATACCTCTCTGACGACAATAGAATAATTGATCATCGTCCACCTTGGAAGTAGTGGCTTCGTGTTCAACACGTGATGAACTATTTTTGATCTCGATATATGGCACAGTATGCGCTCCGCATTTATCTCCAATTAATAAAGAATCACATTGTGTAAAATTCCGACTTTCTTTTGCTCTAGGGTGCATGCTAACTAGGCCTCTGTAAGTATTTTGAGCAAATCCAGCACTAATTCCCTTGGAAACTATTCGACTTTTTGTATTTTTGCCTAGGTGAACCATTTTAGTTCCAGTGTCAGCCTGTTGGTAGTTGTTCGCTATAGCAATGGAATAAAATTCTCCCTGAGACTCGTTGCCCCTCAGTATACAACTAGGGTACTTCCAAGTAACAGCAGAACCTGTTTCCACCTGAGTCCACATAACCTTGGATCTATCACCCCGACAATCAGCCCTTTTTGTTACAAAGTTATATATTCCTCCTAATCCATTTTCGTCCCCTGGATACCAATTCTGAACTGTTGAATACTTGATTTCCGCATCTTCAAGAATTACGAGTTCTACAACTGCCGCGTGTAGCTGATTAGTGTCTCTTTTTGGAGCCGTACAGCCCTCTAGATACGATACATATGAACCTTCATCCGCAATAATTAATGTGCGCTCGAATTGCCCAGTATTTTCAGCATTTATGCGAAAGTACGTACTAAGCTCCATTGGGCATTTTACACCTTTTGGAATATAAACGAAGGAACCATCTGAAAATACTGCTGCATTCAAAGTTGCGAAATAATTGTCCGTAGCAGGAATTACCGATCCAAGGTACTTCTTCACTAATTCTGGGTATTCCTGAATTGCTTCAGATATCGAACAAAATATAACTCCCGCTTTCTTTAATTCATCTTTGTAAGTTGTTCCAACCGACACGGAGTCAAAAACAGCGTCCACAGCAACTTTACGCCCCTCCGTATTGACTTGATCTGCTCCTTCAACTCCTGCTAAAATTAACTGTTCTTTGAGAGGAATACCTAGTTTTTTGTAGGTTTCAATAAGTTTAGGATCCACATCATCTAAAGATTTAGGTTTTTCTACCATCGATTTCGGAGAAGCATAATAGTAAATATCTTGATAATCTATCTTCGGATAGTCAACCATTGCCCAATCAGGTTCTTTCATTTTTTCCCATCTAGAAAATGCTTCTAGACGCCACTTGGTCATCCAATCTGGCTCATTATTCTTCCCTGAAATTAACTTTACAATCTCAGGATTTACTCCTTTTGGGGCATAATCCATCTCAATTTCAGTATTCCAACCATATTTATAATCACCACCAACTTCCCGCACGGCATCTACAGTTTCCTGATCAACACCGTCTTTGACAGAGGAATTTATTTCTAAGGCCGACATATTATTCTCCAATATTAATTAAGCTACTCTTGCTTGAAAATAGTTTTTAGACTTAATCCAAGCTCTAATAAAATTTTCAGTGTCTAGCTTTGATGTTTCATTACTCATGCTTACTCTAATAGCTGATTTATTTACTTCTTCCTCATAGCCCATTGAAGTTAAGACTTTACTTTTTTTCACCTTCCCACTCGAACAAGCTGACCCAGCTGAAATTGAAAAACCAGCTAGATCCATTTTCATGACTTGGGTTTCACTCTTCCAACCAGGCACAGATATACAACTGGTATTCGGTAGACGGTTAACATTTTGACCAATTATTAATACATCTTTGGCTTCAGTTTGGATCATTTCCTCTAATTGATTTCTTAATTCTGCTATTTCATCCCAACTGCCTGAAGTCAAATCTTTTACACACGCTTCAGCAGCTGCTCCAAAACCTGCAATCGCCATTACGTTTTCGGTACCTGCTCTCATTCCTTGTTCTTGTCCTCCGCCGACTATCAAAGGTTCAATATCAATATCATCTTTAACTACCAGAGCACCGATTCCTTTAGGTCCTCCAATTTTATGCGCAGAGATTATTCCTATTCCAATTCCTAACCAGGAAAATGATATCGGAATTTTACCGAATGCTTGGGTCAGGTCGGATACGGCCAAATCCTTTGGTAGATCCTGGATTATACCGGTCTCACTATTTGCCATTTGCAATGTGCTCTGTTTTGGATTTTCAATATTTACTAATCCTTCACTATTAACTTCCAATGAATTTGAAACCCACGCCCTTATTGCATCATGTTCGATATCTGAACCATCCAAACTTCTATTGTTAAGCGCAATTGCGCAGGCCTCTGTCGCACTTGATGTAAATATAATTTTTGCGTTAGAGGCTCCAATGGCTTGAGATATTTGAACCCTTGCTCGTTCTATAATGGCCTTTGCCCTCCTGCCCTCTGCATGAATTGAAGAAGGATTTCCAACCTCATCCGCTACTGAAAACATAATTTCTTTTGCTTCAGTTCTCAGTGGTGCACTGGCATTAAAATCTAAATATGTACGTAACAATATCTATCCTAAGTATTTCGATCATTCGTCATCGATTAAAGTAAATAAAATTGGAACTGCTGGGCAGGGCGTTAAGTCATTTTGTACCACCTCTGATAAACGTATCTGATGAAGAAATACATATACGTGTGCAGAAAGGCTTTCCCACAGTCGATTTGTCATTGATTGCGCCTTCGAACCTGAGACTGCTCCAGAAGCTCCAGCACCCGTGTATAGAGCATTCACCGTTTCATCTACTGCCTCTAAAATCTCGGTTATTCTTATGGATTCCGGAGATTTTGCTAATCTATATCCCCCTCCAGGCCCCCTAACCGACTTCACCAGTCCAGCTCTTCTCAATTTTACGAATAATTGCTCTAAATAATGGATCGACAGATTCTGTCTCTTTGAAAGTTCGGTTAAGTTTACAAGACTGTTAGGCCCTGAATGAGCTAAATCAGTGAGTGCTATCATTGCATATCTGCCTTTTGTGGTAAGTTTCACATCGAACCCTTAGAATTTTATTGACCTTAGCTGTCTCACACTTTATCGCATTACGGGATAGGCTTAGGTCATTTAAATCAATTTAGAACGATTCTAGATTACATGGCTCTATCAGTCAAGAATGACCTTTAACAAAAATACTAAATTGAGGATTATTTTAATGCCTGAAGTAATATTTCCTGGTCCCGATGGTCGGTTACATGGCAGATATCACCCGAATAAAATTAAAGACGCGCCAATCGCAATTATTTTACATCCAAATCCGAAATTTGGAGGTACTATGAACAACAGAGTAGTTTATAACTTACACTACAAATTTTATAATATGGGCTTTAATGTTTTGAGATTTAATTTCAGAGGAGTGGGACGAAGCCAGGGTGAGTTCGATGATGGTGTTGGAGAATTATCAGATGCTGCCGCAGCTCTAGATTATCTCCAATCTTTAAATCAGAATACTAAACATTGTTGGGTAGCAGGTTTTAGTTTTGGTGGATGGATAGGAATGCAGTTACTTATGCGAAGACCGGAGGTAACAGGTTTTGTTACAGTTTCGCCTCCTCACGGGCAAGGTTACGATTATTCTTTTCTTGCTCCATGTCCAGCGTCTGGTCTAATCATCAATGGTTCCAAAGATCGTGTCTCACCTCCCGAAGATACTGTTGCATTAGTCGAAAAGCTTCATGAACAAAAAGGAATAACGATAACTCACGAAGAGGTTAACAGCGCAAATCATTTCTTTGAAGGTGAGCATCTAGATACCTTACTTAGTACTACAGAAACTTACGTCAAGCGGCGCCTAACTGAGAATACAAGATAACCAAACCTAAAAAAGCTAACTTGTTTTGTCATCCAGACTAGTATTTCTAATTAAACTTTAAAAATTAGTACGAGGATAAACCTATTTGAAAAGTAATATTCCGATAGTCCTTTTAGCTTCAGGCTCATCATCCCGTATGCGAGGAACAGATAAACTATTAGAACAAATCAATGGTACTACTTTAATTAGAAATCGGGTTTTAGAATGCATGAAGGCAACATCTGGACCTATTTATGTTACCTTACCCCCCCAAAGCGCGGAACGATTTAACGCAGTATCAGATCTTCGTATAATACCAGTAATAACAAAAGGCTCTCACTTAGGCATTTCCCATTCAATAAAAGTCTCTTTATCACAGATTGATAATTCAGAAGTAATAATTCTACTAGCCGACCTAGTTGAAATCACCAGTAAAGATCTGACAAAAATAATAGAAGCATCCAAAACCAGTAAATGTTCGATAACACGCGGAATTGATGATGATGGGAAAGTTGGACATCCAGTATTAATTCGAAAAGTTATTATTGATGAATTTCGAAAATTATCTAAAGATCAAGGAGGTAACTCCATTCTAAAAAAGAATAGCGCAAACACTAATTTTGTAACATTACCCAACAAGAACGCTACATTAGATCTCGATACCCCAGAGGATTGGGCAAGTTGGAGAGCAAAAAAAGCTAAATCTAGTTAATAACTAATTATCAGGATTTTGTTCTAATCTAATTAAATATTTTTGTTCGCCTGAAGCAACTAATTCTGATCTTTGATTGAAAATACGAGTATCCAAAACAATCACACCAGTTTCATTTGACTTTTTCAAATCTGATATTTCAAATTCGACATATAAAGTATCCCCGCATAAAACTGGTTTTAAGAATTTACTTGATTGTTCCAAAAACCCTATCAACGCTTCACCAAGCTCATGCGCCAAGGTCGTAGCTCCAATAGACGACTGAATTAGTGTCAAAAAACCATGAGCATATAATTCTTTGTGCCCAATTCTCTTTAAGAACTCTTTATCATAATGTAACGGCGCATTATCACCACTAGCTGCTTGATAAGCAGAAAACATCCCCGAAGTTATTGTCCTACCCGGTGCGCGAAAAATTTCACCTATCTTATAACTATCAAACGATCGAAGAGGAACCATATTATGATTCTTAGAATTGAACATCACATAACCTCAAATAGTTTTATAAAAAATACCATTAAATAAAATAAATTAACAGTTAACCAGTAAAAAAATCTTCTGGATAATCTGACATTATCATATCAACCCCCCAAAGAGTCATTCTTTCAAAAATCGTTTTATCATTTACTGTATAAACGCGAACTTTTAACCCCACCGAATGTATATCGTTAATTATTTTCTCTGTTATGTTTTTTGCATTGAGGTGCCACGCTTGAATATTTAGCTCCATAGATTTCTTTTTCCAAGCCTCAGGTAGTCGTTCTGAAATCAATGCATGCTCGAAGTTAGGAAGATTATGAATACTCTTTTCAAGTATTTCTTCAGAAAAACTCGAAATAATTATTTTTTTAGCATCTGCAGATTTAATTTCTTGTGCAATTAAAGATGTAACTCTAACTTCGTCTAAACCTTGATGTTTAATTTCATAATTTATACTGATTTGATACTTTTCTTGCCACAACAGTAATTGATTTAAAGAAACTATTCTTTCCCCCTCAAACTCCTTTCCCTTCCATATTCCTACATCTAGATCTTTCAAGTCTTGAAACACTAACTCAGAAATTTTTTTCACACCTTGTGTAGTTCGACCTAACTTATCATCATGAAAAATAATTAATTGATTATCAGATGTTAAGCTTATGTCTGTCTCTATCCATTTCGTTCCAATATTACGAGCCTCATTGAAAGCACTCATAGTATTTTCTGGAAAATTTCCACTTGCTCCACGATGAGCACACAAGACACTCATGATATTATCCAAAATCTAGTAAAATTGTAATCAAAATCAAATATTTCCAAGCAGACTATTAATTCTACTTCTTATTTGCAAGGAAAACACCCAATCCAATTAGAATAGCGCCATAAAGACTAACCCAGTTCCAATCCCCTCCCAAAATAACTACAATCATCATCACATAAAAGGGGGCAGCATTAACGTGAACTGAAGCAACAGCTACACCAACTTTACTAACACCATTAATATACAACCATTGAGATACCGCTATTCCGAATAATGCGTGAACAACAAGAGCCACAAAATATCTTGGACTAAGAATCTCCCATGTTAAACTTTGAAAATCTAACGCAACACCGAAAATTAAAATGGTTCCCAAAAACAACGCCGCGCCAATAACCGTGGTAGTTGTTCTAGCCAATGCACTCAACTCTGGTAAGTTTTTTACACTTGCACGAGTACCCCAAGCATACGAAAAAGATGCCAAACAAACCAAAAAACCACCAAGAAAATTAGAAGATCCGTCTGATGTTTCGCGGAAGCCTATAGCGACTATTCCCCCAAGGATTGCTAATATTACACCACTAACAAAAGTTAATTTTATTTTTCTATTATCTAAAGCAACTTCTAAAATTGCCGCAAATGCCGGTAATGAAGCTGCTGCTACTGCAACAGTAACAGGGTCAGTTAATGCTTGAGCTTTTAGAAAAAAATAGCCAGAGAACCCAAGGCCAAAAATACCTATCGAGATAGCTTTAATCCATGGTGCCTGCAAAACACTGTTCAACCCCTCAACGATTAGCCAAACTAATAATAATATTATACTTGCTAAAACCAATCTGACTGTAATTACTGGCAAGGGCTCCAAAATCTCTAATAGAACTTCAGCAGCTGGGAAACCCATAGCCCAAAAGAAGACACCAGAGGCTAAGAACAAATTAGCTTTTATTATCTCAATAATTGGTTTTGAACGTTTATCCATCTCTATCTTCAACTATTAGTTTTTTCAAAAATCTCTACGTGGGTAACCTACTTATTAAGCTAGGTCTTTACTATTTAAGACTAAATTACTGTCGTTATTAGGTATCCTAAAACCGACTGTTTATAGATGCTATGACGACAGACCAGAGTAATCTCAAACTAGCTCATAGTATAGAATATCTTTCAGAAGAGATTCTAAACAATAAAATAGAAATATTTAGTAGAGTTAATTTATTATTGAGTTGAACTACTTTTAAATTATATTACTGATAAACTAAAATATCAGTTGGGGAATGCAGATTGAATAATTTAAAAGTAGAAAAGAATGTTAGGCCTCGACGAAGCTTTATTTTTACGCCAGGCCTCAGACCAGATATGTTTCCAAAGGCATTAGCTAGCGGTGTGGATATGGTATGCATCGAACTAGAAGATGGAATTGCGCCTAAAGATAAAGATGAGGCGCGAGAAAAAACTTTAAAATTATTTTCTAAAAAACAGAAAAATGATGGGGTAGAGCGTCTCGTTCGGATCAATAGTTTAAGAGAAGCATTTGGAATTGCAGACATCCAAGCTATTCTAGCAACAGATACACCTCCTCCAGCGCTGATGATACCAAAGGTCAGAAACCCTGATGAAATTGTTTTACTTGATAATCTTTTAACCGAGAAAGGTCATGACACCCGACTCCATATAATTATTGAAACCAATGAAGGACTCGAGGCAGCTTTTGAAATTGCACACTCAAGTACTCGCATAGACTCTATGCTTTTTGGCGGAATTGATATGGCCGCAGAACTTCGATGCAACTTATCTTGGGAACCACTTTTATATGCAAGATCTCGCTGCGTTCATGCTGCAGCTTCAGCAGGACTAGATATAATCGATGTACCATATCTTGATTTAAAAGATCCCAGCGGCATGCGCACTGAGGCAGAACAAGCAAAGTCAATTGGATTTTCTGGAAAAGGATCTATCCACCCAAAACAAATAAAAGCCTTAAATGAGATTTTCACCCCAAACAAGGACGAAATTTCTCGGGCCAGACGAATTATAAACACTTATGAAGCAGCCGATACTGGCCTAGTCGTAATTGATGGCAAACTAATAGAGAAACCTGTAATGAGAGAAATGTATCGGATCGAGGCAATTGCAAACAGGATGGGACTATGATGTTTTTTATGGTTCATCGGCTATAAAAATTTAAAATACACTCAACACTTTCATAGGTTTTCCATAAACTAGTTCCTTCTCGCTCCGAATACGATCCATCTGATGTAATTAAAAACTCTTGATGCTCCTCAGTTTCCAAAAGTCCAAAGCGAACACTTTTATCGTCAGCAGAAATTAATATAAACCTATTACCAAAAAGCAAAATACTCTTTGTATACCGTTCCCATTTCGCAGAAATTCTATCCGGGCCATTCCAGCACCCAAAAGAAAATTCTCGAGCTAATGTTAAAGAAGGTACTAAGACCAC
>MDSV01165646.1_pt1 | contig 17005 bp, 12 predicted proteins | sample 810851 | NCBI WGS metagenome assembly MDSV01 (sample SAMN05326640, study PRJNA326480) | marine metagenome | isolation source: seawater | place: Atlantic Ocean: North East | collected 2012 | reverse complement strand
CTAAAACGTATGATAAAAAAAAAACAATCGTTTATTTAGTGTATTGTGCTCTTCTTGTAATGGGTCGTATTATTCAACTTGATAATATTTATAATCATCGCTATGATAAAAATCCAGATGATAAGGTATACTCAGATGGTTCAAAATTTTTGGTTGTCTTCTCTATCTTTGTTCAAGTGTGGATTACCTGGATTGTCAGTAAATTTATTAAATTTTTATACTCCCTCGATAATACCCAACTAAGTACGTTACGTATTGGAACATATGTTCCAGTTGTTACGTCAGTTCTTTATTATTAATTATTTTAATGATTTAAAATAGGCAATGGCTTTTTTAGCTTGTTCTTTGTGGTCAACCATTGGATGTGGATAGTTGACTTTATGTTTTGAATACGTTTTAAACCAATTATGAATGTCTTTTGATGGAACATCTTTTAATTCTGGAATCCATTTTTTGATGTATTGACAATCGTTATCATATTTTTCTGATTGTGACCATGGACTAAAAATACGAAAATATGGTTGAGAGTCTGTTCCAGTACTAGCAGCCCATTGCCATCCACCATTATTTGCGGAAATATTATAATCTTCTAAATGTTGTGCAAAGTATTTTTCTCCCCATCTCCAATCAATCCATAAATCTTTAACTAAAAAAGAGGCAACTAACATTCTACCACGATTGTGCATATATCCCGTTGAATTTAATTGTCGCATTGCCGCATCTACAATTGGAAAACCGGTTTGTCCAGTACACCACTTTTCAAAATCGTTTTTACTATTATTCCATTTAATCTTATTGTATTGTTTTCGAAAAGCCCCTCCAACAACATGAGGATTAAAAAACAGAATATTATAATAAAAATCTCTCCAATACAATTCTGTCACTAATCCATTTTCAATTCCTAATTCTTTAATAATCTTGTGATAAACCTCTCTGATTGAAACTAATCCAAGATTTATATAAGCAGAAAGATAAGTTGTTTCATAGGTCATGGAATCTCTTTTTTGTGAATAATCTTTTTGCTGATTTACTTTTTTAAGGTATTGGAGTCCTTTTTTTCTTCCCGGAGGAACATTTAAATCTTTATTTTTTTTGTAATATTTTTTAGTTTCTTCAAACGTAATTGAATATTTCGTTGATAATTGAGATGATGAAAATATTTTCTTAAGTGTTTTTGGTTTAGAAATAGAATAATTACTTTTCAAATATCTCATGAAAGGAGTAAACATTTGATAAGGTTGTTTGTTAGGATATGTTTTTTCACCTTTAATCGGAACAAGAAGCATATCTTCAAAAGAATGAACTTTGATTTTATGGGATTGACAAAAGTCTTTTATTTTTGTATCTCGTTCTGATGCATATGGAGAATAATCTTCATTAAAACTAACCGAATTTAATGTATAATTCTTATGAATCTCCTCCAAAATGTCAATGACATCTCCAAAAAAAAGATTTAAAGATGATTTTTTCTTTTGATACTCTTTATCTAATTCTTCTAAAGATTGACACATAAATTGAACCAGATTATCTGAAAAATATTCATTGTTTTTTATTTGTTCAGGTGTAAAAATAAAAATAGGAACAATCTCTTTTTCTTTTAATTTGTTGAGTGTGGAGTTGTCATTTAAACGAAAATCACGTCTGTGTATAAAAATATTCATCTTATTAATACATATAATGACAAAAATAATCTTTATTAGATGCACGTTTCGATTACATGATAATCCTTTGTTAGAACATTATGATGAAAATACATCCATTGTTATTCTAATCGATTCTGATAGAATTCTTCCTTTGAAAAAATTAGTTCCATCTTTTGATAAAAATGATCATCTGAAAGCAACCTTAGCATTAATTGATAAGAAAAGATATTGTTGGGGATATCATCAATACTATTTATATCTTCTAGCTGTTCGAGACCATTATTTACAACTTAAAAAAATGAAAATGAATGTTCACCTTTTGAAAGGAAAAGCAACCTCTGTTGTGGAATTGTTATCAAAACATTTTGATGAATGTATCTACGACCTTTTTGATGAACCAGGTGTATTTCCGATGGACAACGCAATAAAAAAAAAGTTCAAGAAATCGATTCCAGTATGTACGCATACAATGGTTGATTGGTCCAAAAACAAATATGTTAAAACAACTAATAAGAAATTCAAAGAAAATTTTGTGAAAACGTATTATCCACATCTTCGAAATCATAACGATGTTTTTAAAACAAAAATAATTTCAAAAGATACTTCTTGGAAAAAAGATAAATTAAAAAGTTTTAATATTAACAATGAAATATTACGAGTTCAAAAAGAGTTCTTAAAAAATGGAATCGAACCACTTGTTATTCATGAAGGAGATATTGAACATTATGCTTTAAAATTATTGGAAAGAAGCATTAAAAAATATAAAATGAATACTTCTAAATGGTATAAACCAAATACTGTTGCTGATTTAAGATTTGAAACAGAAGACCCAAAAGGTCTTGCCAATACTTCTAAATTGAGTCCTTTTTTCGCAATTGGTGTTTTATCATCCCTTCGAGCCTTTCAAAAATGGAATAAAGATATTTCATTTGCAACTAAACAAGGAACAGCATTAGACCAAATGTTATGGCGAGAATTATTTCATGCTTCTTCCACTTTACCACATTTTTGGGATAATCACGATAAAACTAACAATTTTACAATTTCAAAAGATTCTTTTTGGAAGGAGTACTCTTGGAAAAATTACAATTCTAAAAACAAAGAATATTTGAATTGGATAGAAGGAAAGACTGAAAAAAAAGATACCGATATTGCGATGAAAAAGTTAGCGAAAGATGGATGGATTCATCATTTAAGTCGTCACATGGTTGCTGATTTTTTAACAAGAGGGGGATTAGAAAATGATTGGATGTTGGGAGAAGCTTGGTTTAAGCAAACTCTTTTAGATCATGATGCAAGTGTAAATAGATGTAATTGGCTATGGTTATCAGCATCTGCATTTTCTTTTAAGCAAACCTTTGCTCATTACAACCATTCACAGTATGTCACCAATCATTCTAAAAAAGCTAGAAAGTTATTAAAATAAAATAAAAAATTGATTAGTTTATTAATTAGTTTTGTTTAATAATACTTTTAATAATGGCAAAGTGCAATTCCGTGACGGAATGGAGAAAAAAGTGTCGAAATAATGGGACGATGTCGCCCATCCAGTGTGGATGTAATTTTTGTATTTATACTTGTGACAGCGGTGCAATGACTGCACCGATGCAATGTCAGTGTGAAATCTGTTTATCGAAATTGTATTCAATCGGGTTTGGTAAAAGTGAAGACGACCCAATCACAAATATTGCTCCAAAAATTGAAAAGGTTGACTTAGACAACATTCTTAGAGTGTATGTTGAAGAAGAAAATCTGTATTTGAAGAATGGTCGTAGCATTATCTATGTTTTAAGAGAGGAAACACCTTTAATTTCACCATATTATTTCTACCTGATTCAATCTATGAAAGAATCATACGGGGGTGATTACTTCGATTACCTCGACAAAGAGTTTGGTGTAGGTACAGCAGAACGACGTGTAAATGAGTTACTTTGTGAATGCGATAAAGTACATGAATAGACTTCTAAATAAAAATCATTTTTTTTTTTATAGGTTGAGTAACTAGCAATTAAATTAATTGCATATAATCACAAATCCTTTCGACACCTTCAATCGTTTTTCGACAATATTTTTTTAACCATGCTTCATCTATATTTCCTTCTGGAATCCCATGATAAGCTTTTTCACCATCAAAATCAACTAAACAAATTCTGGCATAAAAAAGGGTTTCATCACTTGAAGGTAAAAAAGGGTCACCCATTAAAATAGATACATTTGTTTCTTTTAAAATCATTTTGCATAAATCTTCGCTGGTAAAAATTCCATTATCATTTAATTTTTGAGTATAATATTGAAAGTCTAAAAAAAGATACCATGCACTACATGGTTCGGTACAATCAATATTCCTTGATTTAAAAAGATTATAACAGTAAATTCCTAAAGCAGATAAAATCTTATTACATTTAAATTGATATTCTTTAATATCATTTTGATGATATTTCAAGGAATCATGCCATGCTAGTTGCAAACATGCTGGTATGCAAGAATGTGTTTCACTTGCAACAACAGACATTCCATGCATAATATTCGTAATGTCGGATGGTATAATAAAATAACCTAACCGATAACCACCACAGGCAAGAGATTTTGATAGACCAGAAGAAATAATACATCTATTAGGAATAAATTCTGCAAGAGATACAAACTTCTTATCAATATAGGTAACATCTGCATAAATTTCATCTAGTAAAACAATTGTATTTGTTTTCCTGATAGTTTCTCCTAATTCAAATAATTCTTGGGAAGTGTACAAGCTACCTGTTGGATTATCAGGATTTGTTAATATTAATACATTTTGAAATGGTAAATGATTATTCGAAGAGTTATTAATAATAGACCTTTCTATTAATTCCGGTGTTAATTTCCAATTACCTTTTTTTGTTGTTTTTATTTGAACTACCTTTTTGTCTAATAATTGACATTGTCCATAATAAGTTACCCATGCTGGTGTTGGCAGTAATATATTTATCTCTGGTAACAATATTTTTAATAAAATAAACATTAGTTGTTTTGTACCAGGTCCAATAATAACATTTTCGGGTGAATAAAAATAGTTATATTTAAATGTATACATTTGCGAAATTAATTCCCTTAATGATGATAAACCTTGTACTTCTGAATATTCATTTCGGTGAACATATTTACAAATATAATCAGTAAAAAACGATGGCGGTAAAAATGGAGAGCCACCAAAACCAAGTTTAATGACTGGTTCAATATCATTTTTATTATTATTTGAGGTGTCATTATTTAATAATGTTGCCGATAATTTCATTTCATTTAGTCTATCATCCATTTTCAGATTTATTATAAATTAACATTATGTTCTTATACTAAAATATTACGTTATTATACTAACAATGAATTATTTAATTAAGATTCTTATTTAGTAGAAAAATTACAAATTATGGTGGTCTAAAGTCTATAGATATATTTAAAAAAGAAAAAATATAATTTTTTTAAATTATTTAATATGTTTTTATATAACTATTAAATAGTAAAGGCTCTTCCGTAAACTCTTCCTTTTTATAAACTCTCCTTTTAATGAAGTTATTAGAACTTCTTTCACACACTTCTTCGTATTTCCGTTTATGATTATCCTGTTTATGACCAATTGTAATTGGAAATGTTGGATAAACAATCATCACTGGTATTTGATACATACACATTACAGTTGGTATATTAACGGGTTCAATTGGTGTATGTCTTTCCTGAACAATTGGTTTTTGAGGAGTTCTTGGTTTTTGAGCAGTTATTGGTTTTTGAGCTGTTCTTGGTTTTTTAGCAGTTCTTGGTTTTTGAGATTGTTGTTCTGGTTGTTTGAAAGTCTCAGCCATTGAAAGTCTTATTTCATTATTTAATTGATGATAGTCTTTTTGTGAGATATTAACTTTCCAATTAATTTTTGTAAGAAAATTACTTTCTAATTGACACCATTTTTTTAATTTAACTGGTTTTTGCTCTTTAGATAGTAATTGCCAAATACTCGAATACTCAGAAAGAAGTAAACCAATATCATCTATATTTTTTTGAGATATATTAAAAGCGATGAAGAGTAGTGGTCTAAAATTTTTTATATTTAGGGTTAAACTTGAATTAAATGTTAGTATTCTCCTGAATAGTAAAAACGTCGAAATTAGTATTTCCACCTCACATCCACTCTTTTGAATTAATTCTGTAAGAAACAATTTTATATTTTTTTTACAAGATATTTCAACAATATCTTTTGGTTTTAGATAAGATTCAAATAAAATATCAAATTTTGCATCTTTTTTTCCAAAGAAGGATGATGATTGTAATTTACTATTTAACAACATTTTTTGTAACATGATTGTTAAACCGGTAATTGTCGTATTTATAAAATTAATTCGATGGGGCGAATCATTACCATTACCATCCTTCTTTGGAAGGAATGTATCCATATATTTGTATTGCGTTTATTTATCTCTTGTTAGATATTATTAAGACGGTTATTGTTGTTATTTCGTACTTTTAAGTCAAATAGAATAAATAAATCAATTTTAAAATTAACCTTTCTTATTTCTAAATAATAAAAGAAATTATTTTGAGAAATATAATATTTTATATGAATTTTACCTTGGAATAAAACTTTGGAATAAAAAATATTATAATTTTATGATTTAACATTGTAGAAAATGGTCTACTGAAAATTCACTTTTGTTATCATTATTCATTTCTGTATATGTTCTTTTCTTACTAGAAGAAATGTTCACTGATGTTGTTGTATTAACATTTTGTAGATTATTTAATAAACATGGGAACGGATACCATGTAAAAAGTTGGGGATGTTTTACAGAAATATAATTCGTTTGATATTTAATATATTTATATAATTCATATTGAAATAGATAAAAAGTGTTTTCTGAAATGTTTACATTCCATTGAATCTTTTTAAGGAAATTCATTTCTAATCCAGCAAATGTTGTAAAAGATAGTAATTCATGCTCAGGAGACAATTTTTCCCATAAATAAATATATTTAGAATAATTCATTGAATCATTATCAACAACTTTTTTTGAAATATAGAATGATACAAATAGAAGGGGTTTCAAATTATCAATTTCTAGCTCAATAAATTGTTTGTTTTTTTCTAATATTCTTTTAAATAGTAAAAACATTGAAATGACAATTTCAATTTCACATTTTGTTTCTTCTAATATTTTTCGCAAAAAGATAATAATTTCTTTTTTGCATGATACGCATGGTATATATGGAATTCGACAATCATCTAGATAAGGTTTAAATGAGATATTAAATGTACTCTCTCTGGTTTTACAATTTCCTTTCATATGATTTTCTATTGATTCAAGTTTACTTTTTAATAACATTGCCTGTATATGAGAAGATATAATATGTAAAATATCCCTTCTTAGAACTTTCATAAAATTAATATAAGTATGTTTACTTTTTGTAAAATGTAAAATGTCCATTAAGGGAATATTCATATTTTAGATAATTCATAAATTAATATTTCAATTTTAAAAATTGAATTTAAAATATTATTTTCAGTTCATAAAAATAATATAAAATGTCTCTTGATATACTTTGTGTATGGTATCCAGAAGATGATAAATTCCAAAAATGGTGGTTTAGAGGGAAAATTATTGACGATGAAACAATAGCCAAAAAAACTCTTATAAGAAAATGTATCGAATACATTCAGACCACTTTTAAATCGAAAGACATACATTTTTGGAAACAAACACCTACAAATTGTTTTAAAGGAATTTTATATTATGACCAATTCTTTCGTCATTTACAAGAAAATACAGAAGAACATCAAAAAATGGCAATTGAATTATGTTTTTATGGTATTCAACAAAATTGGATACCAATTCAACCACATTACTTAGTATTCTTTCTAATGCCATTAAGACATGCCAAGAAATTTCATTATGTAAATTATTGTATTTCTTATGTGAAAAATCAAAAAGCGATTCGTGAATGGGATTGCGAAAAACAACTTGAAATTAATTCCTCGTATTTTGAACGATTTCTGAAAGCCGCCACTAAAACAAAAAGAAAAACAGATATCTTTAAAACCAATATTTCATGGCTTTCTTGGATTGATGATTACAGAAACATTCTATGTGATGAAGTTACTTATTCTTACCATCATTCACATGAATGGCTTACAAAATCAACCATTTGGAGATGTTTTATTAACTTTGTTAATCGACGACAACTTCACATGGGGAAAAAAACATTAATTATTAGTTTGAGTGGGGGGGTTGACAGTATGGTTTTCTTGTATTTATGTCAATTGTACAAAAAAATAAATATAAAATTCCTTTTTGGAGCTGTTCATCTAAATTGGAATCAAAGAGAAGAATCATCACGAGAAGCACAGTTCTTACAAGAATATTTAACTAAAAATGACATTTCTTATATATATCAAAACGTTACTCACATTAGTCGTGAAAAAGACCGCCTTCTTTTTGAAACAACTGCCAGAAAAATTCGTTTTGAATTATATCAAAAAGCAATTCGTGAATGGAATGGCGATTGTGTTTTCTTAGGACATCACCGTGGAGACGTTGTTGAAAATGTTTTTCTAAACATGATGAATGGAAATCATTTTCTAGATTTAGCAAAAATGAGCGAAGAATCAATAATGGATTCTGTTTTAATTGTTAGGCCATTTTTAACAATTGATAAAGCAGATATATATGAAGTCGCAAAAAAAGAATTAATTCCTTTCTTTAAGAACACAACCCCAACTTGGTCAAATCGCGGTGCTCTTCGAAATACAATTTTTCCGAGTATTCAAAGACAATTTGGAAAAGGATTTGAAAAAGGTTTACTATCGAATGCCAAAAAAAGTAAGGAAATGGGTGAACTTCTTGATTGTTTGCTAAAACCTTACCTTAAAAAGATTGAACAAATATCAGAAAATGAATATCGATTACCATTTGAAAGTGAATATCCATCAATCTTTTATGAATCAATGCTAGAACAATTTATGTATTCTCATGAAAAACCAAAAATACGAAAGAAATCATTTGAATCATGGTACAATCATGCTTTCAAAACAACGGAAAAAGGATGGAAAGCTTTTACTTTATCAAAAACATGTCAAATAGTATTAGAAGATAGTATGGAAACAATGTTAATAAAATTCACTTAATATGATTAAAAACGATTTCTTGAAATACAAGCAATTCCAATTGGAACAACTTGTGCTTCTCGTGGAACAAGCCATGCATCATTATTTATTGATGTAATTTCAAAATTATTTATTTTTTCTTTCATCTCATTTCTATTATAATAATTATAAGCTGATATGTTAGTATAAATAATTTTAACAATTAATATCCAGGCAATCTTAGAATGTTCTTTTGAATATCTTTCTTGTGCGGGAATAGTAGAATTTTTTCCAACATAGATCCCTTTTCCATATGCTAAACCATTCTGTCCCATATTTGCAAGAGAAAACCCATTCTGATAAATATAGGGAATATTTTCAAAAGTTGTTCCATGAAATCCAATCTTTTCTTGCCCTTTTTCACCTAATTGTTTTTTTGTTAAATCGTACCATCGGTTTAAAAGTGTATCTTCGTAAGCTAATAACTCTATTTGGATTGTTTTATAATGACATGTCATTCTTGGAAATATTTGTCGGTCAATTAAATTTTCAAATGTTGTTATATCATAGTCAATATTATTAACATTTATTTTTTTTTGTTTTGTAAAATCATTTAATTTTTGATAAATCATCTGTAAACATCGATTACAATTTACCGGAGCTCGGTAACTTTCAGCTGTTTTCCAATCGTTAGAAATTTGATTATAATCTATTTCAGCATCTTTAAGGTGTTGACATACCAAACAATGATTGAAAGATGAAATATTTTCAAAGGTACATAGTTTGCATACCCATTTTGTTTCTATTTTATTTTCTAAATGAGTATCATTTGTAACAACAACGTCATCATCATTTACAATATTTTCACTGTAACATTTCTTGTTTATTATCTTGGAAGAATTTGTTTCATTGTTAAATGAATTGAAATGACACAATTGACAACACAGATTATTAATATTAATATTTTGAGTAGAACAAACTTTATTTTCATAGGTACATTTTTGACAATTCCAGATATATTCTTTTCGTGTCTCGATATGTCTTTTAATCTCTTTGAAATCATATTTGAAATTACAAATAGTGCAAATATTTTCAGAATCCTTAAAATATGATTGATTAAAAGTACATTGTGGACATTTTAAAACAGATTCTTCAATAAAAACCTTTTTGATTGGCATCTATTTTATTACCCATTAAAATTAATATCTGTTTATATTATATAAAATGACAGAAAGAGAATCAATTGCTGATAATTTTAAAAATCTCTTAGACCCCAAAAAAGAGTGGAACATATATTCACAGCATAGTCTTAAATTAGCCATCAAATTCAAAAATGAATCAGACAAAAAAAGAGATATGACTGAAATAAAAAGAGAACATGAATTAACAAACACTCATTCAAAAAAAAATAAACCCTTTAAATTAAAACCTGGTGCAGAAACATGGGTTGTTGTTGAAACACTTGATTTGTCAGCTCCTATATATTTTGTTGACAATGAAGGAAATACTTATTCATTTGATGATGTCGATATTGCCAAAGGTACTTTAAAAGACGGTATTTTTACTTTTGGAAAAACATCTTTTCAACCTGGATCTTCAATTTACCTAAAAAATATCCACCTTGTTGAAAAAATGTGGGGTTCTGAATTAACGAAAGCAGAACACAAAAAAGCACTTTCAATTGTTAAAAAAAAAGGTCGTGGATTTCCACTTGTTTTATTAAAACAAACCGTTGATTCTCTTTTTGGTCAAAAAGTTACTTTGAAGGAACTTGAAGATTGTCTTGAAAAAGGAGCTTGGGATGCAATTGAAAAAAAACATCAGATTGAAATAAGATTCTTTCAAACTCATGGAAAATGTTTAGGTCATGTTGTTACAAAAGAAGAAGCCGGAAGTGTTTTAAATTCAGCCGGACGATTTATTCCTGGAAAAGGTAAAGTTCCTGGTAAAAAAGAAACGGACACTCCTCTTCTTGAAAATGATATTTTAGCAATTGAATTAGATAAAGAAACAAGTGAACTTCAAAAAAATAGAGAATTTTGGATTCGCGAAGATATTAAAGTTCCATTTTTAATCAGAACATTGACACCTCAATATGTTAAATTTACTCTGCTTGAAGTTGAAAAAGCAACTAAAACAAAAATAAACAAACTTATTAAAGAAATACAAACAAACGTCGTTGAAGCTTGTCAAGATACTACTCAAAAATTTGTACCAAGAGAGAATGTTACTCCTCCCACTAAAAAAAAAGCCCCTTCTAAAAAAGCTTCTTCTAAAAAGAGTGCTTCTAAAAAGGCAGACCCTAAAAAGAAGAGTGCTTCTAAGAAAGCCGTTTCTAAAAAAAACCCTTCTAAAAAGAAGAAAGCAGTAAAGAAATAATTAACAATTTTCAAACATATCTTTTATAATATCATCAATCTCATAATTTCTTTTCCAACCTAAGACATTTTCTGCTTTTTGAGGATTTCCTAACAAGAAATCAACTTCACATGGTCGAAAGTATTTTGGATTTACTTTAACAAGAGTTTCAGATGTTTCTTTATTTTTTCCAATTTCATCAATTCCAGAATTTTCCCAAATAATGTTTATTCCCACATATTGAAATGATTTTTCAATAAAGTTCCTTACAGAAATTGTTTTACCAGTTGCTAACACATAATCATCGGGTTTTTCTTGTTGAAGCATCAACCACATTCCATGCACATAATCTTTCGAATGACCCCAATCTCTTTTGCTGTCTAGATTTCCAATTTCAAGAACGTCTCTTTTCCCTTCTAAGATTTCTTTGATACTATTAACAATTTTCATGGTGACAAAATTATGTCCACGTCTGGGTGATTCATGATTAAAAAGAATTCCATTGCAAGCAAAAATATGATAAGCTTCACGATAATTTTTAGTAATATAATGGGCATATAATTTAGCACATGCATACGGAGAAACAGGATTAAAAGGAGTTGATTCATCTTGTATTCTTTGTAAAACCTTTCCATACATCTCACTTGTACCCGCTTGATAAAATCTAATTTTAGATTGATGAACTTTTGGTAAAGAATGAATAATCTCTAAGATTTTCATACATCCAATACCAGCAACTTCAGACGTGTATTCGGGAACTTCAAAAGAAATTTTGACATGGCTTTGAGCGGCAAGATTATAAATTTCAAGAACTTCAAAGTTTTCATTTTCAGCAAGAATATTCAAAATGATATTTGTTAAACCAGCACCATCATTCATATCACCATATTTTAGGATTAATTTTTTTCGAATGTGTTCTAATCTTGAAAAGGTAAACACAAGAGAAGTTCTTCTAACAATCCCATAAATTTTATATCCTTTTTTAATTAATAATTCTGATAAATATGAACCATCTTGTCCGGTAATACCGGTTATAAATGCAATTTTAACCATTTAATAATGAAATTATTATTGTGTTAATGTTATATTACTTATTTTTTGCAAAAAAAAATTGATTTTTTCTCATAACATTTGAAAATAATATAATTCGTTTACCATGGCGGAAACAACGGCGGTTGTTTCAACTCTTTCAAGGGAAAGGACTCCTTCAAGTCGTGAAGCTAATTTGAAAAAAACTAAAAACAAGAGTACTCAATTCATTATCGGGAGGCAAATGACTGGATTTATGAAATTAATGTATCATTTTTTGACAACTGTCGATTTTGGATGTTTAAGCGGAACATGCCATTCGGCACTAAAAGCACAGCCGATGTCGTATTCTGCTAAAAGCATTAAAGATTTTTTACAATTTCATCAACAAATGAAAAAAAAAGACATTCCGATTTTAGGAAGATTGTCTATTGCAGCCGCTAGAATTGTAAATTTTAGCAAGAGGTTTCGAGTTCAAATTGGTTACTACAGTAATCTTCATGAATTAAGACTATTAAATATGAACATCTCTGAATATATTTACCAATTGTCTTATTTGGAAACATTAAAATTGAATCAATGTACTGGCGATTTCAATTTTGAAAACATGCACAATTTGAAATGTTTGTGTATGACAAAATGTGACATTCATCAAATTTCTTTTGGGAATTATTTGAAAAAATTAGTCTTAAGCGATTGTGGTTATCTCAAAAAAATCGCAAACACTTTAAGCAATACACATTTAGAAGAACTTATTGTCGAAAATGCATATGGTCTAACTTCTATCTGCGATACATTTGGTCCTGAATGCAAATTAAGAATTTTGAAACTGGAGTCTTGCGATAAATTAGAATCTCTTCCAGATGACTTTGGAAATTGTCCTTTCTTAGAAAGAATTGAAATAATTGGATGTCATCATCTTTCTACGAAAGATTCTATTCCGCGTTCGGTTATCTTTTGTAATCGTTTAAAAGAAATTTATCTAAAATATCCTAAAAGGGATTACTATTTGACTTGGTGTGAAGAAAGATATTATTTTGGTGGAATACAATCTTTTTTGAAAATGTAAATTTTATGAAAATAATGTTTCTTAATTGTTCAAGTTTGAGATTTTGATTACTAAAACACTCTTCATAATTTTTTTTTGCGTATCCATTTATGCATGTTTGAGATAAATAACTAATAAACCCGTTGTGTAGTAAAAAATTGATTTATTTTTTATTTCATATTGAATACCACATAATTGTAACAACTAAGCCGTTGCATCTTACTCTCCAAAATGGCAAGGACACCCAAAAGTATTCCTGAGATTCATGAGATTAAAAAGAATCTTGTTAATGGAAACCCCACAGAAGGTACTCTTCGTACAATTTTAGAATGTTTGGATTCAATGGAAACTCAAAATGCACTCAATACAAAACAATCATTTGAAAGACGAAGAAAAGTCGATTGTCTAGAAGATACGATTTTTGATTATGACGATATGAGAAGAGTTTTGTATCAGATTGTAAAAAAACATATTAATCATGGTTCAGAATACACGGTGGAGACTCTTTCAAGAATGGGTTGGATTTTCAACGGTCTTTCTCAAAACTTGTATGAAGTTCTCTTTCTGTGTTTCTTTCACTTCCAACATTCTAAATTAACAGAGATTTTTCGATTAGCCGAAGGGGGAGACGTCCAATGTCAAGAAATCCTAACTCTTCCAAAAATGAAAGTTACGTGGGAATCATGGCGAAATGTTGTTGAATCTGACTGGAAAACGATGAATTGGAGAATTGGTTCATTTATTCATTGGCAAATGAAATTGGTGATGTATGAGTTTCACACAACAGAAATGACAGAAGAACTGCGAAGAGATGCTTCTATCTTTGCCCGTGAATTGATTCAACCAAATTGTATAGGAACGGCGAAAAAATTGCATGCTTTGTTAATGGTATTGTGCGAACGTTTTCAATCAGGAAACCCAATTATTAACATTAATATTGTCGGTGCAAGAATTCAAAAAGTTACCTTTGACAGTACACATGATGATAGATTGTATCCTTTTCTAAATATCCCAAATCCGGAAGGAATTGATTCGCGTTGTTGGATGTGTAGAGAGGGAGGCTCTCGAGCATTTCCTCAAAATTGGTTTGATTAATAAAACTTATTTTTTTTTTGTTGATATTTAATAGGAATGGCAACAAAATTTGAAATTGATAGTAGAACTAAATTAAATTATTGTAAATTATATTCAGCCAGTGTTTTTAATAAAATACCATCATTTGAAAGATTGGTTAGTAATGAAGATAGTTGTTATAGTAAATGGCAAACAAGTATTAAAAATATGATAACAATTTTGAGAGTGAAAAAAAATATAGAGAAAGATAGAACTTTCCTTTTAAGGTTAAAAACATATGAGGAACTTCAATCTTACTTAAATGAAGAAAGTGATTCTCCTGCAGAAAGTAAAAGTGACTCCTCTGCAGAAAGTGACTCCTCTGCAGAAAGTAAAAGTGAAGAATGGAAATCTGATTTTTCAAGCATAAAATTTCTTTTTAAATTATCAAGAAATCTACCAACTGAACTAAAATATATTGATGATAGAACTACTATACAGTCATTAATAGAAACAGATAAACGGCTGGACTTGACAGACAAAAAAATTCAAACAGAAACTACAATAACAATAGATTTTATAATTGGGAAATTTGATACTGTTAGTAATGATATACCACTATCAAGTGTCATCGAAAATATTTTAAAAGATGCAATTGAAAATAATGATAATCAATTATATTCGATTAAATTCAATAAACTAAAATCATTTATACAATTAAGCCAATCCCTAACTGAACAAAATTTTGAATCTTATGTCGTTTTTAATAAAAAGTTATCGGAGTTTAATGGGTCACAATCTGAAATAACTTATGAAATTCTATTATTGGAACTATTTGGTATAAATAATGATACTGTTAGCAAATTATATGATAAAAAAAATAATGTTTTTAAAATATTACTTGAAGTTTATAAATATTCATTTTTAGATATTTTTAACGATAAAAAAAAGGATACAGTTAAGAAAAAAATAGAAGATATAAATACAACAATATCAATTATTGAAGGACGAATCTCGAAAAATAAGAAAATTAATAAATATAATGAGGTTAAGTTGGAATCTATTAATACACCAGAAATAATATATATTCTTACATACATATTACATATCTATTTAGAAAATTATAAAAATTTAATGTTTTTATTATTATCAAAAAACTATTTATCTAATCTTAAATATACTTCAGAAGAACGTCCCATCGCAATCAATTACCCTAAAAATAGTTTACCAATTATAAATCAATGCAAAAAAATAATGAGTCAAGAAACATTTGATGATTCAGAGTTTAAAAAAATAATTGGAAAGTATGAAAAAAAAATGAATGAATTAGAGAATGACATTAAAGCTAAAGAAAAAGAAGAAGATGATGAAGAAAATAAAGAAAGAGCCGCAATAAAAGAACTTTTTACTTTTGACCAAACAACATTATTTACCGATTTAGATAATCAATTGGAGTTACTAAAAGATTCAATTACATCTAATACACTCTTGAAAAAAAAAATTAAACTTTATATAGAAATAAAAAATAAATTCCAATTAGAATTAAACAGACAACTTGAATTGAATTCTCAAAAAAATGAAGAAACGCTAATTTCATCAATAATAAAACATTTTATTGATAAAATAACGCCAGATGAGATAAAAGAAATGGTGACAAAAATAAAAGCAAATGTAAATGTGTTTAAAAGTTTTGTAGAAAATATATATGAAAAAAAAAGAGGAGGACAACAATTATCGACTGACGAATTTATTGAAAATATTAGTAAAAATCTTAAAGTTTATAAAGAAAAAAAATCACTTATTAATGATTATGAAACAATTGTCAACAAAAATAATAAAAAATATAAAATTAATCCACTTAAAGAAACTCCTTTAATTATTGAGTTTGAAGTGGTAAAAGTTAGTCAAGTAGCTATAGCAGTAGATAGAATCGAAGAAAAAAAAGAAGAAGAAGATGTATTTGATATAATTAATAACAAAAAAGAAAGTTTGTCTACAAAAAAAAAAACCGAAGAATCAGAATTAGAAAAAGACAAAAAAGAAATTATGAAAGAACACTATGAAAAAATTAGAAAGGATTGGGATATTACTGATAACAAAATTAAACAGTTAGAATCTGAAATTAAAAAGTTAGAATCTGTAATAGAAACTTTATATGCAGAAAAGCGTAAAGGTAAAGGAGGATATCCAGGAACAACAGACTCAACAGAGTCAATAAAGTCAATACAGCCACCAAAGCGACCTCCGATAGCTGGCTTATTAGCTGGAATTACTAACGCTCTGAACACAGAAGAAGAATCTCCTATAAAAAAAAAACAAAAAGAAGTGGGGAAAAAAAAAGAAGAACTTGAGCGTAAACAAGGGGAACAAAGAAAATATAACGACCTTATAAAAAAGATAAAAAAAACAGAAGATGAAATATATAAAATCCAAAGTGAAATAAATAAACTTGATGTATTAAGAAAATATAAAGACTCATCTTTTTTTAGTAGTAGTAATAAACAATTTCTCCATTATTATTCTTCTAAAAAAAAACACAATCATTTATCAGAAGAAGAAACACAATCTTTAAGACAAAAAATAAGAGAAATTCCAATTAAATATTACAATCACAGGTACTTAGATAATTTAAATAATACATTTTATCCTAAGGGTGATACAGAAACTGAAAAAGTCCCTCTTTTATCATTCATTTATCCTGAATTATTCTTAACTTATGATTTATACACATCTGGAGAACAACCTGACGAAAAAAAAATTAGTTCTCTT
>MDSV01203212.1_pt1 | contig 17008 bp, 17 predicted proteins | sample 810851 | NCBI WGS metagenome assembly MDSV01 (sample SAMN05326640, study PRJNA326480) | marine metagenome | isolation source: seawater | place: Atlantic Ocean: North East | collected 2012 | reverse complement strand
GCCCGCTTCAGCCGTCACCACTCGGCTATCCCGAATACGATCAAGTAAAGATGTTTTCCCGTGGTCTACATGTCCCATAAACGTTACCACTGGCGGACGCGGCAACATCGACTCTGGCGCATCTTCCACCATCGCTTCAGTACGATTTGCTACTGCTTTACGAGCAGAAGAAGCTGGCCGAATCGCAGATTTCTTCTTCTCTTCCTTACGAACCGTAAAGCCATACTTTTCACCGATTTTTTTTGCCACATTCAAATCAATTTCAGCATTGATAGAGGCAAATACATTCATCCGCATTAATTCTGCGATCAACATATTCGGCTTCAAGTCTATCATTTCCGCAAAATCTTTAACCATCACCTTTGGCTTTTTCAGCTCAATTAATGGCCCTTCTTCCTCGAGGGCAACATCTTGTGCCTGATCCTCTTTGGGTTCCGACTCCAAAACAACTTCCTCAGCAACTGGTTTCTGCGACTCTACCACCGATTCTTCAGCAGGAGTTGCTGTTTCATTATCGGCCCGGGCTTCCTCGATAGAAGCATATCCAAGCTCATCACAAACCGCCGCGATTTGCTCATCCGTTAAGACAGAATCGACTCCCTCAACCGAAATGTCGATATCCTGAAGAATTTCAAGCAACTCTCCAGCAGATACCCCGACGTTTTGTGCTAGCTGATCTAATTTCATTCTTCTGTAATCTCACCATGCTCGGCAATATATGCCTGTTCTGCCGCAGACCAAATTGCCTGAGCCTCTTCAGCCGAAATTCCCTCAATCGAACCAAGGTCGTTCAATTCAGCAGCTAGAATCCCTTCTAGTGTAAGGAATCCGGAGAAAACTAATTTCTCAGCAAACACGTCGCCGATGCCTTCAATGCCAGCCAGCTTGGTTACAGCAACCGCCACTCGCTCCTCAAAGTCCATGCTCTCTTCATCTTTTTGCACATCTACACGCCACCCTGTTAGTTTCGACGTCAATCGCGCATTCTGACCTCGCTTACCAATCGCAAGCGAAAGCTGGTCGGGCTCCACTGTAACCGTCACCGTTTGCGTCTCCTCATTAGCTTCTACGTGTTTCAGTTTTGCAGGTGCCAATGCATTGGTAATCAACGTACGGATATTATCACTCCAGCGTACAATATCAATTTTTTCACCGGAAAGCTCTCGAACAATATTTTTCACGCGCATCCCACGCATACCTACACAAGCGCCAACCGGATCAACCCGCTCGTCATTCGAGATTACCGCCACTTTACTCCGATATCCCGCTTCACGAGCAATGCCCTTAATCTCCATTGTACCGTCTCCAATTTCCGAGACTTCCATCTCGAACAGACACCGCACAAAATCAGGATGACTCCGAGATAATACGATCTCAGGGCCTCGCTCCCGCTCCCGCACTTCCAAAATAACTGCTCGAATACGCTCCCCAATCTCATACTCTTCTGTCGGCACACGCTCACGACCCAAAAGCGTCGCTTCGCCATGATCCAACTCAATAATCACGTCTGATCGTTCAAATCGAACAACCGTACCCGTTAAAATCTCACCAGCGCGGTCCTTATATTCATCCAAAAGCAGCTCTTTTTCAGCCAGACGGATCTTCTGCATAATCACCTGTTTAGCAGTTTGCGCAGCAATTCGGCCCAAACTCTGCGGTGTAGTCTCAATCTCAGAACCATCTGAAATACGACGATATGCCTTCATTTGAAAATTGGTCCGATCAATAGCAATACGTATATCAGGATCCTGTTCTCCATCACGCCCAGACGCACTTTCCAAAGCCAACTCAATCGCACGGATGATTACCTCACGGCTCACACCCCGATCACTCTCCATGTATTCAACTACCGCTTTTAATTCTGCAGGATTCATCCTGATCACCTCGCTTTTTATCTCACTTCAGCCCTGAGAACACAAAAGAGCGGGCATCGCCCACTCTTTATCAGAGCATAAAATTCATACAAGCGACGAAAAACTACGCCTCTACTTCTTTTCCGTCAAGGTACAATCCGTTTAAAAACAACGCTTTACCTTGTTCCCGCAATCCCCATCGTGTAGACCATCCACTCAATGGAAGTTCAAGATGCCAATCGAATAGTCGCCATCGTCGGACGCCCCAATGTAGGCAAATCTGCTCTCTTCAATCGCATTGTTGGGAGGCGCATCTCTATCGTGCATGAGCAAGTAGGCGTAACCCGAGATCGCGTCAGCGCTGAAGCCGAGCACAACGGGCACCACTTTGAACTCATTGACACCGGCGGACTGGGTCATTTCGACAATCAAGTCGCTGATGACGCCATTACCGCAAGCACCGAAGCACAAGCCGAGATTGCCATTGCCGATGCAGGACTCATTCTATTTGTTGTCGATATCACAGTCGGACTCGTTCCCCTCGATGAAGAGGTCGCACGACTACTTCACCACAGCGGTCGACCTGTCCTCCTACTGGCTAACAAAGCCGACAACCCGCAACGCGAAGATCAAATTATTGATTTTGACGGCCTTGGCTTTCCCGTCTTTCCCGTATCAGCTATTCAAAACAGGGGGATCGAATCCCTATTAGTATCAATCACCCAACAGCTTCCTGAAATCAAAAACCAAAGCGTTGAAAATCCTCTCCGTGTAGCTATTGTAGGGAGGCCCAACGCCGGCAAATCCTCCTACATTAACCGCCTTCTCCGAAGCGACCGAGTTATTGTCTCCGATGTGCCCGGAACAACTCGTGATAGCATCGAGATCCCCTTCGCCATCGGCAGTGGCCCTTCAGCTCGTCACTACCAACTAATCGACACGGCCGGAGTTCAAAAGGACACCCGTAGCCGAGGCGCCGTTGACTGGTTTAGCAACCTCCGCACAGAAAAGAGTATTGAACGCGCTGACGTCGTAGTCCTGATGATCGATGCAGAAGTCGGCCCAACCAGTCGCGATAAAAAAATCGCTGCAAAGATCATTGAAGCTGAACGCGGCTGCCTACTGCTTGTCAATAAATGGGATCTCTCAGAAGAAACTGATCAAGAGATAACCCAAACACGATATCTCCCCGCCCTCCGAGAAACCCTCCCCTTCCTCAATTTCGCTCCCGTTCTCTTTGTTTCTGCCAAAAGTGGTTACAACATGAAACGCACCATTGAAGCCATTGACTATGTCGCTGCACAAACCCATACCGAAATCACCACAGGAGTGCTAAACCGAGTCATTCAAAAAGCTGTCGAAAATCTACCGCCTCCGATGACCAAAGGCCGCCGTCTCAAGATTTATTACGCCACGCAATCCGGCAGTAATCCTATCTATTTCCGTATCTTCGTTAACAATCCAGATTTAAAACGCGCCAACTGGATCGCCTATCTAAAAAACCGACTACGCGATGCCTTTGGTCTAGAAGGCGCACCCATATTTCTAAAGCTCGTTCCTCGAAGTCGCGACAAATAAACCCTATGAAACTAACGATAATCAAAACCGGACTTCTACTGCAACTATCCGCCAGTGCAGCCCCTCCTGTGCAACAGGCAAGCATCGATCGGATCCCTGCTCTTGAAGCCCGTGTAGAAGAGCTTGAAAAACAAATTACTCCCCTTCTTAAACAACAAGAACGCCTAAAACAAGCCCGCAAAGAACCTACCCGAGCCCGCCAACGTATTCTTGCAGATAACGACCACTACACACGCAAAGACCTCCATACTATTGAAACGCTATACAACCAAGCTGCTCTCGATTGGACCACCCTCGAAGCGAAAAAGATCCTCCAAACACTTCAAACCCGTTTTCCAAAGGCAAACCGCACGGGGTGTGCACTACTCCGCTATACCCTTCAGATCGAAAACGATGAACAAGTGGGTCAACTACAACACCTAATTCAGCACTATTCCAACTGCTACTTTCCCGATGGGGTTCATATTGGATCATTTGCTCGACTGACCCTCAGCCTAGCTTATAGAAAAGCAGGCGACTCCACTGCCGCTGAAAACCAGATCGACTTGCTTCGTCAGATCCATCCACACGCCATTGATCATCAAGGTCGACTCCTGCTCGATCATCTAGATGATCTAGAAGCAATCCTTCCTCGCCCGTAACGCTGCAAACTCCACTGCTGAGGCACAACTCAGAAACGGATTCGTTTCCCGCTCTTTTTCTACCGTCGCAAATAGTGCCATCATAGGATCACTTTTATATTGCTGCCGCCGCCGCTCCACCGCTGACACAGAAAATTCTAATGCTGTGGCAAAACGCAAATTTTCCAGTAAATAATCGTGTCCGCCAAAAACACGCGTCTCACCCGGCAGAGAGGCCATCCATTGTAACGAACGGAATAACTCACTCGCGGTTCCTCCAAGTAAACGTCCACACGCTCCATTAATTAATGCATCACCCGTGAAAACCAAACTGAGTTCCGGAAAATAAAAACTCTTATGTACCTTCATATGACCTGGAGTTGATACCACCTCGCACCGACACCCCAACCACTCCTCATCACGTTCGATCACACCCGGACTCCTCGCCAATACACCTAGCTCTTTCTGCAATACATGACACCCCGCCGTATGATCTGCATGATCATGCGTAATCAATGTCTGTAACAACGTTAATGACTCCGTCCGCACAATCTCCAAAACCGGTTTCGCATCGCCCGCATCAATCAAAATCGCCTTTTCACCATCATCCAAAAGATAGATAAAATTATCATCCAATACCGGAATCATCCGCAACCGAATGCAGCCTAACTGAAGCTCATCCTTGACCCGACTCATAGCTCACCCAAAAGCAGTTGCACCACTACATTCGCCTGCATGTGCGCAGCAATCCCAACCCGCGGCGCCATCAAGCCGCAACCCGGTGCTGCTGCTGTCTTTAAATCTCCCACCACATAGACTCGATCCCCCATCTTTCGAACCCCAATCGATTCACCCGAACCATAGCCCGCCAATCCCGATGCCGTCACCAACGGACACGAACCACCATACTGCATCAACATCGCTTTTTGATCGGGGCGATCAAATGCCTCCACCAACACATCCACATCCTCAAAGAAAGAAGCGATATTCTCAGGCATAATCCGCTCCACATGTAGCTCCATCTTCACATAGGGATTAATGCGTTTTAAATTTTCACCCAATGCCACCGCTTTCGACTGACCAAGCTGATCCACAAAATATTGTTGCCGATTTAAATTGCTCGGCTCCACAACATCAAAATCCACCAAAACCAACCGTCCCACACCCATCCGCGCTAAGGCAACGGCCACGGAAGACCCCAACCCGCCCAATCCAGCAATTCCAACTGTAGCCGCCTTCATCTGCGCATGAACCCCCGGCGTATGCCGTGCCGCCATCACCGACTCTAGCTCTGCCCTCGGAGGAACCACACCCCGCTCGATCAACATCACCTCATCCCCCTCAAAAAGAGGTGTATCCTCCATCACCATCGCACCATTCAAAATCCAGACATCTGCCGCAGCTCTGTAAAGACTACGAACCTCCATCAGCGTCGAACGCTCCGGCACCTCCACTACCTTTTCATTCAATCCAATTTTCATCTATCGATTCCCTATTTACGAATACACCAATTAGGTGCATAGTAAGCAAATCGAAAGGATCAGGCACGATGTTTCAACGGACAAAAAACTTTTTAAAGACCACACTCTTAGGTGGCGTAATCGTCATCTTACCTATCACCATTCTCATCTTCGCCTTTCGCTGGCTCTTTGGCGTTGTTAGCAGTGGCATCAACCCCCTCACCGATTTGGTCGTTCGTACGATTCCACTTCTCTCTAATCGCTATGATGAACTCATCGCCACTCTTATTGTTATTTTCGTTATCTTAGGCGGCTGCTTCCTTGTAGGTCTTTTCATTCGCACCCGACTCGGTCAGATGCTCTACAGTAGCCTAGAAGGCGGTCTCCTCAGCAGAGCACCCGGGTATAAAATGGTTAAAGAGACCGTGAATCAATTCTTTGGCCGAAAGCAATCCCCTTTCTCCTCGGTTGCGCTCGTACAGATCTTTCAGAACGAAACCATGGTCACCGCATTTGTCACTGATCGCCACGGTAATGGCACAGTCTCCGTTTTTGTTCCCACTGGTCCCAATCCGACCTCCGGATTCATCTACCACATTCCGGAAAAATATGTGCATCCTGTCGATGTACCTGTTGAAGACGCCATGCGCTCCGTCATCTCCTGTGGAGCCGGCTCCGAAATGCTCGTGAAAAAACTCCAAGCTGGACTACCAACAGAATAACTACATTTTTATCCTCAAGCCCTTCTCTCATAAATTAAGTAAAGCGCGAATAATAAATTAATAGGTTAATTTTAATTTAAGATAGGGACGGGACCTTCTAACAAAATAAAAAACTTAAATTACTCTTCAGAGTCAAGCTCTTGTTTTCTCCACTCATCAACGCAGGTTTTCCCGCAGAGTGGAACGCCCGATCGATACGCGGCACGACCAATCATATGAGCTGCCACGGGTGCGGTAAGTAAGAAGAAGAGAATCACTAAAATACCTCGAAACCCAGCCGAAGCATCGCCGACATGAATCATCATAGCGATCACGATGCCCATGATGCCCACGGTACCGCTCTTGGTGGCTGCATGCATCCGAGTGTAAAGATCAGGCAGACGCAAACATCCAATCGCTGCAACCAAAGTCATCGCCGCACCAAAAAGGAGAAAGAAGCAGATAAGCACCTCACGCATTAGGACGCTCCTCCCCGCCGAATATACAAAGCAAGGGCCACCGTGCCCAAAAAGGCAACCAACGCCACCACCGTGGCCGCAGTCAGATAATAGAGCGATCCACTTCGAATGCTATGCACCAGAATAATCGCAACCACAATGGAGGCAGCAACATCCAACGCAATGACTCGATCTGGCAACGACGGTCCCTTGATAACCCGTATGAGAGCAGGAATCAATGAAGCCATCAAAACCATCATAGTAGTATCTATCGCAAGCTCTATCATATTATCGCACCGCCTCCAGTAGCCGTTTTTCTAATCCTTCGCGAATCTCTTCTCGCACTGCCTCCGGGTCTGCCGCATACATGGCATGAATATAAAGAGTCTTTCGATCCTCAGAAACATCCAAACTCAACGTCCCAGGGGTCAAGGAAATCACATTGGCAAGCAAGGTGATTTCCATATCGCTTGAAGCACGCAAAGGAAATGCAATCACTCCGGGCTGAAATACGATCGTGGGTTTTATCACATCCACTGCTACTCGAACCGATGAGATTAACAGCTCTTTAAGGAAGAAAAAGATAAACCCAATCGAACGAAGGATACGCAACGAAAAAGGCGAACGCTTTAATTGTGCTTCGCTCAATTTACCCCCCCATTCAATACGTGTTCTATATAAAACGATCGATCCAATAATTGAACCGCCGCTCGATCCGAAAACTCAAACACAGCCATTGCACCCAGACCCACACAGATCGTAATAATCGCCAGCACCGAAATCGGAAAAATTAATGCAAACAACTTAGCCGACGATATAGGTTCTACCGATGGAGTCTCCTCTGGTTGCGTTGCCCAAAATCCATTTGCCCAAATCTTAGTCATCGAATAGAGCGTCAATAAACCCACAAAAAGCCCTATACCACAAACCAACCACTGCTCAGCTCGCAGAGCTGCTACAATCAAAATAAATTTTGCAAAGAATCCAGAAAGCGGCGGAATCCCCGCTAAGGACATCGCCGGAATTAGGAATAAAATAGAGAGAAGCGGACGTTCTTTGTAAAGCCCGCCGATATGCTTCAGATGCGACGACCCTTTCAGGTGTAGAATTGCCCCTCCCACCAAAAAGAGATTGGTCTTTACGATCATATGATGAATCAAATAGAAGACTGTGCCGGCCAACGCCAACTGGGTAAACAAAGCCAATCCCATGATCATATAGCCAATCTGACTAATAATATGAAATGAGAGGATCGCTCGAATTTCAAACTTTGAAGCAGCGCCAAAAACACCGGTAATCATCGTTAAGCTGGCCAGCACCAACAGCAACCCATGCGAAAAGGCAACATCATCGACAAAGATCAGCGTGAAAACTCGCATCAGCGCGTAAACACCCACCTTCGTTAGTAACCCTGAGAAGATGGCGGAAACCGATGCTGGAGGTGCTGGGTAGCTCGCTGGCAACCAGAAATAGAGCGGAAAAATACCCGCTTTAATACCAAACCCTGCCAAGAAAAGTGCTGCGCTTAGCATCGCGCTGCCACCCGATCCGCCTGCACCTACCACTTGCGCGAGTTGCGCCATATTAAGCGTACCAGCTATGCCATATAAAATACCGATCCCCGCTAAAAACAGGGCTGAAGAAATTAGGTTCAAGGCCACATACTTGACCGACCCTTCCATCTGCTTTCGTTCGCCACCTAATGCCAAGAGAACAAACGACGCACTCAACAAGACCTCAAACCAAACGTAGAGATTGAACACATCCCCCGCTACAAAGGCCCCATTCACGCCCATCATCATAATAAGCGTCAGCGGAACAAATCCAAATCGGAAGCGATCATTATCTAAATCCCCACACGCATACACCGCCACCGCTGCCGCAAGAATCGCACTAAGCAACAGCATCGCCGCTGCTAACATATCTACCACCAGCGTGATCCCATATGGAGCAGCCCAGCCTCCGGTATGCAATACCAAGGGAGCCGTTCCATCTGCCACCTTCAAAACCATTAGCGCCGAGACGCCCACCATCAGAAACGAAGTAAGAATCCCCACTACCTTCTGCCATACCAAAGAACGACGACCAATCAACGCCACCAACGCGCCGAGCAACGGAACCAAAATCGGCAAAGCCGGAATCACATTCATGCGTTATCCTCCAGCATTGCATCCACATCATCCGTTCCGGTTGATTTAACCGTGCGCAAAAAAAGCGTAAGCGCGAAAGCAGTGACCGCGAAACTAATCACAATCGCGGTTAGAATTAGGGCTTGGGGAAGCGGGTCGGCTGGCACAGCCGCAAAAGTCTTTTTACCCCCTTCAAGAATCGGTGCTGCACCACGCCCATATCCCCCTGCAATAAAAATAAGCAAATTGGCTCCATGACTCAACAAGCCTAATCCAATCACCAACTGAACCAACGTTCGACGCATCATTAGAAACAGCCCACTGCCATAGAGCAGGCCAATAAGCATAGCCAAGACCCAATCCATTAGGGCTCCTCCCCTAATGAAAAAACCAACGTAAGCAAAATACCCCATACGACAAAATAGACGCCAATATCAAAAATTAACGGCGTTCCTAAATCGAATACAGCGCCAAATAACAGCGGGATTTCCCACCAAATACCTGTCAAAAATGCCTCTCCATACAACAACGCGGGGACTCCACTTAGACATGCTATAGTCAATCCCGCTACTGCCAATGAAACTGGTTCAGCTCGTAATTTCTTACGGGCTGAAGCTACGTCAAACGCCAATGCATAAAGAGCGTATGCTGCACCAGCCATAAGCCCCCCCACAAAACCACCGCCCGGCAAATGGTGTCCTCGCAACAAAAGATAGATCGAAAAAATCATTAACGGAACAAAGAGATAGCGCGTGGCTGTACGAAGAATTAAAGAGGTCATGAGGACTCCTTTTTCTTTTTCGGACGCAACTTCAATAGAGCCAGTCCACCCAGTGCGGCAACTGTTAATACCGTAATTTCACCCAACGTATCTAATGCACGAAAATCAACCAGAATCACATTCACGACATTGCGGCCATGCGCCTCGGGATAACTATTTTTTAGGAAAAAATCCGATACAGGCGTCACGTGTTCCACATGAATCGCCGCCATCACCAACATCATCATCACCCCACCGAATAAGGTGGCGATCAATCCATCCGTCCAGCGCGTTGCAGGCGTCGATGCACGCTGCTTGTGTGGTAAATGATAAAAAGCCAGCGCAATTAGAATCACCGTCAATGATTCAATCACTAGCTGAGTCATGGCCAAGTCAGGTGCACTATAAAAAGAAAAGAGCATCGCTACGCCATAGCCCACAATGCCCAAGCACAAAATCGATCCCAACCGGGACTTCGCAAAAATTGCCGCTAGCGCCGCAACCGCCATGATGCCTGCTAGTAAAACCACTTGTGGTTGCCATGCTGCAACCGCTCCCGTGAATACCATTCCACTCCGCCAAAAAGTCACTCCCACTAGCGCAACGGTAAATAATATCACAACTCGGATATAATCGCGTAAAAGCCCCGTCTGTAATCGTTGCGTTAACCACGTTGCTAGACTTAGAATTCCTGTTAACCCGCGCTTGTATCCCGCATCAGCGCCAAACGGTGAAAGCACCGAAAGCGTCTTTGCAGCCTTCAAGAACAGAGGCCGAGCTCGAAATGCACCGATCCCCAACGCCAACGTTGCCAAGCTAATATAGAGATAGCGATTGAAGCCTTCCCAAAGATGAAGTTCCACCGAAAAAGCTTTGCCATAAATAGCCATCGCAGCTGGTTGCACTAAACTGGTCCCGATCATGCCGCAAAAAACCGCCATTAAAATCGAGCCGATGCCCAACACAATGGGTCCTAATCGCATCAACCATGGCACCTCATGAGCGCGTTGCCCCTCCGGAGCCGTTCCTACAAAAGGCTTCCATCCAACCGAAAGCCCCACAACTACATACGCAGCCCCGCCCACAACCGTTGCGATCGTCAACCCCGCCACTGAACTTAATGAATGCAACCAAACTTCTTTCGCCACAAAACCAAACAAAGGAGGAACCCCACCCATTGAAAGACCCGCCACCATCGCCCCCACAAATGTGAATGGCATCACGCGCCGCAAGCCACCCAGTCTATCGATCGACTTTTCACCCGTCTCATGCGTTAGCGAACCGGCGACCATAAACAAAGCTGCTTTATAAAACGCATGGGCAAGCAAAAACACGACCATTGCCTTAATCGTATATTTCGAGCCGATTCCAATCAGCATCACCATCGCGCCCAATGCAGATACGGTCGTGTATGCCAAAAGGCGCTTCAGGATATGTTGTCCGGCGGCCATCACTGCACCCGCCACAAACGTAATACCGCCCACCGTCATCAATAAACCGCTCCACTCAGGTGTATGACCCAACGCAGGAGAGAGTCGCGCTAAAAGATAAACCCCCGCCTTCACCATCGTTGACGAATGCAAGTATGCACTCGCCGGGGTCGGCGCCTGCATCGCACCGGGCAACCAAAAATGAAAGGGGAATTGTGCCGACTTCGTAAACGCGCCCAGAGCCACCAATATCAAGATCGGAATATACTGCTCATGCGCCCGGAGCAGTTCGCCTCGATTCACCAACTCAGACAAATACCACGTTCCCGCCGCATCCGCCATCAGGATGACTCCTGCCATCAATGCGAGCCCGCCGCTTACCGTTACTAACATCGCTTGCAGTGCCGCATCACGCGCCGCCTGACTTTCATGGTTATATCCAATTAATAAATACGATGTAAAACTCGTCAGCTCCCAAAAGATAAAGAGCAACAACAGATGATTCGACATGGCCAATCCCAACATCGAACCCATAAAAGCCATCATATAAAGCATGAAACGACCCTGCAGCGGATTCCCTTTGAGATAGCCCTGCGTATATAATAGAATCAATGTGCCGATACCGCTGATCAGCAACACAAACAGCCGAGAGAGTCCATCCAAATACAGCAGCGAAGGCGCTCCTTCTCCCAGGGACCCTGAAATCGTTCCATTCAACACCCCAATAAAAATTATTAACGGAATGAATGCCAACAGAATCCCCGATCCCAATGGAAATCGGCGATGAAGAAACGGAGCAATAAAGGCTCCTATAAAACAACTAACTAGCGCACTGATCATTCTTTTCTCATTACTCTCTCTATCCAATTAAAAGCACTTTTTTCTTCATCGAAAACAGAGACTCTCCTACCTAAAAAAGAAGGGACTAGAAAATCAGATTGATTCCATCGGCGCAAGATTGAATCCATACAACACAATCCTAAGATGAGGTTTTCTATTTTTAGGTTGCCAAAAGCCCTGCAAACAGCTTAATTCATAAAAGTTAAGCATCCGATATAATGTCGGGAAGTATGGGGAAACCCACAGTCAAAACATCAGGAGAATTAATAATGGGCAAACCAATGACCAAGTCACAAATCATCGCAGCCGTTGCCGAAAAGGCAGACATCAGTAAAGCACAAGCAAAAGACGCTCTAGAGGGCCTTTGCGAACTCGCTTACACAGGTGCTTCAGACGGTTTCACTATCCCAGGAATCGGCAAGCTTGTTAAGCAAGACCGTGCTGCTCGGATGGGTCGTAACCCTGCAACAGGTGAAACTATTCAGATCCCGGCTAAAACCGTTCTGAAATTCCGAATTGCTAAAGCTGCTAAAGACGCCGTTCTTTAATCAATTCTATATTTAGGAAAGCCCCGCACGCCGGGGCTTTTTTTATTTATGAAAATCACTCTACAAACTTTTTTGATTCTTACCTTTTTTACCCTGTTATCCGGTTGCGCAACTCCGCCTCCCGATCAAGATGAAAAAGAATTCTCAGATATGCCCTGGAACACTCCGAAACAATGGGAAGGCTCACGCCAACTTCCAGGCATTAGCGGATTACCCGGTCGAGGAATCTGAATTTTATCTCAGCTAAAGGTATTTCAACATGTCAAGGCTTAGAATTGAAGGCGGACATCCTATTCATGGCACCTTCGTTCCCCGAGGTAATAAAAATGCGGTTTTGCCCATGCTTGCCGCCTCCTTGCTAACAGACCAACCGATCACCCTAGAAAACATCCCCCTCATTAAAGATGTTATGGTAATGCTCGAATTACTCGAAGCACTCGGAGTTCATATTGAGAGAAATGATCATGCCCTTACTCTCCATGCCGCCGCCATTCAACAAACCGAGCTCGATGCCGAACTCTGCGCGCGCGTTCGAACTTCCATCCTCATGGCCGGTCCTCTAACCGCCCGCTACGGCAGCGCCACCATTCATCCTCCGGGAGGTGATGTGATCGGACGCCGTCGCCTCGATACCCACCTTCATGGACTCACTGCGCTTGGCATCGATATCGAAATCAACCATGCCTATCAATTTTCAAGTACCCGCCTCACTGGCGCAGAAATTGTATTAGATGAAGCCAGCGTCACTGCCACTGAAAATATCTTAATGGCAGCTACACTAGCAGAAGGAGAAACCATCATCTACAATGCCGCCTGCGAACCACACGTGCAGGACCTAGCAAATCTACTTAATGCTATGGGAGCCTCCATCAGCGGAATTGGCACGAATCGGATTCATGTCGAAGGCGTTGCTTCACTACACGGTACAACCCATCGAGTTCAGCCCGACTACATCGAAATCGGGAGCTTCATTGCCGCCGCTGTTTCAACTGGAGGTGAACTCACCATCCCCCATGCCGGCGACCCCCTCGTCTTAAACATTATGCAACGCACCTATGCACGCCTCGGTGTGAAATGGCGGGTTGATGAAACCGGAACCCTACATCTACCCCAACAGATCGGTCGAACCATCCAAGGTGATATTGGGAACGATACCCCTAAAATTGAAGACGGTATTTGGCCCGCCTTCCCATCCGACCTAATGAGTGTTGCTATTGTCCTCGCCACGCAAACCAAAGGCACCACCCTCTTCTTTGAAAAAATGTTTGAGAGCCGCATGTACTTCGTCGACCATCTCATGAGTATGGGCGCCAATATTATCCCTTGCGATCCACATCGTGTTGTCGTCGTTGGTCCCACCCAACTGCGAGGCAGTACCTTAACCAGTCCGGATATACGAGCCGGAATGGCCATGCTAATTGCCGCATGCTGTGCCAGCGGAGAAAGCCTCATAAAAAATGCAGATGTTATTGATCGTGGATATGAAGCAATTGAAGATCGACTTACCCAGCTTGGTGCGAATATGGTTCGCGAATCATAAATAATAAATAGGACACAATATGGCTTCTTTTCCAAAATCATTTTATCGCTGGCGTCCACACCCCTGGCACGGACTAGAGGCTGGGGAAAATGCTCCAGAAGTGGTTAACGCTTTCATCGAGATGACCCCTCTTTGCTCGGTAAAGTACGAGGTAGATAAATCAACTGGATACCTCCGTGTTGATCGTCCCCAGCTCACCTCATCGCTCACCCCTATGCTTTATGGGTTTATCCCTCAAACCTACTGCGGATCTAGTGTTACGAAGCTATCTCCAAAAGCCAAGCGAGGTGATGGAGACCCTCTTGATATTTGTGTGGTTACAGAGCGTCCTATTAATCGCTCCGAAGTAATTTTAACCGCACGCGTGATCGGAGGTCTACAAATGGTCGATAAGGGAGAAGCTGACGACAAAATTATTGCCATACTTCATAACGATGAATTCTGGAAACATGCTACAGACATCTCTGAAATGTCATCCGCCCTTCTAGAGCGTTTGCGCCATTATTTTGAATCCTATAAGCGCGTACCTGGTCACGAACGGGATGTTAAAATAACTGATACTTACGGTCGTGATCACGCTCTCAAAGTAGTTCGCGCCTCTATGGAAGATTACGAAGAAAGCTACGGTTAATCTGTAGCTTCCGACTCATCCGAAGCAGTCTTTTCATCTGAACTTTCCGAGGCCTGCTCCTCGCTTACTTTAGAATCCCCCGATACAAGCGACTCTTCAATGTCCTCTGGAGCGAGAACTGCTGCTGAAACAAGCTTATCTCCATCCTTGAGATTGAAGAGACGAACGCCTTGGGTATTTCTGCCGATTACGCGAAGATCACTGGCACCAATACAAATCATCTGGCCCCCATCAGTGATCAACATCAAACGATTTTCATCGGTTACCGCATGTGCACTCACCACAATTCCATTTCTTTCGGATGTTTGAATGCTGATAATCCCTTTCCCGCCACGACTCTGTGTGCGGTATTCATCAAAGCTCGTCCGCTTCCCGTAGCCATTCTCGGTAATTGCCATCATACTTGCCTGTGTATCAACGATATCGATTGAGACCACTCGATCATCGCCCTCAAGCCTAACACCACGAACTCCGCGAGAGACTCGGCCCATGGAACGAGCGCCCCTCTCATGGAAACGAATGGACTTGCCATTACGCATACTTAACATCACATCGTTATCGCCATCGGTTAAAACAACCCCAATGAGCTGATCATCTTCATCAATCTTGATCGCATTAATTCCTGCAACACGCACGTTCTTGTAGGCGGATAGAACCGTCTTTTTCACAACCCCTTTTTGGGTCGCCATCAAAAGCTGGTGTTGATCATCATCCAAGTCACGCACACAAATAATTGCTGCCAATTTTTCATCTTGGGCCATCTGCAATACATTCGCTAACGAACGCCCGCGACTCTGTCGAGAACCCTCCGGCACGCGGTAGGCTTTCAGCCAATACATTCGTCCTGCCTCAGTAAAGCAAAGCAAATAATCATGGGTGGAGGCCGTAAAAACATGTTCAACGAAATCCTCGTCTTTGGTGTTCATGCCCATAACCCCTTTTCCGCCTCGTCGCTGTTGGCGATAGGTATCGGTTGGAACGCGCTTAATATAACCTGTACTAGAGAGAGTAATCACACATGGTTCATCTGCGATCAGATCCTCAATATCTATCTCACCTTCATCAATCGAAAGTTCTGTCCGACGGGTTTCACCATATTTAGCCCGAATCTCACTCAAATCTTCTTTCATAACCGCATAGATTTTTTCTGGATGTGCGAGTAAATCTTCCAGATATTCCATTAACTTTTGCAGCTCAGCATACTCTGCCTCAACCTTGCCGCGTTCTAGCCCTGTGAGTTGATAGAGACGCATATCCAAAATTGCTTTTGCCTGCGTTTCCGTAAAACTAAACATTTCAATTAAGCGATTTTGCGCCTCTTCTCGGTCTTTCGAATCACGAATAATGCGAACCACCTCATCCATGTTATCCATGGCAAGCAATAGGCCTTCTAAGATGTGAGCCCGTGCCTGAGCTTTATCCAACTCAAACTGCGTCCGGCGCGTAATCACTTCAAATCGATGTGTTACGAAGCAATGTAAAACCTCTTTCAGGTTCATCACCCGAGGTTTGCCTTTATCAATCGCCAGCATAATCGCACCAAACGTTGATCCCAACTGTGTAAATTTAAACAGGTTGTTCAATAGCACATTGGGAACTGCAGACCGCTTCAACTCCAGTACCAAGCGAATGCCTTCTTTGCCTGACTCATCTCGGATATCAGAAATGCCTTCCAATTTTTTGTCACGAACGAGCTGAACCATTTTCTGAATTAAAAGGGTTTTGTTTAGTGCATATGGAATTTCATGAATTATGATGCGCGCTTTGCCGCTATCTTCTTCTTCAATGATTGCCTTGCCGCGCATCTTAATCTTACCACGACCTGTCATGTAAAGATCTCGAACAGCGTTTAATCCATACACTGTACCCCCCGTCGGGAAGTCCGGCCCCTTAATGTGTTCACACAACGCTTCCACAGAAATATCAGGGTCATCAATCAGCGCAATCGTACCATCGATGACTTCGCTTAAATTATGAGGAGGAATGTTGGTGGCCATCCCCACCGCGATTCCTGTGGAACCATTCACAAGTAAATTAGGAACACGAGCAGGTAATACCGCGGGCTCCATCAATGACTCATCGAAGTTGGGGCGCATATCAACAGTGTTCTTATCAATATCTGCCAGCAGCTCTTCTGCCAACGGACGCAACCGACACTCAGTATAACGATACGCTGCCGCGCGATCACCATCGATTGAACCGAAGTTTCCTTGGCCATCAATTAACATCCCCCGCATCGCAAAATCCTGCGCCATCCGAACAATCGTATCGTATACTGCCGTATCTCCATGGGGGTGATAGTTACCAATCACTTCACCAACTACTTTCGCACACTTCACATAAGCCTTGCTATGTGTCCAGCCTCGCTCTTTCATCGCATACAAAATCCGGCGATTCCCAGGCTTTAACCCATCACGTGCGTCCGGCAAGGCGCGTCCTACAATCACCGACATCGAATAG
>MDSV01244653.1_pt1 | contig 17009 bp, 16 predicted proteins | sample 810851 | NCBI WGS metagenome assembly MDSV01 (sample SAMN05326640, study PRJNA326480) | marine metagenome | isolation source: seawater | place: Atlantic Ocean: North East | collected 2012 | reverse complement strand
CAGTATTTATATCCTTTTTAATGATTCCTCTCATCTCAAAAATAGGTAAGTAATGGATTTTTCTCAATCAATAGAATCTGTATTTATTGGAAATGGAGTCATAACAGCTTTTTTGTTTGTGGGATGTATTATTTGGATTTCTTACTTCATATCTAATAAATTTACTAACGGTAAATTTCATGGTTCAGCTATAGCAATAATTATAGGTCTCTCACTGGCTTATTTGGGTGGAAAAGTAACAGGAGGAACTAAAGGATTAGCAGATATAACTATATTCTCTGGATTGGCTATTCTAGGAGGCTCTATGTTCAGAGATTTTGCTATTGTAGCTACAGCCTACGGATTAGATACGAAAGAATTAAAGAAAGCTGGCTTTGCAGGAATATTTTCTTTATTTATAGGAGTAATTTTATCTTTTACCATAGGTGCATTTGTAGCAGTTATTTTTGGCTATACTGACCCTGTTAGCATTACTACAATTGGAGCAGGAACAGTTACTTTCTTGGTTGGGCCAGTAACGGGTACGGCATTAGGTGCTTCTTCAGAAGTTATGACTCTTAGTATTGCAGCGGGCATAATTAAGTCAATTTTAGTTATGGTAACAACTCCATTCTTTGCCCCATTTGTTGGTTTAAATAATCCAAGGTCTGCTTTAATATATGGGGGTTTAATGGGAACAAATAGCGGAGTAGCTGCTGGATTAGCAGCAACTGATCCTAAATTAGTACCTTATGGTGCTATGACAGCTACTTTCTATACTGGATTAGGTTGTCTAATCGTTCCAACCTTATTATTTTTAATTGTTAATTTACTATGACAAAGTTTGCAACAACCAGAGATAGCGATAAAGAACCAGTCTACTTGTTCGCTGATTCAATAGAGGAAATTGAAACATACTGCGAGCAGAATGATTTAACTATTATTGCGACACCCGAATATGTCGATCCAAATATGGTTTGTCATCATTTTCTATGGATAGGAGAGGGTGAGAAACCACCCTTATGGAAAATATCTAAACCTAAATATTCTGTTTAAATTCTTTATATATCTAAAATTTCGCTTTCAAGAATATTGCCATTAATATCTTTTAGAAAGATTTCTACTTTATCTTCCGAAATTTCTAGTATCCCATAATTCATTTGATTATAAGTATTACCTATTAACAGATTATCTGATTCTTTAAAATTACCACCAGGTCTATTTAATGAAGAAGCAGTTAATTCGTATAAATTATCTAATTTATATATTCCTCCTCTATGCCTATCTCCTGTAACTAAGATTATGTTTTTTTTACTTTCATTTATAAGATTAATTAACTTTTCCCTTTCTTTAGGAAAATTTTCCCATTTTTCATAAGGGTGGTCTTTTGCAAGAATTTGAATAGACGACGCTATAAGGGTTAGATCAGATTTTTCTTTTATTTTATTCCTAAGCCAATTCCATTGATCTTTTCCTAATACAGTAGCTTTAGGGTCTAGATTCTTCTCATAATTTCCTTTTGGCCCCTTTAAATCAGATCTGAAATATCTGGTATCAAGGCCAATTAATTGTATAGTCATATTTTTATGAGATATTTTCTTCTCAAAATATACACCTTCTCGAATAGACCTAGGGTCAGATTCAGGAATTTCCCAGAAATCTACATACAATTCCTGAGCCTCCTTTTTTAATCTATAATTTCTTCCTCCGTCATTTTTTCCAAAATCATGGTCGTCCCAAATAGAATCTATAGAAATATCATTAAGCCAAGAAGGTAAGGAATCCTTTTGTGTCTTATATGCCTTTTTCATCTTAATCAGGTGGCCTAAAGGTGAATCCCCATAAACATTGTCTCCTAAGAAGAAAAATCTATCTAACTGTTCCTTTTTTATAGGATTCCAGATTTCTTGTGGGTGATCTTGATGCAGACAAGACCCCAATCCTATAGTTAATTTTTCACCCGAATTTACATATAGAGAAGTAAAAAAAACTAAAAAGATAAGAATTGTAGTTTTACTCATTATCTACTTATGTTACTTATTTTTCTTATTTATTGATATCTATTTGAAAGAGTAAATTTTTAGGTTAGGATAATTTTTATGGGAAAAGATATTCAAGAAGAAACATTAAGCAGTATTCAGCCTTTTGTATTTACTAAAGAGTTCCAGGAGAAACTAAACACTTTGGAGTTAGAAAAGGCTGTAAGTGATATCAAGAATAATGGTTATGCAATAACTCATTCAGGAGAGAATGAAGAATTTAATCAAGAACTTAGAAATGTGTGCATTGAATTGGCTAAAGAGACAGAAGGAGTATCTAAAGGTTATGCGGCTTCAATATTATTGGGAAGGCATCCAATATTTGAAGAAGTTGTATTAAATCCCAGACTTTTAGCTATGGCAGAAGTAATGTGCGGTAAGGGAGCATTATTATCTCAAATTATTGCATCGATAAGACCAATGGGAGCTAATGAAATTGGTCTTCATGCAGATCAAAATTGGTTTCCTGCACCTTTTCCTATCCACAATCAATTATTTACTGTTTGTTGGGCTTTGGATGATTTCACCAAAAAAGGAGGTTGCACTAAAGTAATCCCTGGTTCACATAAAAAGAGAAGGCATCCTTTACCAGATGAAATAGTTGAACAGAAAGGAGCTATACCAATTGAGTGTTCATCCGGTTCCTTAGCTATGTGGGATGGATCAGTCTGGCATAGTAATTATCCTAGGAAAATAGAAGGTGATAGGGTCGTTATCCATATTACTTTTTGCAGGTTAGCTTTAAGACCAGTTGAAAGCTATGACCACTTAGATGAAGAGTGGTTAAAAGACAAACCAAAAGAACTTTCCACATTATTAGGAAGAGATGATTTTCTAGGTCATAAAGATTTTAAGAAAGGTGGCGCTGGTGGAGAGGTAGAAAAGTTAGTTAAAACTTTCACTTGGGCCAGATCTTAAAACTTTAAGATGAAAGAAGATTTAAATGATTGGTTAAATCAGATAGAAGAAGAGGTTATAGATCCTAATCAAAGAATAATTGACCCTCATCATCACCTATGGCCAGGTCCATCAAGAACTGAAGGAACTTCTAGCTCCTTTAGGTATTTACTAGAAGATTTTTGGTCAGATACTAATAGTGGTCATCGCATCATTAAATCTATATTTGTAGAATGTGGACAAGGTTATCTAGAAGATACATCTCAAGAATATGCACCAGTAGGCGAAACTGAATTTGTACTTAAAGTTAGTAAAGAAGCCAAAAGAAAAAAAACTTTTACTCAAATTGAAGGGATAGTAGGGCATGCAGATATGATGCTAGGATCGTCTGTTAAAGAAATCTTACAAGCTCATATAGATGTAGGAGAGGGTTTATTTAAAGGGATAAGACATGGAGCCTCCTGGGATCCAAGTGAAGAAATTAGAAATTCTCATTCAAATCCAATCAGACATATATATCTAAACGAGAATTTCCAGAAAGGTGTATCTGAATTAGATTCTCTGAGCTTAACACTTGATGCTTGGAATTATCATACTCAAATTAGAGAATTAAGTAGCTTGGCTCAATTATTTCCCAATCTAAAAATCGTCCAAAATCATTTTGGGGGTCCGTTAGGTATAGGTCCTTATACTAACGAAAGAAAAGAAGTCTATGAATTATGGAAAGATAATATAAGTGAGCTAGCAGAGAATAAAAATGTTTTTTTAAAACTAGGAGGATTGGCCATGCCCATTAATGGGTGGGGTTGGCATAAACGCAAGATTCCCGCTTCCTCTGTTGAGTTATATGAGAAACATAAAGACTACTATTTACACTCAATAAAGGAATTTGGAGCAGAACGTTGTATGTTTGAAAGTAATTTTCCAGTAGATAAACGATCTATTTCGTACAGATCATTATGGAACGCCTTTAAGTTGATCGCTTATGAATTTACCCAAGAGGAAAAAGATTTACTGTTCTACAAGACTGCTGAGTCTTTCTATAAACTTTAACTACTGATCAAACCCTTGTAATTTTGCAGCCTCTTCTCTGATTAATTCAGGAGAGCCAAGCAATTGTCTATTAAGACCAATTCTTTTAAACCAATAATGGAGTCCTAATTCATCTGTAAAACCCATTCCTCCATGAACCTCAGTTGCTGTTTTTGATATCTGTTTTCCAACTTCTGATACATGAGCTTTAGTATGACAAGCCATTAATCTAGATTCTTCAGGGACATTATCTAGACAATGAGCAGCATGCCATACCATAGAATGACAAGGTTCAAGTTCAGCTGCCATTTCTGCACACATATGCTTAACAGCTTGAAAGGAACCAATTAATCTTCCAAATTGTTTTCTTTCTAAAGCATAGGCTACAGACTTATCTAACATTACTTGTGCAGCTCCAACAGTATCAGCTGAAAGCATAAGCCTTCCTGCATCAACAACTTTATCTACTGCCGATTTATTATTTGAGGAGCCAGGAAGAACTTCTGCCTTAGCGTTCTTAAATATAATTTCTATAGAAGTTCTAGTTTTATCTACTGTAGTTAATTCTACAATTTCTATTCCAGAAGAATCTGAAGGTATTAAAAACAATTCTCCAGATTTATTCGAAACTATGTAAGCGTCTGCATTAATGCCGTCTATAACAAATAAACACCTTCCTGAAACTGAATCTTTAGAAAATTCAATACCAGCATTTTCTCTAGCACCTATATATTCAGATATTCCTACACCTATTAATGCTTCACCGCCTGCTATTTTAGGCAACCATTCTTCTTTTTGTTTGTCACTTCCAGCTATAGATAGAGCTAAAGGAGCCATTACATATGCACCTGCATAAGGACAAGGCGCTGTTCCATATCCCAATGCTCCAGCAACAACAGTAGCAAAAAGCATATCTAAGCCTAGACCTCCATATTCCTCAGGAACCATTAGACCGCTAATACCTAAATCCACTAATCCTCTGTGTATCTCGTTAGCTTTGTCTAAATCTCCATCGACAACCGATCTTATAATTTCAATTGAAGCGTTATCATCTAAATACTTCTTTATATTGTCTTCTAAACTTTTTTGTTCTTCTGATAATCCAAAATACATTTTAAGCTCCTTGAACCTTCGGTTCTTTCGGCATACCTAAAGCCCTTTCACTGATTATATTTTTCTGTATTTGATTGGTTCCGCCACCAATAATTAAACCCAAATAATACATGTAATGCATTTGCCATATACCGCCATCTCTTAAATGGGGGCTTTGTTCATAAAGGGTTCCCATTTCGCCCATTACATCTATAGCAAGACCTTCTAGTTCATGTCGTAATTCAGTTCCTTGTAACTTAACAATAAACTTAGAAAGAGTAGCTTCTTGTTCTGGATTTATCTGAGAAGAAAGAATTCTTAAAGCATTAGATTGCTGTGCTAGAACTCTTCCTTGAATACTTATTAAACGATCTCTAAAAGCAGGTTTGTCTATTACTCTTTGGCCATCTATTGTTTCTGATTTCATTAATTCTATAAGAGAATTAAGTCTATTTAATGTGACATTAGGGTCAGCTAAAGAGCCTCTTTCATGACCTAAAGTTGCATTAGCAACTTTCCAGCCTTCTCCTCTTTTTCCCACAATATTTGTTGCAGGGATTTTTACATCCGTAAGAAAGAGTTCATTGAAATCTGAATCTCCTGTCATTTGTTTTATAGGTCTTCTATCTATACCAGGAGTATCCATAGGAATTAACAAATAACTTATTCCTTGATGTTTCGGAGCATCTGGTTCTGTTCTAACTAAACAAAAACACATTTGTGCTAATTGAGCAGTGCTGGTCCATATTTTTTGTCCATTAATTACCCACTCATCATTAATTAACTCTCCCTTTGTTTGTAGACTGGCCAGATCACTTCCTGAATTGGGTTCAGAATAACCCTGACACCATATAATTTCTCCTCTTAGGGTTGGCTTTATGTATTCTTGTTTTTGTTCTTCAGTTCCTAGTTCAAGTAACGTTGGTACTAACATTTGAATTCCTTGTCCTCCCATAGGCTTAGGAATAGGAGATTTAGCAAATTCTTCAGCTATTATTCTAAGCTTAATAATATCCATATCCCCTCCATAGCCCCCGTACTCTTTGGGAATAGATCTTGCAAAGTATCCATGGTCTATTAAAGTTTGCTGCCAGTTAATTCTGCTTTCACTTCTCATTGGTCCTGTAACTTTTATGTCTTCGTTTGCCTTAACAAAAGCCTTAACCTCAGTTCTGAAATCATCGTATTCAGGTCCATAATTCAGATCCATATTTCTCTCCTAATTAGAAATTTAAGATTAATAAGGATAGTGTCACTTAAGGCGATTAACAAGAAAAAATTAGAATATGTAAGGTATAAATATTTTTCTATTTTTTGGATAATCTTTAAACTCTGATAGATACCATTTATGAGTTGAAATTGCTCTGGGTAGCAAGTTGAATAAGGTCCAAATAAAGAAAACAAAACCTGCAAAGTTAAAGGTAAGTAGTGCCCAACCTAGCCACTCTATTGTTTCTCCTAAATAATTCGGAGAACTTACTTTGTTAAACAAGAAACCAGTAGGTATAGCATAATCTTCATTTTTTGTTCTCAAATTCATGAGTATGTTGTCAGATTTAATATTTATATACATACCTACAAAAAATATTAAAAATCCAAAATAGAAAATGAAGCTAGTTTGTTCATAGGTACCAATAAAAATAATCCAATAAGACTGTAAAGTTGCATTGATTAAATTAAAAAGGAAAGCAAGTAGAGCTATAGATACATGCATCTTTTTGTGAGATATCTTAGCTCTTATAGGCCAAATTAAACTTCTATGTAAATAATGAAGGTTCCATAAAAAAAAGAGAAATAATTGGATTAAATTTAAATTTTGGAAATTAATATATACAAAAATTATTGTTATAAGAGAAGCTGGAATTTCCATAAGTATCCAGCCTGTTCTTGACGGTATAAGAAATTTTGAGTGTTTATTAGCAAATTTTCCGTAAGGTGCTGGAATAAATAAAAGTACAAAGAAGGCTAATAAACCTATTAAAATCCAATAATTGATTAAAATGTTTTCAAAATACATTTAATCTGGATTTTTATCTTTTCTAGAATATTTAGTTTTATCTCTAAAAGCTTTGGCTTTATTAAATTTTCCAGAATTTTTTGCAACTGGATTTCTTCTATTTATACTTTTTTTCTTAACCACTTATTCCAAGTACGATCCCTAGAGATATAACTAATAGAGTAGATGATAACATCACATACAAAGAAACTATTAACCTATCTATCCACATACTTTGGTATAAGGTGTTTTGTCCGGTATAAACAGCCTTTTTTATAGCCATAGGATTGCCAGAAGGCTTGTTTTTACTATATAAATCATTCATACTGTATAAATATACAGTATTTAATCTTTTTGTCAATTCTTTATCAATCTATACAATTCTTTTATGGGTAAATTAATTAAAATAAGATCCTTCTTGATATCAATAAGCATATTGATTTTTACAATATGGATCTTAGGTTACAGTGAAATTTTATCTATCAAATATGAAACTAAAGATTTTTCTTTAGTAGATAATAAAGAACCAAAATACTCCAGCGAAGTAGCCAATTTAAATAAGAACGCATATTTTGGCGACCTTCATGTTCATACAAAGCATTCATTTGATGCCTTCATTTTTGGAACTACAAATTCACCAGATCAAGCTTACCTATATGCCAAAGGTAAACCTATAAATCATCCTTTAGGTTTTGAGATGAAACTACAAGATCCTTTAGATTTTTATGCTGTAACTGACCATGCAGCTTGGCTAGGTATGTTGGAGGCTTATAGTGATCCTAACTCTATTCCTGGTAAATTAGATTTTGCTAAAGATCTACATGGTTTAAATAATCCAGAAAATTTAAACGTTAATACAACTCCTAGAAGATCTAATATTTTTGGAAATTTAATAGCTAACGAATTAGTTACACCTTCAAAAAATCCTTTTAAACTTCTCATGGCTTATCTCCAGAAAGATACTGTTTATGGAACTAGGGCCTTTCATAGAGCAACTCATCAATCTGCCTGGAAGGACATAGCTCTTGCAGCAGAAAAGCATAATGAACCTGGTAAATTTACTACATTTATAGCTTATGAATTTACATCCTCTGGTCCAGGACAGAGTAATCTTCATAGAAATGTAATTTTTAAAGACTCAAATGCTCCCATACAACCTTTTTCAATAATAGATTCTATGAATCCAGAAGATTTATGGAATTGGATGGATAGATTAAGAGAAAAGGGAGTAGAAAGCTTGGCTATACCTCACAATTCAAATGGCTCCAATGGTCAAATGTTTAAACTAGAAGATTGGGCAGGTAATCCTTTAACTTTAGAATATTCTGAACAAAGATCGAGAAATGAACCATTAGTGGAAATTACTCAAGTTAAAGGCACATCAGATACTCATCCATTATTGTCACCAAATGACGAATGGGCTGATTTTGAGATCATGAATAATAGAGTTGCATCTCCTTTCTATTCTTCTGTTCCCGGTAGTTATGTAAGAGATGCTTACTTGAGAGGACTTTCTTTAGAGGCCGAGGTTAATATCAATCCTTATAAGTTCGGTTTAATTGGCGCGAGCGATACACACACAGGAGCTATATCAGACGACGAAGCTGATTATCACTCAAAGGTTGGAATTATTGACGGAACACCTCAATTAAGAGGATCTGTTCCTTTAGAAGATGAAGTAGCAGATGCACTTTTAGGTGGATTAAATATCATTTTTCCAGACACCTCAGAATATGATGGAAATGAATTTATGGATTCAGGATTTTTGGAATGGGGAGCTTCTGGTCTAGCAGCAGTTTGGGCCGAAGAAAATACAAGAGAAGCTATTTACAACGCATTTAGAAGGAAGGAAACTTTTGCAACTACTGGAAGTAGAATTAAAGTTAGATTTTTTTCTGGATATAGTTTTGATGATTCCATATTAGATAGTCAGGATTTAATCAGTATTGCCTATGAAAAAGGGGTTACTATGGGTTCCGACCTTCTTCATCAAGATGGCAAAACACCAAATTTTCTCATTTGGGCAATAAGAGATGCCAAAAGAGCTCCGTTAGATCGTGTTCAAATTATAAAAGGATGGGTATTGCCTAGCGGTAAACCTTATGAACAAATTTTTGACATAGGCTGCTCTGGAAATAATAAACCAGATCCTATTAGTCATCGATGTCCAGAAACAAAAGCTAAAGTAGATTTAAAAACTTGCAAGATAAGTAAAAACATAGGCTCTGATGAAATTAAGGCTATATGGTCAGATCCAGAGTTCGATCCATCACTAAAAGCATTTTATTATGTAAGGGTATTAGAAAATCCTACTTGTAGGTGGTCAACATGGGATGCCATAAAAAATGGCACACCTATAAGACCTAACTTGAAGAGCACAATACAAGAAAGGGCTTGGTCATCACCGATTTGGTATATACCACCAGAAGGAGAAGCTCTTAGGAATATCCTTCCCGAAGACGTTTAAAAATAACCGATTTAAAAAATTTATGCATTCCTTGTTGAATCTGATATAAATACGTCAGATATATAATTTAATTGGGGGAGTTAGGATGAATTCTATAAAGGTTCTTACAAGTTTTTTTGTGCTACTTTTTATAGTCAGTTGCAATGATGCAAATGATGTAGATGATTATTCTAATTTAAACAAATCTGAATATGTAAGTGGCTCAAGTTCTGATTTTAGTGCTGAGAGAAACGCTTATTTTGGAGATTTACATGTTCATACAAAACACTCGTTTGATGCACATATCTTTGGGACAACAGCTAGTCCAGATGACGCTTATAGATACGCAAAAGGGGATACTATTCAGCATGCTTTAGGTTACGATATGAAATTAAGAGTCCCTTTAGATTTTTATGCTGTGACCGACCATGGTTTTCTTTTAGGACAGGTTGAAAGGTGGGCAGATCCTGAAAATGGTATAAAAGGTACTGAACCCTTTCATAATATCAATTTACCTGAAAACCTTACAACTGACTCTATACCTCAGAGAGGTAACCTATTTCAAAGTTACGTCCGAAATGTAAATGTATATTCTAATTTTTGGACTAGATTGAAAGCAGGTATAAGAGGTGACCAGGCTTTAGGAACCACTTTATATGATCTTGATGCTCACAGGTCTGCTTGGCAAGATATTATAAGGAGCGCACAAGAACATAATAATCCTGGAAAATTTACTACCTTTGTTGCATATGAATATACTTCATCAACTACAAGATCTGCAGATATACCCGATAGCGCCTCTATGACAAGGTGTTTGATATCTGGAGCTCCTGCCGCATGTGCATTAGGAGGATATCCTCCTCATGAGGGTGCTAATTTACATAGAAACGTAATTTTCAAAGGGAATGAATTTACTAAAGAACCTTTTTCACGCTTAAAGTCTTTAAACCCAGAAGATTTATGGACTTGGATGGAAATGTTAAGAGAGAAGGGTGTGGACACCATTGCAATTCCTCATAATTCTAATGGCTCTAATGGACAGATGTTTGAAGTAGAAGATTGGGCAGGATTTCCTATGGGAAATCAATATGCTGAATTTAGGATGAGGAATGAACCTTTAGTTGAAATGACTCAAGTTAAAGGAACATCTGAAACTCATCCTCTTTTATCTCCTAATGATGAATGGGCTGATTTTGAGATTATGGATCAAAGAGTTGGCGTGAGTACTTACAGTAGACCATTTGGTAGTTATGTAAGACAAGCTTACTTAGATGGATTAGGCATGGAAGAAGAAGGAAGGGGGAATCCTTATAAATTTGGTATGGTAGGAGCTAGTGACACTCATACTGCAGCTATCTCAGATAATGAAGCTGATTTTACTTCTAAAGTAGGTATTTTAGATGGAACACCAGAAGGAAGAGGTTCAGTGCCTTTAACACCGGAAAATGCAGAATTGTTAGCTAATGTTGATCTGAGACAAATAAGCGTTAAAAAAATAGGCGATAGATATTATAACGATACTGTCTTTAAGCAATGGGGGGCTTCAGGTTTAGCTGTGGTTTGGGCAGAAGAAAATACTAGAGACTCAATCTTTAGTGCCTTTAGAAGAAAAGAAACATATGCAACCTCTGGAACAAGAATAAAATTAAGATTTTTTGCTTCTGAAGATATAGATGAATCCATATTAAATTCTAAAACTATGATTAAGGATGCCTATTCAAAAGGAGTTCCTATGGGAGGAGATATAGTTGGTACTTCTGAAAATTCTCCAAATTTCTTAGTATGGGCTATTCGAGATGCAAATGGTGGAGCTCTACAGCGTATACAAATTGTAAAAGGTTCAGTCGGTAAAATGCCAATAGGTAAACCAAATGAGCAGGTATACGATATCTCTTGCTCTGATGGGCTAAGTCCAGATCCAATTACACATAGATGCCCCGATAATGGAGCAAAAGTTAATTTATCTGATTGTTCAGTAAGTGCAGATAGGGGATCTTCTGAACTTAAAGTTGTATGGAAAGATCCAGACTTTAATGAAAATGAAAAAGCATTTTATTATGTAAGAGTCTTAGAAAACCCTTCTTGTAGATGGTCAACTTGGGATGCTATTAAAAACGGTCATAAACCAAGGCCAGATCTTCAAGCAACTATTCAGGAGAGGGCATGGTCTTCTCCAATTTGGTATACACCTAAAGAAAACTAAAATCTAACGAAATGAATAAAAAGGTTTTGTCCTTTTTCTTAATTGGATTTTTAATCTACTTATTTGATTACTCTTTCAATGAAAATGAAGATGAGAATGTAATCACCATCTACGATGATGAAATACAGGTTCTTATTAAAAACTGGAATGAACAAGTCGGAAGACCTCCTAGAGAAGAAGATATTAGAGGAATCATTGATCAGCTTGTAGAGGAAGAAATTTTATATAGGGAAGCAGTTCAATTAGGCCTTGATAAAAACGACATTATTATAAAAAGAAGACTAGCTCAGAAATTAATGTTTTTGAGGGACAGTCTTGAACCCATTACTCCTACTACAGAATCGTTAGTAGAATATTATGAAGAGAACCAAGAAAAATATTTAATAGAAGAACTTTTTACCTTTTCGCAGATTTATTTTTCCTTTAGTACAAGCAGCGAAGAAAGAGCAAAAACTTCTTTATCTGAGTTACAAGATGGATCTGAGCCTACAGGAGGGGAGCCTTTCATGTTAGGAAAAAACTTTGTAAATAGAACTAAAAAAGAAATAACAAGAGATTTTGGAAATAAATTTTCTGAAGCATTGGTTAAACTCCAACTTGGTAAATGGCATGGTCCTATAAAATCATCCTATGGAGATCATTTAGTGATTCTAATTAATTCTTCTGATTCAAAACAGTTAGATTTTGAAGAAGCAAAGTCATTTGTTATTACAGATTTCTTAGCAGAAAAAAATAAGAAGAATCAAGATAACTATCTAGCGTCCTTAAAAGAAAAATATAACGTAGTCATAGAGTCTGATAGATAAAATATGAGAATTAAGTTTTTACTTATAAGTTTCTTATTTTCTTGTAACTACCTGCTTACACATGAATTAAATCCTGCCAGGCTTTATTTGGAAGAAACAGAAACGGATGTGTTTAAGGTTTTATGGAAGTATCCTACAAATAGTATTCAAGAAGGCGGACTTGTATTTCCTGAATCTTGCACGGAATACGATAAAGGTCTTCGTAAGCTTGAAGGAAAGTATCTAGTAGATAAATCTTTTATTGATTGTGATACAGGTTTAAAGGGAAAAAGTATTCAAATTAAGGGTCTATCTAGAATGATAGATGCTCTCATTAGTATCGATTATTTAGATGGGTCATCTTATGAAGGACTATCAACAGTTAATAGTTCTCAGGTTTTAGTTCCTCAAGAGGAGAGCAGATATCCAACAAGTTATTTTGTTCTTGGTGTAGAACATCTTTTAAGTGGAATTGATCATATTCTATTTGTTGTTGGGTTGATATTTTTAGTTTCGGGTTGGCTAACTCTTGTAAAAACAATCACAGCATTTACTTTAGCTCATAGTATTACTTTAGGCTTATCTGTATATGGATTAGTCAATTTACCTCAATCTGCATCTGAAGCTATTATTGCCCTTACCATTGTCTATATGGCCTTAGAAATTTTAGAACAAAAGGGTTATGAGAAAACGCCATGGTTAATTGCTTTTGGATTTGGATTAATTCATGGCTTGGGTTTTGCTGGTGCATTATCAGAGATAGGCTTTTCTGAAGACAATATTCTTTTATCTTTACTTTTCTTCAATCTAGGAATTGAGGCAGGACAATTACTTTTAATTCCTTTTGTTGTTTTATTTTTATGGTTAGTTAAAAAAGCCTCATTAGATAAGATGATATTTCAATTATTCTCCTATATATTAGGTGGTATAGGTTCTTTTTGGTTAATACAAAGATTGTTAATTATTATTTTTTAAATGGAGTAAAAACATAAATGAACATCAGTAAATTAGTCCTAATCTCTGTTTTATCTTTATCCACCTTTGTTTCTGCTTCCTATGAAGCTAAGAAAGCTGGAATGTCATCTGAGAGGTTAGATAAAATAGCACCCAATCTATCTAAATATATTGATAAACAGAGGCTGCCAGGACTTATAACGGCTGTTTCTAGAAAAGGGCATTTGGTTCATTTTGAAGTTCAAGGTTTTTCAGATGTTGAAAACCAAACTCCTCTTAAAGAAGATTCTCTATTTAGAATTTATTCAATGTCAAAACCAGTAACTGGAGTTGCTTTGATGATTCTTTTAGAAGAAGGAAAAGTACGTTTAAATGATCCAGTTTCCTTATATATACCTGAATTCGCTACAACAAAAGTAATGAAGGTAAATAAGGATGGCACTTATGATACGGTTAAGTTAAAAAAACAAATTACAATTAGAGATTTAGCTACTCACACATCAGGTGTTGCCTATTCATTTACTGCTAATAAACAACTAAAAAAAATATATGAAGAAAATAAATTATCCCCTTATTTCTTCATAGATAATATTTCTCTAGCAAAGAATGGATTAGATTCGTTTGCAACTTCAACCAAAGCCTTTCCCGATATATGTTCATTTTCAGCTGCTTTAGCAAGTAAAGCTCCCTTAATGCATCAGCCGGGGGAAAAATATACTTATAGCATGGGTATGGATATATTAGGTTGTGTTATAGAAAGAGCTTCTGGTAAAACTTTTGATAAATTTCTTAAAGAAAGAATCTTTGATCCTTTAGGAATGGATGATACTTCTTTCTATGTTCCTGGAAGTAAGGCAGACAGATTTACGAACCTATATGCGTCACCTAGAGGCGTAAGGAGACTTTCTCCAGAGTTAAGTAAGTCACTAGGTAAAAATAGAAATATGGTTTTGGTTGATCCAGCTTCCAATAGTCCCTATTTACAAGAGGCCAGTCTTTTTGACGGGGGTTCGGGTTTAGTTTCTTCTACTAGAGACTACTTAACTTTTGCAGAAATGCTATTAAATGGAGGTTCAAAAGGAAAAACTAGAATAATCAGCAGAAAATCCGTAGAACTAATGTCTAGTAATCATTTAAATAAATCTATAACTAACGATCCAAAATATCCTCAAGGTATGGGTTTTGGACTTACTGTTGGAGTAGTTAAAGATGCTGGATTGGCTGGTCAATATGGTTCGAATGGAAAATATTTTTGGGGTGGAGCGGCTGCAACTGTATTCTGGATAGATCCTCAAGAAGAACTAGTAGCTGTAGCTATGACCCAGCTTCTTGGAAGTCCATGGCCACTAAGAGCAGACTTTGAAGCTTTAGTTTATGGAGCAATTGATGATTGAGTTTACTGATTAGGCTCTTCAAACATTCCGGTTCTTCCACCATCAACAATTATATCTTGGCAAGTTATGAAATTTCCTGCATCACTTGCTAGATAAATTGCTGCATTAGCAATATCTTCAGGTAGACCAGTTCTCTTCAGGGGTACAGCTTTAGCTAGGTTTCCTTTTAATTTTGTTAATTTATTCTCATTTTCATCATCAGACAGTGTATTTGCTCTTTGTGAACCTCCCCAAAATATTGGAGTAGCTATGGCTCCAGGAGAGATAGCATTTACACGTATATTGTGAGGAGCTAAATCAATACCTGATATACGAGTAAAATGAGATACAGCAGCTTTAAGTGCTGAATAAAGAGGATCTCCTTGTCTGTATCTATGAGCTGCTATACTTGAATTGTTAATAATACTTCCACCTCCATTATCTTTAAGAGGTTCTATGGCAAATTTTGTGCCCAGAATAACGCTAGAAAGTAGTAAGTGAACACCGTAGTCTATATGTTTTTGAGTAAGTTGATCTAAGGGTGCCCCGACAGGACCTCCTGCATTATTAAATAGGATATCCAATTTTCCAAAAGAAGATGTAGTGAAGTCTATACTATTTTTAATATCTTCTTCTATAGATACATCCGTCTTTATGTATAAAGCATTTTCACCTAATGAATCAGCTATGAGTTTACCTTTTTCTTCTGATCTACCGGCAATAACTACTTTAGCTCCATTCTCAATGAAAAGTTTTGCTGTGACTTCTCCTATACCGCTGGTACCCCCAGTTATCAATGCCACTTTATTATTTAGTTGTTTTTCCATTAGTCTTCCTTTAGACATTCATAAAATTTATTTATCAATTGCACAGATCTCATGTCTCCAGCAACGTTATCTCCCATTTGATTCATTACATATGAAACACCTACATTATTAACGGGGTCAGCAAATGCACAAGACCCTCCCCATCCAGAATGCCCAAATGATTCAGATACTGGTCCATATATAACTTTATGTTTATTCATGATGAACCCAGCTGCCCATCTTGTTACGACTGATAATACTAAATCTCTATTTTCAATTTGAGTTTTGGTCATCTTACTAATAGTTTCATCATTTAGTATTTGAAGATTTTTATCTTTCGGTACAACTAAGCTATAAAACTTAGCTAAACCTTGAGCGCTTCCCTGACCATTTGCTGCTGGCATTTCTGCTTCTTTCCATTGTGCAGTATTCTGATGTTTAAGAGTATTAGGACCTAGAGCAGTAGCTTTTTGAGCATCAGTTATTTCAATTTTTTCGTTAGGATCTCTTTTTTTTCTTGGCATAGGTATCATTTCTGCACATCTATGATGTTCTGATTTATCTAGACCTATATGGAAATCAATATCTCTTCTAGAGGTGATCTCTTCTCTCAGTATAGTACCTAGGGACTTACCTGAAACTCTTAATACTAATTCACCAGCAAGCCATCCATAGGTCATAGAATGATAACCCGAAGCACTTCCAGGTTCCCAAATAGGTGTCATTTTAGATAACCTGTCAGCCATATTTTTTTGATTATAATAGTCCTCTATTTCAGCGTCTTCAGTACCACATATACCTGCTTGATGTGACAAAAGCATTCCAACTGTTATGTCTTCTTTTCCATTTAAGCCAAATTCAGGCCAGTAATGAGTTACTTTTTCATCATAGTCCAATAGTTTTTTTTCTACCATTAGAGCTACGCAAGTAGCTGCTACACCTTTAGTGGTGGACCAAACATTGGCTAAAGTATCTTGCTCCCAGATAGTATTTTTTTCTTTATCACTATATCCACCCCAAAGATCTATAATCGCATTACCGTCTTGATATACAGCAAAAGAAGAACCAGTTTCTCTTCCTGAACTATGTAGTTCTTCAAAAGCATCTTTTACTGGTTGAAATTTATCCTCATAACTACCTTTAGTTATCATTCTTTATCTCCTTAATCTTTCTTTTATATATTTTTCAATTTGCCAGATTCTATCTTGGCCCCATATCGTTTGAACTTCGTTTTTTTGTTCGTCCATCAGCTTAAAAGAAGGCACTCCCCATGAATTACCTTCATACATATCTAATCTATTTTGTTCTAGAATTTGCTTCCAATTATTAGAATCTAATTCTTTACTAGCTTCCTTCCAGTTTAAATCTAATGATTTAATAAGATTCTTTAGATATTTTTTCTCCCCT
>MDSV01023289.1_pt1 | contig 17009 bp, 15 predicted proteins | sample 810851 | NCBI WGS metagenome assembly MDSV01 (sample SAMN05326640, study PRJNA326480) | marine metagenome | isolation source: seawater | place: Atlantic Ocean: North East | collected 2012 | reverse complement strand
CAACTTATATATCTTGGTGAACTAACGCACCTTTTTTGCTCGATTTTTTACCCATAAATAAGCATAAATTGTAAAGTATTCTGATAATATAGGGTAGTATACTGTTTTCTTTTTCCTTATTTCTTCGATATAATTTTTGCTTAATTTATTTTGCCTGGCAGCTTTTAGAAGTAGCTTCAGATATCTCCTGGAGGTAGGTAGTTCAATATCCAAATCTGTAGGCCAAATTAATGTTTTCGCACTAATGATAGTTTGGGATGTTATTACGGGCAACTCTACAACGTGATATTCAAGTCCTTCTGAAGCAACAATTTTATTGAATTCGATGTCAGAAATCTCATGCAAAATGCCTTCCACTTTCTTCCCTCTTTCAAAACGAATATTCGCAAAACTTGGTTCAATGAAATTAGGCCCTTTTAAGTTCATGATTAACCGATGATTTTCAATGGACCCCAAGACACTTCTTTTCGGCATTACTCCCCTCACTTTTTCAAGAAATGAGCTGGACATATTTGAACCGTATCCGAAATAATAAGTCATAAATGTAATTGGTTGAAATTCTTGTTAATATGAGGAATAACGTCTTATATAATAGTAAACAATATTTATCACCATGAAATTTATATACGTTAGCAGCCGCAATACGAAAGGCTGCTATTATGGCTAGTTTTTCAGCGTTTATTGAACTCCTCTTTAATGGAGTTGTTCCGGTAGCTTTCATAAGTTTTTTTGGCTTTTATTTGGGTAAGAAGAACATCTTTTCCTACGAAGATGCTAAAACTATATTAAAGTTCGTAGGTATAGTAGCTGTACCAGCTATGAGTGCAGACATTGTGCTCAGAATTGATTTTTTATCCATAGACTCAACGTTATATTTTCTTTATTTCTGGAGTGAGATTTTTGTCTACTTACTTGGATTTCTAACTGCCAAACTATTATTTAGAGTAGGCCTAAAAGAAGCCATCTTGATTGGGGCTGCTTCTGCTTTCGCTAATCATGTTTTATATGTTTATCCAATCACACTGCTTGAATTTACTTCAGACAAAATTAATCCAGTAATAAATATAATGGCAATGGATGTATTGTTATTATCCATAACCATTCTACTTCTGGATTTTGTATCCACCAAAGACATTTCCGTGGGGGAGTTACTCAAGAAACAGATGTTTAATCCTCCACTAATTGGGTTAGGTATTGGTTTTCTAGTTATTATTATTCCTTTCGATCTACCCAAAGGGATAGGCAGAATATTTGAATTCATATCGACTGCAGCTGCTCCTTGCGCACTTTTTGCTTTAGGAATTATATTATCGATAAGAATCGATAAAAATCAGTTAAAGCTTGGGTTAGTAGTGACCTTTTTCAGATTGGTGGTTCATCCACTTGTTGCTTTCATCATTATTATCCTGACTGGTGGCTATGAGGTTGATTCAGCAAGAACTACATTAATGGTTGCCGCTGCACCTGTCGGGCTTATGGCATTCACTTTTGCTCCAAAATATAAAGTCCGATCGGAAGCTATAGCGATATCAATCTTTTGGACTCTAATTGGGTCGTTATTCTTAATTCCATTTGTCGGAATCATGAAAATGTAGCTTAAAGCTAGGAATTTTATGCAATTTCCTAATCGCTCCGCAATAGCTACTACCCTATCTGCTAGGGATCACATCAAAAGCGAATGATACACGTTCTTCTTGACTTTCAAATGGAATCGTGTGGTGAAATAATGAAGATGGAAACATAACAAGGTCACCTTTATTTACCTTTTTTGATTCTGCTGGATATTTTTTACCATCTGTTGGATAATTCGCCCCATCCAAACTAAACACTATGTTTCCTTCATCTTTCTTACGTTTCTCTGGCATTTTAAAATATAGGCTACCACTCAACCAGCCTTCCTTGTGTATGTGAGCACCAAGTTTCCCACCGCTTTGCATGGCTACCAGCCAGCCATACAGGGTGTATTTTTTTGGCCAATATTTAATGAAGCCTTCATTGCTATTTTTGAAGTGGGTTAAATATTCTGAAATTTTCTTTTCTATAATTGCCTTCAAAGTTTGTATGTCTTCACGTTGTTGCAAAAATAAGTTTCCTGACGATTGTTTGCCGTTGGACAGAAGTGGTTGGCTTTTCCCATCTGCTCCACCGCTCCTATAAAAATCAAGTATGCTACCTATCAATGATTCATTCAAACCGCTTTTTTCATCTAGGTGATATTCTTTTATATGTGCGAGGGGCGATGAACAAAAGGGATTTTCTTTGTTCGAAACGCCATAGCGTACCGATGCGTGACTTCCAATAGAGGACATAAGAGGATTTATTTTTTCTGATTCAATTAGTGATTTATAATTCTTATAAAAGTTTTCTTTGTCTCCTAAATAGTAGAAGCATTCCAGCTGGTGACTTTTGCTCAATCCAAAGTCGGTTTTTTCAAAATGTTCTATGGCCTCCTTGTAGGATTCAAATCTAACGAGCATTCTACCTAAGTGATATCTGGAACTTTCTTTTGATCCATCAATTTCTAAAACTTTTTTAAAGGTCTTCATGGCTTCCGAACTTTTACCAACATCCTGGTATGCTATGGCTAGTGCCTCTAAATTTGGGGCGTGATCAGGTTGTTTTTCACGTGCTGCTTCAAAACATTCTATTGCCTTATTAACCTGACCTATAGCCATGTATAAATTACCTAGATTTGTGGATAGTAGAAAGTGCCCTGGATTCAATTTAAGTAAGTCTTCATAAACCTTTAAGGCTGCGGGTACGTCTCCGGAATATCTATATCCTAGTGCAAGAAGATTCCATGCCATGGCGCTGGCGGAATTACTTTTTACAAATTGTTGGCCGGACGCTACGAGATTTTTGAAATCCTTCTTATTGTACAGCTCCATCAGGAATTCAATCGTTAATTCTGGCATGACAGTTTTTTCTTCTATCCCATCTGAACAACCATATAGTGTGAAAGACTTATTCATTTTTTCCTCATCATTCAATAAAATTCTTAATGTATCTACTCAATTGATTAATCTACTAATTATGGATCAGGCTCTTGATATGACCCACACTAATCAAAATTGAGTTAGATTCTTACCGAGTACCAACGACTTAAGTATTATTTTATGTAGTTAATGCTATCCTAAAAGTATTATTAGCACTGTTTTATTCAATTTTTCTCAATGATTAGTTGCTGAAGGAAGATTCCAAGTAAAATCCCTTCTATTGCTTTAGAATTAATCTACTTGATTAATTTTTTTCCTAAGATACATAAAGGTATAAATAGGCTTAAAAATTGGATTATTAAGAACAAATGAAGAAGTATAAACTAAGATGATTGTTTCACTATAGTTCTCAATCATGAGTGGAATAAACAATTTTAACTGAGCGATACTGGAGATTACATAATGTCTAACAATGCAGTCTACCCGTCTCTAAAGAATAAAGTCGTGGTTGTTACTGGGGGCGCTTCTGGTATTGGAGCGTCAATTACCTGTGCTATGGTAAAACAAGGAGCGAAGGTTGGCTTTTTAGATTTCGATGAAGGAGCATCTAAACAGTTAATTAAGGTATTGGATTCAGAGTACGTAGTTTCTGAAATCTGCGATTTGAGAGATATTAATGAACTTCAGAATTGTATCCAAAACATAAGTTCAAAGCTCGGACCAATTGACGTACTTGTCAATAACGCTGCTAGGGATGATAGACACAGTTTGGAAAGTGTTACCTCCGAATATTTTGATGAAAGAATAGCCACAAACTTGAAGCATCAATTATTCGCAGCCCAGGCAGTAATGAATGATATGGAAAAGAATGGCGGTGGTGCTATTATTAATATGGGTTCAACCAGTTGGATGATTGGTCAGGGTGGGATGCCATGTTACACGACAGCGAAGTCTGCCATCCAAGGATTGACGCGAGGATTGGCGAGAGATCTTGGCCCAAAGAACATTCGGGTAAATTGTGTAGTGCCAGGATGGATTATGACAGAGCGTCAGATATCTATGTGGTTAACTCCAGAAAGTGAGAAAGAATTAATGCAAAGGCAGTGTATTAAGCGAAAGTTAGTTCCTGACGATATAGCCAAATTTGTACTTTTTATGGCATCGGATGAGGCGGGTGCGTGTTCTAATCAGACTTACATAGTTGATGGTGGATGGTTGTAGATCAACTAATTAATTATTATGGAACGGCTCCTATGATCTGCTGATCATAATTTATGACCGATCCTGTGATCACTCCAGATGAAGGGCTTAATAAGTAATTTACGAGAGGAGCTAGCTTTTTTGGATCGACAAGCTCCCCCATTGGTAAGGAGCTTTCTGCCTTTTGAATCCAATCATCTCCAGCCCCATGAAATTTCTTTTGAATTTCTGTTTCTCCGGGCGTTTTCATCCAACCAGGGGCAACCACGTTAACTCGTATCTTATTTTGCCTTAACGCATGGGCTGCATTTTTTGATAGTGTAAGGAGCCCTCCTTTGGATGTTGAATATGCTGTTAGGAAACTTTGCCCCACGTGAGCAGAAGTGGAAGCAATATTAACAATGGAACCAGACCTCCCTTCTGTCTTAAGTTTTCGAATTAAACCCTGCATTAATAGAAATGGAGCTCTTAAATTAGTGTTAAGGTGTTCCTCCCAAAGTTTCAGGGAAGTGTCTTCAATGCTACCTCTAGTGGTGATTGCTGCTGAATTCACTAAGCTATTTAGATTTGGAAATAGTTTTATGCTTGTAGAAATTAGATCCTTGCAATCTTTAGCTGCCGCAAGGTTTGCTCTAAGATATTTAACGTTTGCCCCCGCCCTTTGGAGTCTTTTTTCGGCTGTGGTTCCTTTTTGAGGATCTCTTCCCGCTACGATTAATTCTTTACAACCATTTTCAATTAGATTTCGTGCTATTTCATAGCCTAGCCCTTGTGTTCCGCCTGTAATTAGAACAGCGTTTGTACTATTATCCATTTGCATAATTTTGAAGGCTTTCTAGAAAGAAGTGATTGCGATTGTTCGCTTGAAGAAATTTTTTGGTATACAAATTATGTGCATATAATATCTTCAAAGTATAGCATACTCAAAATTGAATAATCTGAAATCAAAAATTTAATAAAAGGGAAAGAGAAATGCCCGTAATTAACCGAATTGCTGATTTTTATGATGACATGAAAGAGTGGAGGCAAGATCTTCATTCTGATCCAGAATTGAAATTTGAATGCCATCGTACCGCTTCTTTTATAATAAAGCGTTTAAAAGAGTTTGGGGTAAAAGAGATTCACCAAGGAATAGCAAAAACAGGTATAGTAGCGATCATTGATGGAAAGAAAAAGGGTAAAACTATTGGATTGCGGGCTGATATGGATGCACTACCCTTGCAAGAGATCCATGATCATCCATATAAGTCAAGAAATTCTGGAATAATGCATGCTTGTGGTCATGATGGCCATATGACCATGTTATTAGGAGCAGCACGGTATTTAGCCGAAACAAGAAACTTTTCGGGGAGGGTCGCCCTTATTTTCCAACCCTCGGAGGAAGATGGGGGTGGAGGTGAAGTAATGTGCAAGGAAGGCATTATGGATACTTTTTCCATTAGCCAAGTATATGGAATTCATAATGCATCAGATTTACCCTTAGGTTTCTTTAAGACAAATGCAGGACCGAATATGGCAGCGGCGGATGATTTTACAATCTCAATAAATGGGCAAGGAGGACATGGGGCTAATCCGGAAGAAACTAAGGATCCTATAGTAGTGGCAATCCAAATAGCTCAGGCAATGCACACAATAAGTTCAAGGAATTTATCTGCTCATGATCCGGTAGTTATTTCAATAACTCAGATCCATTCTGGCACGACCCACAATATTATTCCTGATAATGCCTTTATTAATGGAACAGTGAGGACTTTGAGTGAAAAAACAAAGAATCTTGTTAAAGAAAGGGTTCTTGAAATTTGTGATGGGATTTCGAAAGCATTTAAATGTGAAGTTAATTTAAATTATCATGATGGATATCCAGTTACTGACAACCATAAAAAAGAAACTGAATTCGCAGTAGAAGTAGCATCAGAAATATCAGGTTCTAAACAAGTCGATGGTAACGGGATGCCGATCATGGGTTCTGAAGATTTTTCATATATGCTCTTGGAGAGACCAGGGGCATATCTGCATGTGGGCCAGGGCTATGGACCGCCATTACATAGTCCAGAATATGATTTTAACGATGATTTGGCCCCGATAGGTGCAAGTTTTTTTGCAAAACTAGTGGAAAAGGCGCAACCACTGGATTAAACTTTAATGTACTGACTTACTTGTGGAGAAATATGTGGTTCCTTCAAAAAGTGTTCAAAAATTAGCAAAAGAGACATTAACTACAAGAGACTTGATCTCCGATAGTGTAATATTGACTCCATGTTTAGCCGCACGGGAAAGTTTACCAGGAAACATCAAGCTTTATCTGAAAGCTGAAAACTTTCAGCAGACTGGTTCGTTCAAAATCAGAGGAGCTTTATCGAAGCTCAAGCGTTTGCCAAAAGATTTAGAACTTATAACAGCGTCTTCGGGCAATCATGGTATCGCATGCTCGCATGCTGCTCAAACTACGAAGCACAATTTAACGGTAGTACTTCCTGAAAATGTGTCTAAATCTAAACTGTCAAAAATCACTAGCTATGGGACTAAAATTATACTACATCCTGGAGATTCTGGGATGGCTGAGCAGCATGCAAGATCCTTGGCTGAAAGCGGTGATTTTGAATATATTTCACCTTATAATGACGACTTCGTTATGGCTGGCCAAGGAACAATTGGCCTTGAACTTCTTGAACAACTACCACGGATCGATAATGTGTTTATTTCTATGGGGGGCGGAGGTCTTGTTGCCGGTATCGGTAGTGTTATAAAAACTTTCTCACCCACTACAAAAATAATTGGAGCTAGTGCAAAAAATTCGGGTGCGTTAGCTGCAAGCATTAGCGTAGGTCATGTAATTGAAACTGAACATTTAGATACTTTAGCTGACGGTTGTGCTGGTGGTGTGGATCTAGATTCTGTAACTTTACCTATAGCGTGCGAGGTTATAGATAAAGTTATTGAGTGCACGGAAGAGGACATAGCGAAAGCACTAAAAAAGTTAGCCTGGACTGAAAATCTTGTAGTTGAGGGAGCAGCTGCGCTAGCTTACGCTGCGTTTCTATCGAAAAAAAGTTTTTATGAAGAAATGATAAATGTCATTCTTTTATGTGGTGGAAATTTCGACAATAATGTTATATCGCCAATAATCAGTAAAGAAAATAGTTAAAAGTTAGGTCTCTAGGACAAGAAATTCGGTTAGTTATTATGAGCTACCTTTCCGTAAAATGTTTTCTGAGCTGATTTAGATAATGATATGCCTGGTTTTGCATTATAAGCAAAAACCACCAGCATTCGTGTCAAATCACCTATAGTAGGAGTAACTCTATGCATTGAGTCCTTTCCCCTAAATAACACAAGAGTGCCTGGCTCAATTTCGAGAACTGATGGTGTTTCATGGCCAAGAACTATTTTATTTGCAGTTTCATAGCCCATGTCGCCATATTCAGAATTTCTTACGTCCTTGACATATTCAAAGGTTCCACCGTCCAGTGGTTTTTGTAATAAGAGTGTGACAGCAAAACTAGAATTATCAAAGTGCCACCCCAATTCTTGCCCTTCATTAGCATAGTGAATATTTATGGAAGAAAATGGATCGTCATATTCAAATAAAGAGGTTTCTTGTACGATTTGGGAGAGAAAATTCTTAAATAAAATAGAGCGATAAATAATTTTTAGTCCTGAATTTTCAGGAATTTGATCTGTTGTGATACATCCCTTTGATGATATGATCTGATGATTAAAAATGTGATTATCCGGCAAAGATTTGTCTCTAGGTGTTAAATATATATTGTGAGTTGACGATGAATAAAATGCCTTCCCTTGGTTTTCTTTTGCTTCTTTTATGAGTTTGCGAAGAGCTTTTTTTCTCAAGAAACCTGGTATAATTAAAGCTCCATGCTTTTCTAGACGTTCTTTGCATTGATTTACAAAAGAAGATTCAGTAATTGGACAATCATCAATATTCACAAATTCATTGAGCAAATTTAATCCCATGTAATAGTCCTCTTTCTGTTCCCTCGTGGAGACTGATTTTAATCAAATTGAATTTAAGTTGGCAACAGAAATAAGGTTTGATCAATTAAACTTCCCAACGATTTTTTTTTGTGTCAAATTGTTCATATTTGCGGTCGCAGAATATTTTTCAACATGAGCGTACCATTATGAAATACACAGTTTTAGCATTAGGTGGTGATGGTATTGGTCCTGAGATTTTAAAAGCCGGTATTGATGTTGCCAATGCGATTGTTGAAGAAACCGATCTAGAACTCGATATTAGTTATGACCTTATTGGGGGGATATGCTGGGATGAACACCAGACTTTTTGCCAGCCCAAAACAGTAGCTGCTGCGCAAAAAACTAGCGCAGTCTTAGTTGGTGCAGTAGGTGGAGCCAAATGGGACAAACTAAAAATAGATGTTCTCCCTGAAGAAAGAGATGGACTTATGAGGTTAAGGAAGGAAATGAGAGCTTTTTTTGGTATGAGACCAGCAAGGTATTACCCACAACTTCATAATCAGACGCCATATGCTAGAGGTAAAGTTGAAAACTCTGATCTCATGGTGCTTAGGGAAATGTGTGGGGGAGCAATGTTTGCACAGCCTCGTGGTATCAAAATTGAAAAAAATCAAAGATATGCCTATGACACGGCTGGTTATGCTGAGACTGAAATCAGACAATTTGCTGTTTGTGGATTTGAGCTAGCAAGATTACGAAAAAATCGTCTTGTATCTATTGATAAGTCTAATGTTATGGAGAGTTATAGACTTTGGCGAGAAGTGGTGCAGGAAGTATCAAATGAATACAAAGACGTCGAAGTTAAACATCTTTATGCTGATAACTGTGCTTTTCAAATTGCTATGGACCCAAAAAAGTTTGACATAGTATTGGCTTGTAATTTTCTTGGCGATTTATTTTCTGACTTGGCTGGAATTATTTCTGGTGGGTTAGGAATGCTCCCTTCGGCTTCGCTTTGTGGTCCGCCGGTAGGTTTGACTAAAGGGATATATGAACCAGTTCATGGATCTGCCCCAGACTTAATTGGCGCTGGCATTGCTAATCCAATCGGGATGATACTTAGTGTCGGAATGATGTTTAATTATTCTTTTGGCCGAAAAGATTTATCAAATAGAATTGAACATGCTGTGAACCAGGTTTTAGAAGCTGGCTGTGTGACTCCTGATGTAGGTGGTACTGCGTCTACAGATGAAGTAACTGCAAAGGTTGTTAAAGAGATCCAGAAATGACAGTAGAATATGATTATGTTATTGCAGGAGGAGGTTCAGCTGGCTGTGTTTTAGCTTCTAGATTGGCGGAAAATTCCTCGGCGTCAGTTTGCTTGGTGGAGGCGGGTGGTAAAGGACGTGATATTTTTATCAAAATGCCTGCTGGAAATGGATTTGTCTTTGGAAATCCAAAACTTGATTGGGGTTATAGCTCTACGCCTCAACATAAATTAAACAATCGTCAGATCTATTTTGCCCGTGGTAAGGCGCTGGGCGGCACATCCATAGTGAATGGAATGATATACATGAGAGGAATACCTAGTGATTATGATCATTGGAGGCAAATTGGTCTACAAGGTTGGGGTTATTCAGATTTCTTACCATATTTTAAACTTGCGGAAGGATCAGTCAGACGGTCGCCTCATTTTCACGGTAATAATGGTCCATTAAGAGTGGAACCAGCAAGAAACTTTGGAAAATTAGATCAAGCCTTTATTAAAGCGGCCGTAGCAGCTGGGCACAAGAGTATTGACGATTTCAATGGGGCTCATAGAACAGGGGTGTCTAGATGTGACAGCACAGTACATCGCGGTGTGCGGCAGTCTGCGGCAATTGCATATTTGAATAAAATTCCAGATAATTTAACGATTCTAACAGAAACTCATGTAGGTCGAATACTTCTCAGAAAAGAGAAGGCTATAGGAATTGAAACCACGAATGGGAAAAAGATACTGGCTGGCAAAGAGGGAATCATTTGCCAAGGCGCTTTTGGAACCCCTCAACTATTGATGTTATCAGGTATAGGAGATGCTGATCATTTACGTGCTCATGGAATAGACCCAGTTCTAAATCTGCCTGGTGTTGGTCAAAATCTTGCTGATCATTTAGATGTGTCAATCCAGTATGGGTCGACGAGAATGGATCTAAGCTATGCCCAACATCAAAGATTGGATAAGGCAGCATTATTAATGGGTCGATGGTTATTTAATGGTAGTGGACCTGGAGGAGGTTCCCTATTTTCAACAGTACTTTTTCATGCCCTAGAAGATCCTGCAATGCCAGAATTACAGGTATTTATGACACCAATGATCATAGATGAAAACTTTAAGAACGGCGAAAATGAAAGAGTACCTTTTTTTCAGCGTTTGGGTCGTAAGTTGCTTGTCCGGGGAAGAAAGCTTGCAAGACCCGGAATACAAATTGATATTAATCAAGAAAGACCTAGATCATTAGGCAGTGTGCGACTTTTGAGCTCTAATCCACTTCAGCATCCTATGATTAATCCTAACTATCTTGCCGATACTAGAGATCTAACAGAACTTGTTAGAGGAGTTAAGGATATGCGGGATGTGATGAATCAGGCCTGCATAAGTCGGTTCGTAACAAAAGAGCAAGGAGTCTGGGCCCATGCCAGAACTGATAAAGAAATTATAACCGCCATTCGTGAAACTGCTTACACTGGTCATCATCCGTGTTCTACTGCACGCATGGGAAACGATTCTGATTTGGGGGCCGTTCTTGATGGAGAATTAAAGGTTCGTGGCATAGAGGCTTTGAGAGTTTGTGATGCTGCTGCTATGCCAACTCAAATTACTGGAAATCTTTATGCAACAGTCGTAGCAATGGCCGAAAAAGCAGCAGACATGATCCTTGGTAGGAGGCCTTTGACACCAGAAGATATAGGGGGAGGAAAATGAGATGAGTATGACTTGTGGTGAAGCAACGATGAAACTTTTATCAAATTACGGAGTTAGAATAGTTTTCGGAATACCTGGTGTCCACACTCTCGATATGTGCCGTGGTTTAACAGATGTGAAAAAAACTGGAAGTATGCGCCATGTTCAGGCTCGAAATGAACAAGGTGCTGGATTCATGGCAGAAGGTTGGGCTCGTGCCACTGGAGAGGTAGGGGTGGCTTTAGTTATTTCAGGTCCTGGGGTAACAAATGCGTGTACCGCATTAGGCCAAGCATATGCAGATAGTTTGCCTTTATTATTAATTTCAGCGGAACCAGATAGTAAGACGATAGGCAAAGGCTGGGGAGTGTTGCATGAAATTACTGAACAAAAGAAAGTTACGGAACCATTGACAGCATTTTCGGCAACTGCCCGACATCCTGCCGACCTTCCAGAACTGTTCGCGCGGGCCTTCTCTATATTTACCAGTCAGAGACCGAGACCAGTCCATATTTCTATTCCTTTAGATGTGCAGGCAGAGGTTGTTCGAGAGGACTGGAAACCACTTTCTTTTGTAAAACCACCTAGGGCTGGAAAAGAGCAAATCATTAATGCTGCAAATTTGCTAAAATTGTCTAACAAACCAATTATCATGATTGGTGGGGGTGCTGTGAATGCAGGAAAGGATCTCCTCCCATTGGCTGAAATACTCGGTGCGGTTGTAATTTCTTCAACGGCCGGTAAGGGTATAATTCCTGATTCTCACCCACTTCATTTATCGGGTTCAACAGTAAGAAGTGAAGTTCAGGGTTATATCAAAGATGCTGATGTGATACTTGCTGTTGGTACTGAATTAGCAGAAACGGATAGTTTTGTAGAACGGTTACCTTTCAAAGGAGACATTATCCGTATTGATATAGATCCAAGTAAGATTAACGATTTCTATCCTGCAAAGATAGGCATAATCGGGGATGCCTCACCCGCTATAAAAGGGTTGGCTGAAGAACTTAAAAAACATGATGGTACCACGCGTTTTAATTCAGCTTGTGCAGATGTGGTTGAAATACGTGCTTCAATAAAGAAGAACCTAACCAGTATAGAAAGAAAGCATCAAAAGGTATTTGACATTCTACAAGAACACGTCCCAGCGAACACAATTTTTTCTGGAGATGCATGCCAGTTGGTATACACAGGTGCTTTTGGTTTTAATGTTGCAGGCCCAAGACAATGGTTTTACCCCGCAGGATTTTGCGCACTAGGAAATGCCGTTCCCAATGGCATTGGTGCCAAACTAGCCAAACCTGATAAACCCGTGGTCGTATTGGTGGGCGATGGTGGTTTTATGTTCACCATGCCTGAGATTATTACTGCGGCGGAGCTTCGGCTGCCATTACCAATTATTATTTGGGAAAATGGGGGACTGAAGCAAATACAAGATGATATGGATAATAGTAATATCAAGCGAGTTGGTGTAGAAGGAATCAATCCAGATTTTGGAACTTTAGCTAAAGCTTGTCATTGTAAGGCTATATATGCAGACAGCGATAAGATCTTTGTTCGAGCAATTTCTGAAGGACTAAAGGTAGATTGCCCAACTCTAATCTTAATAAAGGAGAATGACCCTTGGCTGACATGAAGACTTATAAATATTTTGTAAATAATAGTTGGCATGAGCCCAGTTCTGGAAAGTTTTTTGATACTGAAAATCCAGCTACTGGTGTGACTTGGGCTCGGGTGCCAGACTGTCGTTCTGAGGATATTAATGGAGCTGTTGCTGCGGCCAAGAATGCTTTTTATGAAGGACCATGGAGAAAAATGATGCCAGCCCAGAGGGGGCGTTATTTACGAAATATAGGCGATGTAATTTCAAGAAATGCTGAACGACTTGGGAGCATAGAAACTCTTGACAATGGTAAATTGCCTAAACAAATAACGCCGAGTTTAGAAAAGGATGCTTGGAGTGTTGATAGTTGGTCTTATTATGCTGGGATGTGTGATAAATTTGAGGGCCGCATAATACCTGCAGAAATGCCAAACCTTCATAATTACCTTAAGTGGGAACCCTTTGGTGTCGTAGCCCAAATTCTCCCCTGGAATTCGCCAATTGGAACACTTATTTGGAAGTTGGCACCCTGTATCGCTGCAGGTAATACTGTTGTATTAAAACCATCAGAGCATGCCAGTTGTTCAACATTAGAACTAATGGATGTTCTGCTGGAAGCAGATTTGCCGCCCGGTGTCTTAAATGTTGTCACAGGCTTTGGCCAGACTACGGGAGAGCCTTTGATTGATCACAAAGATGTGCGTATGGTATCGTTCACAGGTGGTACTATCGGAGGCCGCACCGTTGCTAGCATTGCTGCAAGAAAAGTTAAACCAATTGTCATGGAACTTGGTGGTAAATCACCACAAATTGTGTTTCCAGACAGTGATCTGGATTTAGCAGTCAATGGAATAGCATCAGGTATCTTCCCTGCAGGAGGGCAGAGTTGTATTTCGGGTTCAAGATTACTGATCCACAAGTCAATCATTGATGAATTTACTGAACGCTTGGTAAATCGTGTCAAAAAAGCTCGAGTGGGGGATCCTCATGATCCTCAAACTCAAATAGGTCCAATGGCTAACCGTTCACACTATGAGAGCGTTTTGAAAAAGATTTCAGCTGCGGAAAAAATGGGATTTGAACTAGTTTTAGATGGACGATCTGCTTGCCGAGAAGCAGGTTATTACATTGGCCCAACAATATTCGCAAATGTCCCCAATGACTCGGACTTAGCCCAGAATGAAGTTTTTGGACCAGTTGCTTCCACAGAATCCTGGGATAATGAAGACCAGGTAATAGATGTGGCAAATGACACTATATACGGGTTGGCTGCAGGAATTTGGTCAGGCAATGTAACAAAAGCAATGAGAATTGCAGATCAGATTGAGGCAGGCACTGTTTATATAAATAACTACTTCAATGCTGCAGCCCAGAGTCCTGTTGGGGGATATAAGCAATCTGGCTATGGTCGTGAAAATGGATGGGAAGGCATGCGTTGTTTTATGCAAGCTAAATCAGTTTGGCTAGCGACTGATCCCCATCAAGAAGAACCATTTTCTTAATCATTACTTTCTAAGAGTGTCATTTTCTTGGAATTTGGGCTCGTTTGGTTGTGATGGTTTTTTGCGTAGAATATGGGATATCCTATTTTGTCCTTAATAGAATCCAATTTTGTCTCATAGAGATCTGATAGAAAATTCTTTTGTAGAATGCTATTTAAATTCCCAGAGTGAATGTTTTTTCCTTTTTTTAATACCAAGGCATAATCTGCAAATCTAATTATGCTGTTTATATCATGCGTTGAGAGCAATACTGTAAGACCTAGTTGTTTTCGGAGTAGATCTATAAGTTGTAAAAAATCAATGGTTCTTGCAAAATCTAAGGACGCAGTCGGTTCATCAAGGAGTAAAAAATCTGCTTCTTGAGCTAATGCCCTTGCCAACGTTGCCCTTTGCATTTCTCCACCTGACAGGTTTGTTACAAGTTCTTTTGCTTTCGGAAACAGTTTTAATCTTTCTAAAGCTACATTTACCGCATCGTAATCACGTTGGCTTTCTCCAAAAAACCAATTTGAGCGAGAGGCTCTTCCTAGCATGATGTATTCCCCCAATGTCATACCAGCAGGGATACTAAAATTCTGTGGTGTATATGAAAATGGCACCCTTTTTTTATCTTTAAGAAGGCCTAGGCTTGGTTTGCCATTAATAATAAAATTGCCTGTGAAGGTTAGTAGTCCAGCTAGGGACTTCAAGAGAGTAGTTTTGCCAGCACCATTTGGTCCTATGATAGCTACGAAGGATCCGTTAGGGATTTTGAATGAAATATTTTGGAGCAGGGTCTTGCCATTAGTTACGACCTTTAAGTCTTTTGCTTGGCATTCCATCTTAAATAGCCCCTCGTGATAACCGCAATAAGAATGCAAAAAATGGTGCACCCAAAAAAGCTGTTATTACACCAATAGGTAATTCGCCTGGGGCAATTATTGTTCTGGAAAAGGTATCTGCTAGAGATAGAAAGGCACCACCTCCTAAAGCTGATAGAGGAATAATGACTCTATAGCTTGAGCTCACTGTCAGTCTAATAATGTGTGGAATGACCAAACCTATAAAGGCTATCAGACCACTAAGGGAAACAGCTACTGCTGTGACAAGTGTAGAACATGTAATGACTACTATATACGTTAGTGTAGGATTCCCGCCAAGACTTTTGGATTCATCTTCGGATAATCTAAGCAAATCAAGTTCTTTGCTAAACACATAAATCAAAGTGAAACAAATGAGGAAATAAGGTGTCAAAGTTAAAACTTCAGTCCAACCAGAAGTTAATAATCTACCAATAAGCCAACCAAAAATCTCCTGTATTGAAAGAAAATTTCTTTGCATGATATAGGTTTGGCATGCTGTCAGAAAGGCTGCCGTTGCCACACCTGCTAAAAGTAAACTGGCTGGAGTGCGTCCAGCACTTGCAGAGATGGTTGCGGCACACAGTACGGCTCCCATTGCTCCTATGAATGCTCCCACCTGGATTGAGTCTACGAACCCAAAGGATAAATTAACGCTAGTTACTATAACTAAGGTAGCGCCTAAGCCCGCTCCAGCAGCTGAGCCAAGCAAGAATGGATCAGCAAGGGGATTCTTAAAAACGCCTTGAAAACCAGCTCCAGCGATAGCAAGTGAAGCTCCAACCAGAAATCCTAAAACAAATCTTGGCAATCGCCATTCTAAGATAATGATTCTATCAATTTCGTTTATTCTTGGGTTTTGATTCTGCCCCAAAAAGAAGTCGAACAAGTATTTGAGGCTTTCAATAGGTGGGATGGGAGCAGCACCTAAGCAGATACTAGATATTCCAGACAATACCACTAGGAATATGCAGATCAGAAGAGCAGTTTTTGGTAGGGTGAAAACCTTATCCATTTTTTGATAGCCCCAAAACAAAAATTAATAAAGCATGAATTAGTTCGGTTCAAGAAAATCCACAATAGAATTCGCAAACTCGGTTAGTCTTGGACCCCATCTAGAGGCAATATCTGATTCAATACGTAGAAATTTGTTATTCTTGACAGCACTAATGTGTTTCCAACCAGGTCGTTTTATCATTTTTACTATATGATCTGAAGTTTTCCCGGGTAATATGATTAAATCTGGATTTGACGAAATTATATATTCTGGTGATAATTTAGGGTATCCATAACCTTCTTTATCGGCTTCATCAGCAATATTTGTAAGGTTTAGTATTCGGTAAATGCTTCCGATAAAGCTAAATGAAGAAGCACTATAATAATTCTCGTCCACTTCATGATAAATTTTTATGGTCCGTCTTTTTTCTCGAAGCATAGTCAATCGGCTCATTTTTTTTTCCATATCAATGATTAACTTTTTAGCTTTTTTTGTATTTCCAGTTGATTTCCCTAAAACCATTATCTGTGTAAGTATTTCACTGAAATTCTTCGGTGTTGGAAGTAGAAGGGTATCAATTCCGACCAAATTTAACCCTTTGACGGAATCACCTATATCATAGGACAATACTACTAAATCGGGTTTAAAGGACGCTATTGCTTCTAGATTTGGTTCATAGGCTGACAAATTAGTTCGAGGTACATTTTTTGGAAAATTTGATTGGCTATCTACTGCAATTACCTGTGGTGCAGCGCCAATAGCAAACAATATTTCGGTCAAAGATGGAGATAGAGAAATGATTCTATTAGGTTTATTCTCTGCTAAGGCATGGGCAGAGATGACTCCTAGGCAAAGAGAAATCAATAAGAAAAAGTGTATCAAAATTGTTAGCAGTTTATGTAAAATGAAATTAACCATTACCCACATTTTTTTCATAGGCCTGCCAGATTCTTGGTAGATTTTCTCTTAAATTATATCTCTATGCACCCTAAATATCGGATTTAAGTTTTTTATATTTATTTTTGGGTTGAAAATTAGATGCCTCGGGGGATCTT
>MDSV01052246.1_pt1 | contig 17010 bp, 17 predicted proteins | sample 810851 | NCBI WGS metagenome assembly MDSV01 (sample SAMN05326640, study PRJNA326480) | marine metagenome | isolation source: seawater | place: Atlantic Ocean: North East | collected 2012 | reverse complement strand
TAACGACGAATTGACAAGAAAAATGTCCCATTCAGAAGACTTCATTGAATGGGAAGCACATTGTAAATGGTTTGACTCATCACTCGCCAAACCAACTAGACTGCTCCTCATGTGTGAAGCTGAAGACCACGATGAAAGTGTTGCAATGGTTCGTTTTGATGTTGAGGATAAAAATGCACTTGTATCAATTAATCTATCTCCTCAAATGAGAGGCAAGGGGTTATCAAAGCTGTGTTTAAGCGAAGCAATAAGCTATTTTTCAATAGAATTTGCGGGCGTAATTTCTTTGAGTGCTGAGATCAGATCGCCTAACATCGCAAGTATAAAAACATTTGAAGGGGTTGGTTTTGTGAAAGTAAGAGATAATAAACACATATTATATTATGAATATACTCTTTAATATAAATTAGATAATAGGATAAAAAGCGATTAACGCCAAAGAAATGAAAAGTAAGTTGTAATGAATATCAAAGTCGTTGATATAGTACTTGAGGAGATTGTTCCAACCAAAGAGCAAATTGAAGAGTTATATAATCAATTAAAGCAGCGTACTTTCAGTATAAGCCATAAGGCTGTTCCTCAGTATGACGAGCATATTGATTTTGTTAGCAACCACCCTTATCGAGCTTGGTTTATCATAAAGCAAACAAAAAATGTAATAGGAACTATTTACGTCCAGCATGACAATTCAATCGGCTTGAATTGTATTGATAACGTTACAGAAGAGCAGATCGAAAAGATTTTGAGCATGCTGACCTCTCAGCTATCGCCACTCGAAGCTGCGCCTTCAGCAAGGTTTGGTGAATTTTTTCTTAATGTCTCATCCTCCAATATTGAGCTACAAGATAAATTAAAAAATATTGGACTCACAGAGAGCCAAAGAAGCTTTTGCTTCGTTAAAGATAATTAGGGGCTATTAATACATGATACAAACAGACAAAGAGTTAAGGTTCTCCTGCTTGCTATGGATTGATAGTAATTTCAAGCCAATTAGATTAGAGCTCTCTACCAATTAACGGAATAGGTTATGAGAGTATTAATTACAGGCGGAGCGGGATTTATTGGATCTAATCTATGTAAATATCTTTTAGATTTAGGTGGTTATGAGCTTTTAATCGTAGATAACCTCTCATACGCAGCGAATATTGACATCGTGGATGAGTTAAAAGCTTCTAGAAATTATAATTTTGTTAAGTCTGATATAAGTGATTTAATAAAGTTAGAAAAAATATTATTTGATTTTCAGCCAGAATCTATTTTTCATTTAGCAGCTGAGAGTCATGTCGATAGATCTATTGCAGGGCCTAGCGAATTTATTCAGTCTAATATTATTGGAACTTATTGCCTCTTAGAGGGAGTGACTAATTTTTTACAGTCTATGCAATTACAACAATTAAGAGACTTCAAGTTTATTCATGTATCAACTGATGAGGTTTATGGTGATTTAGGCGAAGAGGGCACGCTATCAAATGAAGAAAGCCCATATAAACCAAGCTCTCCATATTCAGCTAGCAAGGCTTCTTCTGATTTTCTTGTTAAGGCTTGGATGAGAACTTACAGGTTTCCAGGAATTATTACTCATTGCACAAATAACTTCGGACCTTACCAACATCAAGAGAAGCTTGTACCAAATTCAATAATAAGATTGCTTAAGAATGAACAGGTTCCAATCTATGGTAATGGCCAACAGATACGAGATTGGCTTTTCGTAACGGATCATGTCGAAGCTCTCGAATTAATTCTTCGCGAAGGAGATTTATATGAAACATATAATATCGGCGCTCATAATCAAATGAAAAATTTAGATCTTATATATTTTATTATTTCTGTGCTTTCGACAAAGTTGGCTATAAATGAAACTAAGCTCAAGAGCTTGATTCAATTTGTTGAAGATAGGCCAGGTCATGATAAATGCTATGGATTAGACTGCAGTAAAATAAAAAACAATCTTGGTTGGCAGCCAAAAAACTCTCTTCATGATGCTATTCAAAATACTGTAGACTGGTTTATTGAAAACCACTATTCTGATAAATGATGAAAGGAATTATTTTAGCTGGCGGCACCGGAAGTAGGTTATTCCCTACAACCTTATCAACTAATAAACATTTATTGCCAATATATGATAAGCCAATGATTTTCTATCCTCTCTCGGTTTTAATGTTGGCTGATATAAAAGATATTTTAATTATCACCACTGGCAACGATCAAGAAAGGTTTCATTCAGTGCTAAAAGATGGGCAAGATTTTGGATTAACAATCCAGTATGCAGTTCAAGAAAATCCTAGAGGCATAGCTGATGCAATAAACATAGGTAGAAAATTTATTGGTAAAGAAAATGTAGCTTTAATCCTAGGAGACAATATTTTTTATGGCCAAGGTTTTGTGCAGAAGCTTAAGTATGCAAAATTAAACCTAAAGGGCGCAACTATCTTTGGCTACCAGGTGAATAATCCAGAGCAGTTTGGTGTTGTTGAGTTCGATGATAGTAATACCATTAAATCCCTGAAAGAAAAGCCTAAAAACCCAAATAGCAAATGGGTAGCTACAGGTCTCTATATGTATGACAATTCTGTGATTGAGCGCATCAAAAACCTGAAGCCATCAAATAGAGGTGAGCTTGAAATTACAGATCTCAATAACTTTTATTTAGAGCAGAATAATCTTAAATGTGAATTACTTGGCAGAGGTTTTGCATGGCTGGATGCTGGGACGCCAGATAATCTATTAGAAGCGTCTGAATTTGTTCGCACTCTTGAGAGGAGACAGGGATTTAAGATAGCTTGCCTCGAAGAAATTGCTTTAAATAAAGGCTGGGTATCAAAAGAGAGCATCCTTGAAAGGATTAGTCTATTTGGTGAATCTAACTATGCAAAACTATTGAAGACTTTGATCGACAACAATTAAACCCATATGATAAGAAGTGCTATGGCAGGTAATTAATGTCACCAGAAGATACTCATCTAAATTTATTTTCAAAGCTGTGTCTTGTTCGCGACAAAACTAGGTGATGTTTTGAGTTATTGTTCATAAGTTTCTTGCTAGTTCTCATCAACAATAAATACATTGCGCGATTGATACAAGAATGAAATTGGAAAAAATAAAATTATTACAATGACTTGTGAGATTAAGTAATCCATCTGAAGTTTTTCAACAAAATAGATTAAAGTTAAAAAGTTGAGCATGCCTAGTGCCATATTAGACATAATGAATTTTATAAATCTGGATAATAGGAAGTTCTTTAATTGGAAGGTTAGGTAATTATTGAGTAAAAAAGAGCAGATTAAAGCAAAAATATACGAGATCAACCAGGCTATTTGATAGAAAAAATTTAAGTATTCTACAATGCAAAAGTAAAGTGCTAACGAGGAGAGGTTTACAACTAGCCCTGATATTCCGTACTTTATAAACCTTTTAATTTATGCACCTTCTTCTACTGATGCTCTATCTCTTCCTATCCAGAATTTTTTCACTATGTGGTTAGGCCTATTCTTTGTTTCTGTATAAATTTTGCTAATGTAAATAGATATTATGCCAAGAAAAAGAATACTTAAGCCCCCAAAAAACCATATTGAAACTATAGTGCTACGCCACCCACTAACAGCAACTCCGTAAAATATATAAGCGGCTAACAAATAAAATATATAACCTATCGCTATTGTTGTAATTAAGCATCCTGTATAAAACATAAAAAAGAGTGGCTTCGTTGTGTAGGAAAAGATGGCATTAATAAAAAGATGATATCTTTTTTTAAAATTATAGGTTGTGTTTTTTTTATAGCCCTTTTTAATGGCATATTTTTCTTGATGAAATCCTGCCATATCAGCTAATGGTGTGAAATAAATTTCTTTATCCTTAAATGATAATAAAGCATTTACATACTCTCTTTTCATTATCCTTATAGTTGATGAATTTTCCGGAATGGTAACGTTATCTGATAAAAAATTGAAAAGCTTATAAAACACTAGACCAAATATTCTTTCCAAGAAGCCTCCTTTTCTTTCATTTTGGACACCATAAACCACATCTAAGCTCTGATCTTGTTTTAGTATCTTATAAAAGTTAACTAATTCTTCAGGCTTTTCTTCTAGGTCTGAATCTATAAGAAAAACAAGCTCCCCGGAAGAGTGCTCTAGGCCGACCATCATGGCTCGATGGTGCCCATAATTCTTTGATAATTCTACTATGGAAACCTTTGAATCCTTTTTATGCAAATCTTTTGCAAGAGTGAAAGAAAGGTCTGAGGAGCCGTCATTAACAAAAATTATTTCGTAATCATTCTCAGCCACAGCTTTAGCTGCAGCCGATATTCTGGTGTGGAAATCTAAGATGGTATCTTCAGACTGGTAAAGAGTTGTAACAATCGATAAAAGCATAAAGCTACTGTACCAAAAATGAAAATTAAATGATGTATAAACTAATACTTTTTAGTTTATATGAATTATTATGAAGCTTTTATAGCTGCAATTATGAATAATATCATTTTTTTTATACTCTCAAATGACTGCTCGTGACTCTCAGCAGATCATCAATATTCTAAAATATTTTATAAGCTAATGTACTTAAGTGTATTTATTCTCTATAGCCTAACTTTCTCACTTTTTTTCTTAAATCTACCAAGGCTAAATAAAACGAAAATTTTGATTTATATTGTAGCTTCGGCACTGATTGCTCTCTACCTTTTTCCTTTTTTCTTTCTGGGTCAGTACTCGCTGATAGGGGGTTACGATGAGCAAGATGGACAAATAATTTGGTACTGGAAACAACTGCAAAGTGAATTAGGGCAAACTTTTTTTCATGATTATGCTGGAGGCACCCATGCCAAAAATGCTTTCATTAGTGGAAATGAGTTTTTCTCACTCTATGCCTTCTTTATTAAATACTTGCCCAGCTGGTTAGCGGCCAGTTTATTTAAATTTTTAGGTTTGTTGTTACTAGGTTCCGGTATCTATCAAACTTCCCGTAAGGTTTTTAAACAGAATCGAATGGAGGCAATTTGCATCTCATTGTTTGGAATATTTACAACTCATACTCCTTACTTATTTGCTTTAGGTGGATATGGATGGACCTTTAGCATTTTAAGCTGGATTCCACTTGTATTTTTTCACGAACCACGAATTAAAAAGCTTTACCTCAAGGCGTCTGTGCTTGGCTTATTGGCTGCTATCAGCTCAGAATTCTTATTGGTGCTCCCAGTCGCTGTGTTTGCATATTTTGTTTTTATGGTTTTTTTCCACTTAACAAATAAGTTTCACTTTCAGACTCATCAAATCTATGCAGCTTTTTTAACCATATTAATCTTTTGCATAGGGCATTTATTTTGTTTGATTGAGTTATCCAAGATGCTCCAGTCAAGCGCAAGATTTGTGAGCGAATCATTCCTTAGCATGACATTTCTTGAGGTTGTCTATCAAAAGGGCTTATCTATTATTCTAATTTTATTAAAACCTCCACATTATTTAATTACTTTAGTCTTTTTTGTTCTAATTTTGGTTAGCTTTAGTAATAGAGAAATAATGAAATTGCTGATGTGGATGAGTTTTATGGTCATTATGGTTCCTTTCTTGCTTTCTGTTACGGTCACATCACTAGGTATTCCGATTCTTGGGAGCTATAGATTTGACGCAATGGGCGTTGTTTTTATAGTTGGTAGCTCGTTCCTTCTCATGGCTTTATATCAAGAAATTGCTAACAAAAATTTTATAACTCTTCTAATTTGCATCGCATCTATTTTAGGCGCAACTATCAATACCTCAATTGCTCTTGATGAGTTGGATGAGCGCGGAGGTCATTTTACTAAAGAAGCATACTCCGACATTCTTAATAATTTGGATGACAAACAGGATGTAAGAGTTATAACAAATAATTATAATCCACCTCCAAGCTTACCTTTGTACTATGGGCTAAATACATTTGACGGTGTTAAATTTAGTTCAGGGCTAAGAAGAGCATACTTCTTTAAAATATTAGGCGATAATGCAGGCATTCACACACATAGACATGTTATTAATTTTTCAAATGAGGAATTAAACATAAAGCTGCTTCAAGCTGTGAATGTTGGTTATATTTTGTCAAATACACCCATCAAAAATGAAATGCTTTTACTTATATCTAAAATAGATGGAACTAGATTGGGCGATATTGATGAATATAAATTTTTTCCTAAAGATTTATCTTCAATATTCGTTTCAAAGGAATTATATGTTTATGAGCTAGATGATTATTGGCCTCTTGTTTTTGCCTCTACTGCGCTTCACTCATCCTTTTCTTTTCAAGAAAAGAATTTCTATGAAGATATTCTCTCAAGAGATAGCTATTTATCCGTATTTTCTTCAGAGGATATCAAGGACTTTAATATACCTAAGAAGAAATTTTCAATAGCTAAGATAGAGTCATACAACAAAACAATTTCTGGCTTAAATATTCAGTTAATTAAAGAAGGCTTGGTGACAATAAATATTGAATTTAATAACAGATGGAAAGCTTCATGCAACGGCAGAAACCTTGAAATTTACCCGTCAAATGGAATAATGATGTCAGTGGACGCTCCCAAGGGATGCAAAAATATAGAACTAAATTTACTGTAAAAAGGGGCTGAAGCAAATAGCAAACTGTTTGCAAATGATGAAGAAGGGGTAATTATTATGAGCTTTAAAGTAGACGGCCAATTAATAGGTAGGGAATATCCTCCTTATATTATTGCTGAACTTTCAGCGAATCATAATGGCTCACTAGAAAGAGCAAAATTATCAATTAAGGCTGCAAAAGATAATGGGGCTTCAGCTATTAAGATTCAATCATATACTGCAGATACCATGACTATAGATTGTGATTTACCGGATTTTCTTATTAAAGGAGGGTTATGGGATGGCTATAAACTATATGATCTCTACGATGAGGCGCATACACCTTTTGAGTGGCATGAAGAACTTTTTAGTTATTCAAAAGACATTGGCCTGACAATCTTTTCTTCACCTTTTGACGAAACAGCAGTTGATATGCTCGAAAGATTAGACGCACCTGCATACAAAGTTGCTTCTTTTGAGCTAATTGATTTACCTTTGATAAAGTATATTGCTAAAACAAAAAAACCATTATTTATGTCTACTGGAATGTCTTCTGAAGAGGAAATTGAAGAGGCTATCTCCACTGCAAAAGATGAGGGCTGTCATGATATTCTTTTATTCCATTGTATAAGTAGCTATCCCGCGCCCATTCAAGAGGCCAACTTGCTGCAAATGATGGAAATAAAAGAAAAGTATAATGTTGAAATTGGTCTCTCTGACCATACCATGGGAAACACAGCAGCAATTGCCGCAGTTTCTCTAGGTGCCTCAGCTATTGAAAAGCACTTTACATTGTCTAGAGAAGATAAAGGACCAGATAGTGAATTTTCTATGGAGCCAGCAGACTTACAAGATCTTGTATCCCAAACAAGAGACGCGCAATTAAGCCTAGGCACTCCGACTTTCACTCGCCCTCAGGTTGAGTCAGGAAGCTTGGCTTTTAGGAGATCATTGTATTTTATCAAAGATCTAAAAGCTGGGCATGTTCTAACAAAGGAAGATATAAGAAGAATTAGGCCAGGCTTTGGTCTAAAACCAAAATTTTATGATGCTGTAATTGGCTCCAGCATTAAAGAGGATGTAAATCGAGGGCAGCCGGTATCTTGGGAGGTGCTGAGCTAGTCCATCTAAAGTTTAATTCTTCTGAAATTTGCGTTTTCTAAACTTACTCACAAGGGAAATCCCTTGCCAACTGTGATATATTTTCTAGGTTGGTCCATTAATAATTCTGTATTTTTAGTAAATTTAATTTTATGTTTTACTGCTGATGACATATCTTTATATTGAAGCAAGTTATCTTTTTTTCTCTGGTACATGTTCGGTTCATACTCATGCCAGAATTTTTTATTTCGATGCTGGTTCAATATAAAATTTAGGCCTTCCTCATCAATTCCTAACCAATTACAAAATAAATCTAAGTATCGCAGAGGCTGGTTTTCATATTTTTTGACTAGCAAGGCTCCGGATTTTTTTGTTAATCTGCCGAACCTAATTTCTCTTGATGCATGATCAGTTACCTTAGAGTAACCATTCTTGATTAGTTTAATCTCATCATGTAAATCCATAAAATTAAAGCAATCAACATGATCATAAGTATCAAAGGTTCTTGGAAATGAGCAAGATTTATAATCGTATAAGTCAATCATTTTTTCATGTTGTGATTTAGGATCCCATCGAAAATAATTACCAAGATAAATTCCCCTAATGCCTATTTCATTTATCTGCTGATCACTAGGGTAAAGAAATTGCCAGATATCTTCTTCCTCCAATAGATTAAATTCTGTTATTAAATCCTCAGCTTCCACGCCAAATAAATCATGATCTTTTCTGTATCTTCTTGTCATCTCAACCTCATGTTGATGAGAGAACATACCTACTTGCTCTAACCCCTGGTGAGCACCCCATAAAATTAATGGGATTTTATATTTTTCTGCAATTTGCACGGGAAATACTGTATGGCCTGCTAAGCAATGCCAATATATAGAACCATGTTGAATCAAGGTATGCTTAGTAATTTTTTTGACTGATTTCATATTAACATTCTGTGTTATGAGATCACAGTCAAACTTAATTCGAAGATTTGATAGGTTTCTAATTCCTAAGGGCGTATTAAAATATTTGTTATAGCAAACTAAAAGTGGCTCCATGCCTAGAATATTTTTTGCTAGATGAACAATATAGTGAGAATCATTACCTCCGGTTACAGGAATGACACAGTCATAATTTTTTTGTTTACTCTTATAGGGCTTAAGGATTTTTTTTAAGCATTCTTCCCGCTCCTTCCAGTCAAGGTTATCTTTCTCCTCATGAACTTGACAGCCCGAGCATAGACCCTCTTCGTTGAACGTAATCCCAAGAGGGTGGTCTGATGTATAAAGACATCTTGAGCACTGTTTTGTTTGATTTTGCAGCATTTTATTTGGCGCTTTGAAAAATATGAGATCTAATATTGGAACCGTTTAAACTTTGCTTGAACTCTCCAATGCTGTTTTCTTTATAGGAAAGATAATTTCCTATAACAACTCCAGCAACATTCTTCTTATTGAGAACTTTTTTAGCTTTAGCATGGGTATTGATTCCACCAAAATACAATAACGGCATTTTTGAAGAATCTGTTGGGAATAAATCAAGAGCTTTTAAATTGGATCCTTGAATTCTGCCTTCATTTTTAAAATCAATTAGCAATAATTCTGAAATAGAAGATTGATATATTGAATTAAGATATGCTTTGTCCAAATCAATCAATTCACCGGAAAGATAGTTTAATCTCATGATATTTTTGCCATTAATTCCAATTGGCAAACAACCTACTATAGCCTGAGAACCAAGAATAGAAGCTGCTTTCTTGAGATCGCTTGGCGCGCTACGAAGCATTTCGTCAACTGCAATTCTATCTGCTCCTGATTTAATAACCTCAATGCAATCCAAGTAACTTGAAATCCCACCAGCATAAATTAGTGGAGTTGTGATACCTTTTGAGGCTATACATTTTATAGTATCAAAATCCGGTCCTAAATCTCCCTTAGATCTATCAATGCATTGAATGATTATTTCATCTGCCCCCCATCTATCTAAATTTTCAGCAAGGATTTCAGGCCTTCCGAGTGGGAGATAGGATTCATAGCCTATCGATTGAACCGCCCAACCATTTTTGACGATTATAGAGCCAATTACTCTTTTTTTAAGCATGATTAAATTTCTCTACTATGGTCTTTAGCAAGCTTTCACCATTGCGTTGACTTTTTTCAGGATGAAACTGCATTCCAATTACATTCGATTTTTTTACAATAGATGGGATATCCTTCTTTCCAGTATTAGCTGTACAATGCGTGATTGAGGATTTACCTGAATAATAGTAACCATGATTAAAATAAAAATGTTGATCATGAAAATTTTTAAAAATCGTTCTTTTTTTAACCACATTTATTTTATTCCAACCTATATGAGTTGGAATACCCTGGACCTTTTTAATTTTTCCTGGCAAGAATCCAAGTCCGGCAATAGATTCACCCTCATCAGAAGACGAAAATAGCAGCTGCATTCCAAGACATATACCAACAACTGTTTTCCCAGAGTCTTTAAAATCGCTAATAAAATTAACTAAATCAAGTTCATGCATTGCTTTAATCCCTGCATCAAATGAACCTACGCCAGGTAAAAATAAAATTTCACCTTTGCGCAATACTGATTTTTTATCTGAAATATTTACAGAATATCCTAGCCTATTTAGGCACCCCTGCAGAGAAGTTAAATTTCCAAAACCATAATCTAATATTGATATTCTTTTGTTTTTCATAACCCAAGACCCACTTTAAATTTTGGGACAATAACCCCATCTTTTTTAACCTCAAAAAGATCTCTATTCACAGCAGCTCTAACCTGTGCCCAGAATTTTGCAGGGGTGATATTGATATATTCACAAAAACTATCAATGTATTCATCGCTACAAGCATCATCATATTTTTCTACTAATTCAATCCCTCTATCTCTTGTCATATTCCCATGTCTAATTTCTTCATTACAGTAATCAGTCACTCTGCCAAACCCATATTTATAATATTTAATCATTTGGTTTACAGTAACCCAATCCTCATCCAAAGAGGTCACTCCTCTTAAGTCTCCAGTATTACTCACATGGTCTTCTCTAATTTTCAAACCCTCTACCACTGAATAAAGACCATTATTTGTTAAAGACCAATCTCCAAGAAACCAACCAAGGTATATTATTTGTATTTTGTGGGCTTCGAATTCTTTTAAGGTTGGATAAAAATATAAATGCAATTGTTTTTTGGAATAACCTAAATCTAGCATCCAGTTAGGAATTCCTCCTGCCAATGTATTCATATGTCTAAGGTTATTTCCATCATATCCATGCTTCCCAAGAGTTTTTAGGTCGCCTAATTGCAGGCCTGGATTCTCACCCCATAGAATTAGATCTATGTCGTAATGAATGGCGATTTGAGGCACGGAGCTAAATAAAGCTAACTCTGAAGAAACGGCCCAATTTGTAAATGCATGAAATGATTCTTTCATAAGGGATTGCCATCGTCTTGGGGCTGGATTGGAGAGCACTACATCAAAACCTAGTTCAATTAAATTAGATAGATTATCAACACCTCTTTGTGTCACTTGTTCAGGAGGGTAGCCAAGTGAAACCAGCAAAGGATTCATTTTTAACTTATCTCGAATAAATAATGCCTGCCTGGTACTATCTTTGCCACCGCTAACGCCAATAATACAATCAAACAGAGATGTAGATTTCTTTCTATGCTTTGAAATTATTTTTTGCAATATCTCATTTCTCTCTGTCCAATCAACATGCTGAAGTTTTTTAAAGTAATTACAGGCAGGGCAAATACTACCCCGAAGAAATTTGGTATTAGGTCTTGTGTCAGGCTGAAGGCACTCCTTGCAATACTTCATTTAATTTTTTTTGGTGTGCTTATTGTTTTTAACAAATTTACCATAATATAAAACGTCACTAGGAATATTGTTAACTAGCTCATGTTGTTTTCTTATGCCCTCAAAAGCCATTCCTGACTTTTCAAAAATTTTAATCATCCCATGGTTATGCTCATTTGCACCTGCAGAAATTTTTCTGTATTCCCCAGTAGACTCTGCCCAAGAAATCAAGCTAATCCAGGCATCACATCCAACTCCTTTCCCCCAATATGCTTTATTGCCAATTAATATGCCTATATCTGCTGTTCCATGAAAAATGTCCGCATATAAGGTCATAGTGCCAATCATTTTGTGGGAACTGATATCTTGAATTTTAAGAAAAATATTATTTGTGTTTTTGAACGAGTTAAAGTATTGCAGGCAAGTTTCATAGCTGTGCTCTTTAAATCTTTGATTGCTATATTTTACAATCTCAGGATCTGTTAGCCATTGAATGTATTCGGAGGAAATATCTTCCTTTCTAAAATTAGATAAATGAACTTTTTCGCCTGAAATATTAATTTTTTTCAAGATTTTTTATAAGCTATCAAGGTTCATCCAAACCTTCTGAAAAGCTTTAATTATTAAATTGATGTCATCTATATTTAAATCATAAACACACAACCCATATCCAATGTAAGTCTCATCATTTAGCCTTTCAGCATTTGGACAAATGCCCTTAGAGTAGTTAATTTCCCTTTTGCATATATCTGATGACCACGGGAATCCATTTGAGCCATAAGCTATCTTTTTTTGGTACATTGGAAGTAAATGTATATTTTGGTATTGCGTACTTACTTCTACGCCTTCAGCTAACAGTGCCTCTGCTATTCTTTGCTTACTAACTCCAAGTTTTTTGATGTCTAGTTGCATTGGATAAACATAATATACATGGGTTCTATCTTGCTTAATCATCGGTGTTGTTAAACCATCTAGACCAGATAACCCCATAGATAATGCTTCAGCTAATTTTTGACGTGACTGAACCAAACTTTTTAATTTTTTTAATTGCTCTATTGCTATTGCAGACTCAATTTCTCCTAATCTGAAATTGTGACCAAGCATATTAGCTAAATTATCTTGCCCAATTCCTTCTACAACACACTCAGCATGATTTCTAATCAATTGAAGTTTTTGGGCAATCTCATCATCATTCGTAACCAGAATCCCTCCTTCTCCAGTATGGATATGCTTATGATAATTTAGACTAAACCCCCCAACATCAGCGAGGGTTCCAGCATATTTATCTTTATAAAATGCGCCTGGTGCTTGAGCAGTATCAGAAATAACCTTTAAGTTATTTTTTTTTGCAATATTCATTATCTCATCCATGTCTGCAGACTGACCAAAAATATCAATTACCATAATTGCTTTTGTGTGCTCGGTTATATTCATTTCCACAGACTTTGGATCAAGGTTATATGTCTCCATTGAAATATCTGCAAAAACAGGAATAGCATTCCAATGAAGTATTGATGTTGCACTAGCGCTCATTGTCCAGGGCGAGACTATCACCTCATCTCCAGGCTCAATTCCAATAGCACCAATTGCAGCAACTAAACCTGACGTCCATGAGTTTACAGTTACAGCATGCTTGACTCCAAAATAGCTTTCCGCCATTCTTTCGAATTCTTGAACCTTCGGACCACCATAAAAATCTTTAGACCAAGAGCCTAGATACTGTGATAAAACTCCACTTTTTAACACTTCAGCAGCAGCAGCTATCTCTTGCTCACCAATTGAATTATATTTTTTAAACTGGTAGTTTATTGTTTTCTCGCCACCCAAAATTGCCAGTTCACTCATTTAATGCACCATTTAAAGATTTTTTTACCAGTTAAAATTATATTGAGTATTCCGTAGTTAAAAATTCAATAACCCATTGACCAAAAAATAAATTATACACAATTTGCACTACAGGTAATGAATGAATGCAATATTATCAATGCTCTTATTAATTGAATTAAGGAAATCTATTCTTGTAATTGAAAATTAGTTATTTTGGAAAATATCTCGTGTGTAAATTTTATTTTTCCATGGTGTGATTTTCTCATCAATTCTATTAACCAGAATTAATTCTGAAGCCTCAACAAATTTCTGAAAATCCTTTATTACTTTTATACCCATAAAAAAGGTTTCTTCAAATAAAGGCTCATAAATTAATACCTCCCTATCTTTATTTATCTTTGCTATCACATCAATCAGAGCTGATTCTCTCCAATTATCTGAACCTGCCTTCATGGCCAGCCTATATATGCCAATGCTTCCTGAGCTTTCCTTTAAAATTTGTTCAGTTAAAAATAATTTTCTTTTTTTGTTAGATGCTACAGTAGCTTTGATAAGCTCTTGCGGAATATCTTCAAAATCTGCTTCAAGTTGCTTTGTGTCTTTTGGGAGGCAGTATCCCCCATAGCCAAATGATGGATTATTATAATAATTACCGATTCTTTCATCCATTGAGATGCCTAAAATAATATTTTCTGAGTTTAAATTTTTTGCTATCGCATAGGAATCTAGCTCATTAAAAAATGATACCCTCATTGCTAAAAATGTATTAGAAAATAATTTTATTGCCTCTGCTTCAGAGCTTGATACAACAAGAGTTTCGATGTATTTCTTTTGGGCTGAATCTATTAAGATATTGAGAAATTCTTTGGCCTCAGATTTGTGAGAACCGCAAATAATTCTGGATGGATTCAAGCTATCCTCAAGGGCTGAACCTTCTCTGAGGAATTCAGGGAAAAAGGCAAAATTTAATTCTGGAAAGTTCTTTTCTAAGGACTCAGTAAAGCCAATAGGAACTGTAGATTTAATAACAATCAAGCCATTGAAACCGAGCTCATGAATTTGAGAGGAAACTCTCTCTATGGACGAAGTATCAAAACCTACCTTTGAATTGACAAAGTTTGTTGGAGTACAAATAATTATAATCGAAGTATCTTCATACGCTGCATTATGATCGGATGTTGCCGAGAGATTTAAATCTTTTTCTTTAAGATATGTTTCTATTAATGAGTCTTGAATTGGCGACTGGAAATTATTTAGCTTTAATACTTTTTCCTGATCAATTTCTAGTATTGATACTTCATGTTTTGTTGCTAGCATTACTGCATTTGAAAGCCCTACATAACCCATTCCAACAACTGTTATTTTCATTGCTTACACTCAAAATATAAAAATTTTACAAGATGCAGTATAGTATATTTACACAAGCAATATGAATCGAATATTTTAGAAAAATTATGAATGTAAGCGATGCAGTTCTTTCAAGAAACTCAATTAGAGCTTTTAATGATTCTCCGGTGGATAATAAGCTAATAAAAGAATTGCTCATGAAATCTTCACGCTCTGCAAGTGGAGGTAATCTTCAGCCCTGGAAAATATTTGTTATAAATAATGATTCTATGAAAGAATTTTTAGCATTTCAAAAGAAATGGTCAGAACCTGAAACACCAGCATATGATATTTATCCACCAAAATTGAAAGAACCATATAGAACATCAAGATTTGAACTTGGCGAAGAGATGTACCAATTGCTTGGTATTGGTCGAGAGGATAAGGATGCAAGAATTTCTCAGGTGATGAAAAATTTTGAGTTTTTCGGCGCCCCTTGTGCTTTTTTTTGCTTTGTAGATCGTCAAATGGGTCCTCCTCAATGGTCTGATTTAGGTATGTTTCTCCAAACCTTTATGTTGCTCGCAAAGGAAGCAGGCTTGGATACATGCGCACAAGAGTCTTGGTCTATGAAACAGGAAAGCGTCTCAAAATTTGTTAGGGCGGGAGATGAAGATATCTTATTTTGTGGAATGAGCATTGGTTACAAAGACTCCGAAGCAATAATCAATTCTCTTGTATCAAAAAGAAGACCACTTGATACTTGGGCTACCTTCATTTAGATTAGCTAAAAACTTTTATTAATCTAGAATGCTGGATCTAAAAATAAATTATTTTATGTCTGAAGCCTTGCTTATGGCAGAGCTAGCATACCAAAAAAATGAAGTTCCAGTTGGCGCAGTAGTTACAAAAGACGACCAGATCATAGGCACAGGTTTTAATCAAGTTATAGCAAATAACTCAGTGATTTCTCATGCAGAAATAAATGCAATTAATAATGCAAGCCAGAATATACAAAATTATAGATTAAAGGGCTGTAGTATCTTTGTTACATTAGAGCCTTGTCATATGTGCGCCAAAGCAATTGTAGATGCCAGAATTGATTATTTATATTTTAGTGCAAAAGAGCCAAAGACAGGAGCAGTTGAATCAATTGATCAATTTTTAGATAGAAGCCATCTTAATCATAAAGTATTTTTTAGCGGAGGGCACTTGCAAGAGCAATCTTCAGATCTGCTTAAAAAATTTTTTCGATCTAAAAGAAAAAAGAAAATTTCTTAAAAACTTTATTTTAATTCTAGCCAAATTGGACAATGGTCTGATGGTTTTTCCATTGCTCTTGCAGAGTAGTCTATTCCAGTATCAAGGATTGTATGCTCTATATTATCTGATAAAAGAATATGATCAATTCTTAATCCTCTTTTAGGATCATCATCAAACATCCTTGAGCGATAATCAAACCATGAATAAATTGATCCCTCTTTAGGGTTTTGCTTTCTCCAAGAATCTACAAAGCCTAGGTTTTTAATTTTATTCCACATCTCAATCTCTTCTGGTAGAAAAGCGGTTTTGCCCTCGCGCAACCATCTTTTTGCATTTTGCTCACCTATACCAATATCTAAGTTTGAGGGAGCAACATTAAAATCTCCCATTACAATTAAATTTTCTTCAACTTTTTTAAGTTTTTTGATATGTTTTTCTAAATCATTATAAAACTTAATTTTCTTTGGAAATTTAGTTTCATGTGATCTATTCTCTCCCTGAGGAAAGTATCCATTCATGATTGTAATTTTTTTTCTCTTCCATTTGAATGTAGCTTGAATAAATCTTTTTTGATCGTCCGCTGAATCACCCACAAAACCTTTTTGAATATTTTCAGGTTTTTTTTTGCTGAGAATTGCTACTCCATAATGGCCTTTTTGTCCCCAAAACTCTGCGTTGTACCCAATTTTTTTAATCTCATCAATCGGAAACTCAGGATCATTTACCTTAGTTTCCTGTATTCCAATGACATCAGGATCGATGGTATCTCTTAGATGAATAAGTTGATGGGGGCGAGCTCTTATGCTATTTATATTAAAAGATACAATTTTCATATTTATGCGGCTTGAGATAGGTAAATGTTTTGATTAAATATCGCATAGTCTGAAAGTATTTGCATGCCTTCATTTAGAAGATAGTCATTATCAATGTCTATCTCAGAATCTCTTTCATCGTCTTCAGTTTCTTTGGCATCATTGTAATCCTGCATAGCCTTGTAAGAATTAAAAGTTTCTAAATTAAGAGAGGCGCGTCTTTTGTTCTCTATATTTAAAGCCCATGACTGTCTTTCTTCTTTTTCAACTCTTCTATTAGCCAAGTTCAAAGAGATTACTTCCTTATTTTTTTGGAT
>MDSV01190437.1_pt1 | contig 17011 bp, 14 predicted proteins | sample 810851 | NCBI WGS metagenome assembly MDSV01 (sample SAMN05326640, study PRJNA326480) | marine metagenome | isolation source: seawater | place: Atlantic Ocean: North East | collected 2012 | reverse complement strand
TTATTGTATCTTATGATGATAAAGTTGTGATGGGTAAAAATTTAATGGATGCTATGTTTCAGGTGTTTGATGTATCTTATGAAGATTTTGAAGATCAAACAATACAAGATGTTGTGGTAAAGCTTCCTAATGAGTCATCGGTTGATCAGGTTATTCGTGTTTTTGATCATTTAAAGCAATCTTTGTCAGAGTCTAATTGGGCGGATTTTGGTGTTAAAATGACGGAATTAGATCAGGTTATTCAATCTTTAAAGCAATAATAAGATATATATAATATTGATTTTATGATTGTTCCTTGGTAGATTACTCACGCTATGCCTTTATATGATTATAAATGTAATGATTGTGACGATGTTTTTGAGGTAACACATTCTATTATGGAAGAGCCTTCTATTTCTTGTCCATCATGTCAGTCAAATTTGGTGATTCGGCTTATTAGTCGTAATGTGGGTATTTCCTTTAAAGGAAGTGGTTTCTACATTAATGACAAGGATTCTAAATCAACGTCAGCTAGTAGTAGTAGTACGTAGTTAATTTTTGGTAAAAGGTTTTTTTACTTATTTGTTTTAATTAAGTAAACTATTAGTTGTTATTAGAACAGCTTGTCTCATAAACGATCGTTTCTGAAAAAGATTATTGTATTATCTATTTATATCTTAATTAAAACTAAAGGATAATTCGATTTGTCTTACATAGAATTCAAGTACAACTTGGAATAAATGTGATTTGCGTAAATGTTTTGCATCGTAATTTTGATATAGTTTTTTTTCTAAATCATCATTATTTTTTTCGTTTTCTGCTTCGTTATTTTCTTTTTTTTTCATATTATTTATATACCCATTTTAGTTGCTGTTTTAAACCATAATGTAAGTTTAACTTTGTGCTATAATGGGAATGGTAGTAACTATTACGATTATTGAAAGGGGTATTGATGAAAGAAAGGATTGCAATAGTTTCTGGTTATAGAACACCTTTTTTAAGAGCGGCAACTGATTTTAAAGATCTTGATGCAGATGATTTAGCTGCATTTGTTTTAAAGCAACTTATGTTGTTGTCGGGAATGGCTACTTCTTCGGTTGATGAGGTGATTTTAGGTAATGTTGCACAACCCTCAAAGGCTGCGAATGTTTCGCGGGTTTCTGCATTAAAAGCTGGGTTTGAAAATCATATTCCTGCTTATTCCGTACAACGTAACTGTGCTTCAGGTATGGAAAGTGTGTCGACTGCTATTAATAAAATTTTAGTGGGTAAAGCTGATACGATTGTTGCTGGTGGTACGGAATCTATGACGAATATTCCCTTTTTGTTTTCTCGAAAAATGAAATCTTTTTTTGAAAATCTTATGAAAGCTAAAACACCTTTAAAAAAATTGGGTGTTTTGTCATCATTTAAATTTCATTATTTAGCTCCAGTGATTGGTTTAGTAGATGGGTTAACTGATCCAATTTGTGGTCAAATTATGGGGATTACGGCTGAAAACTTAGCAAAAGAGTTTTCCATTACACGTTTAGATCAAGATAATTATGCTTTACATAGTCATCAAAAGGCTTTAGCTGCTCAAGAAAGTGGTTTTTTTCAGCAAGAAACGATAGCTGTTCCTGCTGGCTTTGAATCACTGGTATCTACGGATAATGGTCCTCGGTCTGATCAAACACTTGAGAGATTACAGAAATTAAAACCTTATTTTGATCGCCGTTATGGAACGGTTACTGTGGGGAATGCATGTCCAATTACGGATGGGGCGGCTGCTATGATTTTAAAACGAGAATCAGATGCTAAACGTGATCATGATTCTATTTTAGGCTATATTCGAGATTATGATTATGCTGGGTTAGAGCCTAGTAGGATGGGATTAGGTCCTGTATATGCTACTGCTAAATTATTTAAACGAACGGGTATTACATTAGCTGATATTGATGCTATTGAAATGAATGAAGCGTTTGCTGCTCAAATTATCGCTAATTTACGAGCTTTTGAATCAGAGTCGTTTTCAAAACATTATCTAGGTCTTGATAAGGCTATCGGGGAAGTTAATATGGATACCTTTAATATACATGGTGGTGCTATTGCTTTGGGACATCCTGTAGGTGCTACAGGGGCACGATTATTGATTACATTATTGCATACGTTAAAAAAGATTAATAAACAACGAGGGCTTGCAACATTGTGTGTAGGTGGCGGACAAGGTGCTTCCTTTATTGTGGAGGTTGACTAATGATTTCATATTCAGTTGATGAGTCTGGCATTGCTTCTATTATCTTTGATGATATGGATAGTAAGGTGAATACATTATCTATGGGGATTATGGAACGTTTATCTGCTTATTTTAATAAGGTTAAAGAGGATACGTCTGTAAAGTGTTTGGTGATTCGTAGTGCTAAACCTCATGTGTTTATTGCTGGAGCTGACATTAAAGAAATTCAAAAATTATCAACTCCTGAAGAAACATTTGAGCTTGTTAGAACGGGACAGGCTATTATTCAGCAATGTGATGATTTATCTGTTCCTACTATTGCTCTTATTAATGGGGTTTGTTTAGGGGGTGGGTTAGAATTAGCTTTAGCGTGTGATTATCGATTAGCATGCTTATCTGATAAAACATCATTAGGATGTCCGGAAGTGAAATTAGGTATTATTCCTGGTTTTGGAGGAACGCAACGGTTGCCTCGACTTATTGGAGTGGTAAAAAGTTTACCTATGATATTAACTGGCAAGCCTGTTAAAGTTAAAAAAGCTTTAAAAATAGGTTTGGTAGATCGTTGTTATCCAGAAGGATTTGAATCTCATTATCTTGATGTGTTTATTAATGACATTTTGTCTGAGAAAGGACGGAAAAAGATTCTTGCAAAACGTAAATTATCATTTATAGAATGGTTTTTACAGTCAAATATCTTTGGTCGTGCCTTTGTTTCGTCTTCTTCAAAGCGAACTATTAGAGAAACATCAAAAGGACATTATCCCGCTCTTTTATTAGCGTTACGGTCGGTTATGAAAGGTATTTATCGTTCTTTAGAGGATGGTTTAGAATTGGAAGCAAAGTATTTTTCTGAAAGTTTTAAGACGGCTATTCCTTCTTATTTAATTAATTTGTTTTTTAGTCAAGAAGCTCAAAAAAAAGCGATGGTTTCTAGTATTAAACCTTTACCTATTCGTCAGGCGGGTGTTATTGGAGCGGGACTTATGGGGAGCGGTATTGCTTGGTCTTTTAGTCATCGACAGATTCCTGTTGTTTTAAAAGATATTAAAGAATTAGATGTTTTAAAAGGATTAAAGTCGGTTGATTCAATTAATAAGCAGTTGCTTAAAAGACGACGATTAACAAAACGTGAGGTTAATTTAGCTAAATTTTCAGTTAGTCCTACATTATCATATACTGAATTAAAATCAGTTGATTTTATCGTTGAAGCTGTTTTAGAAAAAATGGATGTTAAAAAAGGAGTTTATTCTGAGCTTGAATCTTTGGTAAAACCTACGACTATTATTGCTTCAAATACGTCATCTTTGTCTATTGATGAACTTGCTGAAAATTTGGATAAACCAGAACGGTTTATTGGGATGCATTTTTTTAGCCCTGTAAATAGGATGCCTTTAGTTGAAATTATTCCTTCTAAGCATACATCTAATGAGACATTAGCTACGACTTTAGCGATTGTAAAAAAAATGAATAAAACAGCTGTTGTTGTTAAAAATTGTCCGGGTTTTTTAGTGAATCGAATCTTTTTACCTTATGTTAATGAAGCGATGTATTGTTTATTAGATAATGCGAGTATTCCTCGAGTTGATACTGTCCTAGAAAATTTTGGTATGCCTTTGGGGCCTTTGTCTTTGGCTGATCAAGTTGGACTTGATATTGGTGTTAGTGTGTTAGAAGTTCTTCATAATGCTTATGGGGAACGTATGGAAGTCCCAGAGTTTGCATTAAATGCTTTACACGAACGACAATTTTTAGGAAAGAAATCAGGGAAGGGGTTTTATTTGTATAATGGTAAGGGTAAACGGGTTAATTTAGAAGTAGTAGACTTGTTAAATGCTTTTAAGTTAGGTGAAAGTCTTGATTTATCTGATCAAGATATTTTTGAGCGATGTATTTTTGTTATGATTAATGAAGCCGCTCGTTGCTTAGATGAAGGTATTGTTAAAAGTGCTAGAGAATTGGATTTAGCGATGATTATGGGGACAGGATTTCCTCCTTTTCGTGGTGGGTTATGTTGTTATGCGGATTCTTTAGGGATTGATTATATTGTTGAACGGTTAGAATATTTTTCACGATTGTTTGGGTCTCGCTTTGAACCATGTGAATTATTGGTTAAAATTGCCCAAAATAAGGGTATATTATCAAATAAGGAGTGATGTTGATGTTAGATTTTATTTTGGTTAGCAATGGTTTATCTCTTGTGATGTTCGTTTTATCGCTAGTATGTGCTTATTTTGCATTACCATTTTTTGTGTTTGCTACTTTATTTGTGGGTTATTTATATTTATTAGGAGTATCTACTATTGTTCTTGTTGGGGTATCGTCTGTTTTATTTATTTTAACCTTATCGATAACGCGTCGTTATGTTTTTACATTTCCAATCTTTTTTTTGATGAAATCGTTGGGTTTTTTACCTACTATTTCCAAAACAGAAAAAGAAGCTATTGAAGCAGGAACTACTTGGGTTGATGCTGATCTTTTTTCTGGAAAGCCAAATTTTAATAAATTACTTTCAATTAAGTATTCTGTTTTATCTGAAGAAGAACAAGCTTTTTTAGATGGTCCTGTTGAAGCATTATGTTCTCAGGTTGTTGATTGGGATGTGTATCAAGCGCGTGATTTTCCTGAACATGTTTGGGATATGTTAAAAAAAGAACGCTTTTTTGGGCTTATTATTCCAAAAGAATATGGAGGATTAGGTTTTTCATCAACAGGTAATAGTACTATTGTTTCAAAAGTAGGATCACGATCTACTCCTTTAGGCATTACTGTTATGGTTCCAAATTCTTTAGGACCCGCTGAATTATTAATTCATTATGGTACACAAGAACAAAAAGATTATTATTTGCCTCGTTTAGCGATTGGAGAAGATGTTCCTTGTTTTGCCTTAACTGAAACAGGAGCAGGTTCTGATGCGGGTGCTATGGTGTCTTCTGGAGAGGTATTTCTTGGTTCAGATGGTAAACCTTGGTTACGATTAAACTGGAATAAACGGTATATTACGCTTGCTTCTAAAGCTACTTTACTAGGGTTAGCTTTTAAATGTTATGATCCTAATCATATTTTAGGATTGGAATCTGACAGAGGTATTACGTGTGCTTTAATTGCGACCAATACAGAGGGCGTTGTTATTGGTGATCGTCATGATCCTTTAGGTGTTCCTTTTTATAATTGTCCGACAGAAGGTCATAATGTTGAAGTTCCGATGGATGCGGTGATTGGAGGGGCTGATTTTGTTGGTAAGGGTTGGTCTATGTTAATGGAATGTCTAAGCGCTGGTCGTGGTATTTCTATTCCTGCTAATTGTGCTGGTGGTGCTAAATTAGTATCTCGTGTTGTGGGTTCATATTCGATGATTCGGAAACAATTTGGTTTGGAAATTGGTAAATTTGAAGGTATTCAGGAACCGATTGCTGAAATTGTTGGAATTTCTTATATGTTAGAGGCGGCTCGTTTATATACTTGTTCAGGATTAGATCAAGGGATTAAACCTGCTGTTATTTCTGCAATTGCTAAATATCATTTTACAGAACAATTTCGTAAAAGTATTAATCATGGCATGGATGTTGTTGGTGGTGCTGGTATTTCGTTAGGACCTCGTAATTTATTTGGGCATGCTTATATGGCGGCTCCTATAGCTGTAACCGTTGAAGGGGCTAATATTTTAACTCGATCGTTAATGATTTTTGGTCAGGGAGCAATTCGTTGTCATCCCTTTGCTTTAGAAGAAATTAAAGCGATTGAAGATAATGATTTAGGGCGTTTTGATAAAGCATTTTGGTCTCATCAAGGTCATATTATTAGTAATCATGTTCGTTGGATTTGGTTTGAAATTACCCGTGGCTTTTTAATTTGGCCTGGACGCTTAGGTTCTACCGCACGTTATATTCAAAAGTTGACTTGGATGTCGGCTAAATTTGCTTTCTTTGCTGATGTAGCTATGATTTTACTGGGTGGTGGCCTTAAGTTACGTGAAAGGCTTACTTCTCGTTATAGTGATGTTTTATCGTGGCTTTATTTAGCAACAACGGTTTTAAAGCGCTATGAAGAAGATGGTAAGCGACCCGAAGATTTTCCTTTTGTTGCTTGGTGTGTCGAATATGCTTTATCACAGATTCAAACTGCCTTTTTAGGGTTGTTTAAAAATATGGGACCTTTATTTTTCTTTGTTCGTTTATTAACTCAAATTAATCCAGTAGCATCGTATCCTAAAGATTCTTTATCGTCCAAAATAGCTCAAATTATGCAACAACCAGGTGAACAGAGAGATCGTTTAACACATGGTCTTTATCTTTCTGATGATCGTAATGATCCTTTAGGTCGTTTAGATTATGCATTTAAGAAAATTCATGAGGTTCGTCCACTACATCTTAAATTACGTAAAGCTGTTAAGAAAAAGGTGATTCAAAAATCAACGATTCATACTATGATAAATGCTGCGTTTAAAGCTAATGTTTTAACTCAAGAGGAAGTGGATCAATTGCGTGAAGCTGAAGCACTTCGTGATGATGCGATACAGGTAGATCAGTTTTCTCAAGATGATTATATGAAGACATCGGTAAAGCATCTTTTAGATGAATTGAATCAATCTTCGTAATTATTTTTAAAATAACTTTTTTTCACGCTTAACACTTTCTTTTGTTTTTGTTATCATTATTCTTCAAAATTTGATCCGGTAGCTCAGCTGGTAGAGCAACTGCCTTTTAAGCCGTGGGTCGTGGGTTCGAGCCCCACCCGGATCACCATTACCTTTTTTATTATTCATATTTTGTCTTTTTATAATTTATAGTGGATTTTCTTTTTCAATCAGTTTATAGTTTTATCATTACTCAAGTAATATATACATTATGTAGATGGAGGATTTTGAATGAACTTTAAGTTACCAACGCAGATTATGTTTGCTATGTTGTTAGGTGTGATTGTCGGTATTTTATTTCGAGAACATGCTCTTATTTTTGAGCCTTTAGGTAATGTTTTCATTCGCTTGCTTAAGATGATTATTGTTCCTATTATTTTTTCTTCTTTAGTGGTGGGTGTTGTTAGTTTAGGAAGTGTTCAAAGTTTAGGTAGGCTTGGAACTCGTACATTTTTATATTATATGGTTACAACGATTATGGCTGTTATGATTGGTCTTATTGTTGTTAATTTTATTAAGCCTGGTTTTGATACTAATGTTGATTTAGCTTTGTTTACTTCTAACCCTATTGTAGATTCGCTTAATCATGAGGTGTCTGTGGTCTCTGTTATCACTGATATTGTGCCTTCTAATATTATTTCAGCCATTGCTACTGAAAATATGTTAGGTATTATTTTCTTTTCTATTCTTTTTGGAACGGCTTTATTATCTTTAGATATTAAAGGCGGTACGGTTAAACAATTTATTGAAGAATTTAATAACTTGTTTTTGAAAATTACAGATTGGATTATGAAATTATCGCCGATAGGTGTTTTTGCATTGATTGCGACAATGGTTGGTCAAACTGGATTTGCTATTTTTAAACCGGTTGCTTTTTATGTTGCTACTGTTTTGATTGCTATTGCTATTCATTTATTATTTACGTTATCGTCTATTCTTATCATTGTTGCTCGTTATTCTCCTGTTACATTTTTTCAAAAAATATTTCCTGCTATTGCCACTGCTTTTTCTACGGATAGTAGTATCGCAACGTTACCGGTTACGATGGAATGTTTAGAGAAAAATGTAGGAATTTCGAAAAAAGTGGTGGGTTTTATTGCACCATTGGGAGCTACTGTTAATATGGATGGTACCGCTCTTTATGAAGCGGTTGCGGCTGTTTTTATTGCTCAAGTTGTTGGGATTGATATGACGATTACCCAACAAATTATTGTTATGTTAACGGCTGTGTTAGCGTCTGTTGGTGCCGCTGGCATTCCTAGTGCGGGGTTAGTTACAATGGTTATTGTTCTTAAGTCGGTTAATTTACCTTTAGAAGGTATTGGTATTTTATTAGCAGTTGATCGTATCTTAGATATGTTTCGTACTTCTGTAAATATTATTAGTGATAGTTGTGGAGCTTTGGTTATTGCTCGCTTAGAAGGGGAACAATTTGCCGCAGAAGAATATTGATGATTCTTTAAAAGTTAATTTTGATCGTGTTAAAACCACTTTAAAATCTCTTTTGTCTGATTATCGGTATGAACATACACTACGTGTTGCTAAGGAATCGGCTTTTTTAGCTAGTCATTATAGTATTAATTCTGATTATGCATTTTTGGCTGGTTTAATTCATGATGCGGCTAAAGAATTAGATATATCTCAATTAGATTTAAATTTTACAGATTTTCATTTGTCACTTTATCAATCTTTTCCTGCTATTGCACATGCTTTTGTTCTTGATGTTATAGTTCCTGTTTATTTTTCGGATGTCCCAACTATAATTACTGAAGCTGCTATGTGGCATACTACAGGAAAAGCAGATATGTCTGATTTAGAAAAAATAGTGTTTATTGCTGATTTTATTGAACCTAATCGAACGGTTGAAAATCGACAGTTTATTTATGATTTAGCATATCAATCTCTTGATAAAGCCGTGTTTGAAATTGCATTTTTTAAATTAAATTTTCTTTTGAAATCTAGAAAGTCTATTTATTCAAAATTGGTAGACTGTTATAATTTTTATAGTAATCAAGTTTAGTGTGAGGTTTTATTTTGTTTGATCGTGGTATTAAAAATGTTCTTACTCAAATTAATGCATCATCTAAACAATCATCTCGTTTTAAATTATGGTGGATTTTTGCAGGTGTAGGTTTTTCTTTTTTCCTTGTTAATTTTTTTATTCTATTTATTCTTATTATTCAATTAAATGTATTTGATATTTTTATCCATTTTTCTCCTAAATCTGGGGTGGCTGGATTTAATATTTTAGCTTTTGGAATTGATGATACGTCACATTCTAAACGGTCTGATTCTATTATTGTTATTCATCTTGATAAAGAAAAAGATCATATAGGAGCTTTATCTATTCCTCGTGATACGCGTGTTACAATTCCGGATATTGGTAGAACTCGTATAAATCATGCATTTTCTCATGGGGGTGTTGATTTATTAAAAGAATCTGTATCGCAATTTTTAGGTGTTCCTATTAACTATTATCTTAAAATAGATTTATCTGGTGTTGAAACACTTGTAAATGCTTTAGGTGGGATTGAAGTTACTGTAGAAAAAGATCTTAATTATATTGATTATGCAGGGGATCTTTATATTGATATACCTAAAGGGAAACAAACTTTAAAGGGAAAAAAGATGATGGAGTACCTTCGTTTTCGTCATGATGAAGAAGGTGATATTGGTAGAATTCGTAGACAACAAATCTTTTTAGATCAACTTGTTAAAAAAGTGTTGTCTTTTGATGGCGTTTTACAGTTACCTGAAATTATTAAAACAGCTAAATCTATTATTTCTACTGATTTGTCTTTTGTTCAAATGTTATCTTTGATACGTGATTTTAAACAAGCTGTTAATCAAAATTCTGTTTCAAAAGCAACTGTTCCTGGTTCAGCATCTTTGGTTGGAGGTGCTTACTACTGGAAACCGAATGTTACGGCTCTTGATAAAGTTGTCGAAGATACTTTATATGGGTTTTCAAAAGTTGTTAAACCGAAGCGTGTTCCTGTTGCTAAAAAAGAGTTAGCTAGTGTTAATGACACAGTGCTTGTAGCAGATTCTTCTTCTTCTTCTTCTGTAAAAACTAATGTGTTAAGTGAAGCAACGTTGGAAAAAGTGGCTGTTTTAGAAAAAACTAAGGATACCTTAGATCATACTTCTGTAAAAGAGGAGTTAGCGGATACTAAAGATGTTGAAATTGTTGCTTCAGAATCGTTGGATGATCTTGAATTGACTGATTATGAACAAAAATTGCTTTATTCTGAGGATCTTTCAAAAACATTTGATGATGTTGTAGTTGTATCAGATACGTCAGCTAAACAGGATATTTCTAATATATCTGATACTATTAGAGAGGCTGTTTCAAATTCGGATGATGTTAACAATTTGATAGTTTTGGAAGAACCTGTTGTTGCTAGTACTGAATCATCTACTGCATCTCAGGATATTAATGTTTTGTCTTCTCAAGATGTTTCTCAAACCATGGATGATCAATCGGCTACTATGAATCGACGTTCTTTATTTATTAAAGAAGTACAACGTGTGGCCTCTACTGGGTTATTGCATGATCAACCTAAATTTGATGGAATGAAATGTGAAGTTTTAAATGGTATTGGGGTTCCTGGTATTGCTAAATTTGCTGCTAAAGTATTTAAGTCTTTAGGTATGGTTGTTCCTCGTTTTGCTAATGCTGGCCATTTTGATTATGCAAAAACTATGATTGTTGATTGGAGGGGGAGTGTTGATCAATCTTTAGAACTGGCTCATTTATTAGAAATTGATCCAGCAAATATTATTGTTTATGATTTACCTCATAAACCGCTTGATTTTACAGTTGTTCTTGGTAAAGATTGGTTAGATAAAAAATCGTTATTAGAATATATTTATGAAACGTTTAAAACACCAGATTCTTTTTAGGTTTTATTTTTTTAATGGTTGACCTTTAATGTTATCTTTTTGTATGATTGAGCAACTTATTTACTTGACTGTGTTCTTGGATAAGAAAATAAGATAATTTTTTTTTTGGATACTTTAATGACTGATACAACGTTGCAACCTTTTGTTGATTCTATTACATCCTTATTGGATGAAAAAAAAGTTGATGACATTCGTACTTATTATGTTTCAGAAAAAAGTTGGATGACAGATTATATTATTGTTGCAACTATCAAGAATTCGGTTCATGCTAAATCTGTTTTAACACAATTAGAGTCATTTTTTCATTCTTTAGATCCTACTGATTCAATTTATTCTCATCCACGTATTACTGGAGATCCTAATAGTGGTTGGGTTATTTTAGATGCTAATTCTGTGGTTATTCATTGTTTGGATCAGAAAAATCGTGATTTTTATAATATCGATAGCTTGTTTGAAAAACAGGGAAATGTTTATTATTTTTAATCTTTTCTTTTGTTTCAATTAAACTAATTAAATTTTTCACTTTTAAAAATTGATAAATCGATAAAGTTTGTTGAGAAAAACTTATAATAAAATGGTGGAGCTAAGCGGGGTCGAACCGCTGACCTCTTGAATGCCATTCAAGCGCTCTACCAACTGAGCTATAGCCCCAAAAAAACAGTAATTTAAAGATAAACATTACCAAATCAAATAAAAAAAAGAAAGATAATCTTTAAGATTAATAAAGAATACGTGATATAACGTTTTTTTTTCATTATAATTATTTTGTTATGGTTAATTTGAAACATCGTTTACGCTCTGCTGTTTTGAGTGTTTTTAGTAAAGGGAATGATCCTATGAAAGGAACGTTATCCTATCAAGGTGATCCGGGCTTGTTTGGACCTGAATCTGTAACATGGCGTATTATTAGTGATGTATCAGGTTTTATGGCTGGTTTAAGAGCTTTAATGGTGCAAGCGGCTCATCCTGAGGTGGTTGATGGGTTTTCTGATCATTCACAATTACATTATGATCCTATTGGTCGTATTTCTCGTACAGGAGATTATGTTGCTGTTACATCATTTGGGGCTATGCCTGAGGTTCAGCAAATGGTAGCAATGGTAAAAAAAATTCATGAACGTGTTAAAGGGGTGTCCAGTAGAGGAATTGCTTATTCAGCTAATCAACCGGACTTAGCAGCTTGGGTTCACTATTCTTTGATTCAATCGTTTTTAGTGGCTTATCGATTGTATGGGGATGAACCCTTATCAAATCAGGATGCTGATCGATTTGTCTATGAGCAAATCAATTTAGCTAAGTTAATGGATATAGATATTTTGATTGAAACAGAAGAAGAGTTAATGCAATGGATTCAACATCATAATGCTGTTGATCAAACTCAATCTACTCGTGATATTATGGATTTTTTACGACGTCCTCCCATGAGTTTTTCGATGCGATTAGGATATTCTTTATTATTTGATGCTGCTACTAATTCTATACCAGAACGAATTCAGCAGGTTTTGTCATTACAAGCTACTCGATTTGGAATAGCTAAAGGTGCTTTTTTTACAAAAGCATTACGGTTTTCGATGGGGTTTTCGCCTTCTTTAAAACTTGCTTATGATCGTCTTAATAAAGCATATCCTGATAATCGCTGGTTTATAGATTTATAGATACTATTTAAGGTTTTATTACATCAAACATTTTAAGGAACTAGTTTTAATTTATAAGTTTGATAGAATTAGTTACAGACAATTCGTTAAAAATTTTTTATCATTTTTTTATGGGTAACGTATTATTTTTGTTTACGAATGATTTAAGGTTCAATGATAACCAAGCGTTGGCATCGATTAATCATAATGATTCTATTTTACCTGTATTTATTTATGATGCTAGTTTTTATACTAAGCCGTTAGGCCAAGCTTCTAAAGTGTGGTTACATCATAGTTTGATAGATTTAAAACAAATATGTACGTCATTATCTTTTTATAAAGGATCTATTTTAGAAATTGTTCCTTTGTTGGTGAAAAAATTTACGCTTGAAAAAGTTGTTGTTAGCGAACAATTTTTTCCTCATGAAAAAAGTGTGATCGATCAATTAAGTTCTATATTATTTTCTTTAAGATGTCAGTTAACTATTATTAATACATCTTTACTTTGGCATCCTGATGATGTTTTAAAAGATGATGGAACACCCTATAGAGTGTTTACTCCTTTTTATAAAAGAGGGTGTTTGCTGGCGGATGAACCACTGGAACCAATATTAGATAAATCATATCAATTTTTTAGTGATTCGGATTCGTTAACAATAGATTCTTTAAATTTTTTGCCAGAACATCGTTGGGATAAGTCGTTGGTAAACTATTGGGATATATCAGTAAAAGGCGCTCACAAGGTTTTAGATCGATTTTTAAAAGAGGGGATAGCTTCTTATAAAGATGGACGTGATTTTCCAGGATTACAATCAGTGTCTCGTTTATCTACTTATATTCGGTTTGGTAATATATCAATTAATCAAATATGGCATTCTGCTAAAAAAATGCCTTCAAATAAGCATCGTGATCATTTTTTAAGTGAATTAGGTTGGCGAGAATTTTCTTATTCTTTATTATATCATTTTCCCACGATGACAACTCAAAATCTTCAGGTTAAATTTAATGCTTTCCCATGGCAAATCAATAAAACTAATTTGGAGGCTTGGCAACAAGGAATGACAGGATATCCTATTGTAGATGCGGGTATGAGAGAGCTATGGCAAACTGGGTATATGCATAATCGTATCCGAATGATTGTAGGATCATTTTTAGTGAAAAACTTATTAATTGATTGGCGATATGGGGAGTCTTGGTTTTGGGATTGTTTGTTTGATGCAGATTTAGCTAGTAATACAGCAAGTTGGCAATGGGTAGCGGGTTGTGGAGCTGATGCAGCTCCTTATTTTCGAATTTTTAATCCTGTTACACAAGGACAAAAATTTGATCCTAATGGAGATTATACATTACGATTTATTCCTGAATTGAAAAATCTTCCAAAAAAATATTTGTTTTCACCTTGGGAAGCGCCTCCAGATTTGTTGCGTGAATTAAATATTACCTTAGGTAAAACATACCCAAAACCAATTGTAGATCTTCGTGATTCTCGTGAACGTGCTTTAGCTGCGTTTCAATCACTAAAAGAAAGATCATGACTGTATTACGATTTATTTTTGGAGATCAGTTAAATTTAAATTTGCCAACTTTGCGAGATTGCGCAAGCCATGATCTTATTTTTATGACTGAAGTTAAAGATGAAGCAACTCATATTAAGCATCATAAAAAAAAATTAGTTTTTGTTTTTTCTTGTATGAGACATTTTTTAATTTTATTGAAGAAACATTATCAACATGTTGTTTATTCATATTTGACAGATTCTGATAATACAGGATCGTTTCGTAATGAGTGTCATCGTATTATTAAGCTTTATAATGTAACAAAAATAATTTTAACTGAGCCAAGTGATTATAGAGTTTATCAAGATGTGCTTTTTTGGCAATCATTATTTAATATTCCTGTCGAAATTCGAGAAGATACTCGGTTTATCTGTTCTAAAAAGCGCTTTAAAGAATGGATTGACGGGAAAAAACAATTAAGAATGGAATTTTTTTATCGTGAAATGAGACAAGAGTTTGATATTTTAATGAAAGATGGTAAACCTATTGGGGGCACATGGAATTATGATAAACAAAACCGTAAGCCTCCCAAAAAAAACTTGCAGATTCCTACTTGTTTTCAAGTAAAAGAAGATTCTATTACTCAAGATGTTAAATCAATGGTTAATAAAGAATTTTCAAGTCATTTTGGTGATATTGATCCTTTTTTTTATGCGGTTACTCGTGATGATGCTTTATCTTCTTTAGATCATTTTATTAAGTATGGCCTTGCGAAATATGGTTCTTATCAAGATGCTATGCTTGATGATGAACCATTTATGTTTCATTCTTTGTTAAGCTTTTATTTAAATTGTGGTTTGTTAAGCCCATTAGAGTGTATTTTGGCAGTTCAAGATGCTTATTATAATGGTAATGTTCCAATTAATTCTGTAGAAGGCTTCATTAGGCAAGTTTTGGGTTGGCGGGAATATATTAGAGGTATTTATTGGTTAAAAATGCCAAAATATAAAGATGATAATTATTTAGAGGCTAAGAGATCTTTGCCAAAATTTTTTTGGACGGCTAATACAACTTTAAATTGTTTAAAAATATCGATAGAAAATACCAAAGAAAATGCATATGCTCATCATATTCAACGTTTAATGGTTTTAGGTAATTTTTCTTTATTGGCCGGCTTAGACCCACATGAAGTTAATGAATGGTATCATATTGTTTATGCTGATGCTTATGAATGGGTTGAGTTACCAAATGTTTCTGGCATGGTTTTGTTTGCGGATGGAGGAGTTGTTGCCAGTAAGCCTTATGCTGCGAGTGGTTCTTATATAAAAAAAATGTCTAATTATTGTGATAAATGTCAGTTTTCTCCTAATGAGAAGTTAGGTGAAAAGGCTTGTCCATTTAATTATTTGTACTGGAATTTTTTTCTTGAAAATAAAATACGTTTAAGTAAAAATCCGCGGCTTGGAATGGTATATCGAACACTTTCAAAATTTGATGAAGATAAACAATATCAGATCCAAGATCATGCAAACAAGTTTTTAGTTAGTATGTATCAGGAGTTAGATAGTGTTTGATAGTATTCTTAGTTTTCAGTTTATATTAGAGGATATATATTTATTTAGTTCATTATGGATGGTAGTTGTTATTTTATTTGTTCAACTTGTTCATTATCCGCTATTTAAATATATTCCACTTGATTCTTTAAGGCAGTTTTCTTTAGATCATCAGGCTCGTATCTCGTTACTTGTTGTTCCAGCTATGTTATGTGAGTTTTTTTCTTTGTTTTTTTTGATGTTGGTTGTTAAAATACCTTTTTTTTATGTTTCATTTTTGATTTTAGTTATTATTTGGCTTATTACATTTTTGGTTCAAGTACCAATTCATCGACAGTTAATTTCTAATCCAAGTCTATCGTTAGCTGTATCGTTAGAAAAAGGAAATTGGTTTCGCACGATATTGTGGTGTGTCAAATCTATTTTTATTATTATTTATTATATTTAATTGAAAAAAAATAAAGCAGGGAGTAACTTATGTACAAAATTCAAGATTCACTAGTTATTAATAAACCTATAGATATTGTTTTTGAATTTTTTAATACTCCAAAAAATTTATCTCTTATTACACCTTCTTATATGCATTTTAATTTGTTAACACCAGATCCTATTGTTATGAAAGAAGGTGCTGTTTTTGATTATTCTATTACTATTATGGGGCTTCCTATTCGTTGGACATCGTTAATTGTAGATTATGATCCACCTTATTCTTTTGTTGATATTCAATTACAGGGACCTCACTCTTATTGGCATCATTCTCATACCTTTACCAAGCATGATGAGGGTACCTTAATTACAGATACAGTACATCTGCTTATGCCGTTTGGTATTGTTGGTAAATTTGGCTATCATTTGTTAGCTAAACATTTAAATAATGCTCTTTTTTCTCATCGGAAAAAAGTTGTTTTTGATTATTTTCAAAATCACTAATGCCAGAACATTACGAAGTTAAACGGATTGCAAATTATCTTATTGATAATGGCTTATTGCATCAATCTCTTAAAACATGTGCCTTTCAAAATGGTGGAGAACGTATTTTAGGACAGTATTCTCAATCTGATCTTCAGCACTATTTGCAGGGTGCTACTTTAAATAATATTAACGTTAAGGCAAAGTATACTATTTTTGAATTTGATGTGGGTTCTGTTATTTTACATTATCGTTTTACTGGTATTCCTCATTTATTAGGGATACCTTATGCTGATCAGCTTTATTCTATTTTTTCATTGCCAATCACTTCATTAAGACAAGATCATTGCCGTTTTACTTGGGTATTTGATTCACTTACGTTACATTATTATGATACTCGCTGTTTATCAAAACTTTATTTTTATCCCAATAAAACTACTTCTCAGATTCCTTTAGTAGCTGATTTGCCACATGATATCAGTTCACTTCAGTTTTTAGATTATCAAACGTTTTTTTTGTTATATGGAAAGCGAAAAGTAAGTATTAAACAATGGTTATTAGATCAAACAACGTGTCCTAGTGGATTGGGTAATTATTTAGCTTGTGAAGTACTTGCTCGAGCTAAGTTATTTCCATTTATGAGTGTGTCTAGTATTTCAAGAGATTGTTATCAAAAATTGTTA
>MDSV01101473.1_pt1 | contig 17012 bp, 18 predicted proteins | sample 810851 | NCBI WGS metagenome assembly MDSV01 (sample SAMN05326640, study PRJNA326480) | marine metagenome | isolation source: seawater | place: Atlantic Ocean: North East | collected 2012 | reverse complement strand
CATCTTTTAGTTCATTAAATTCTGGTCTTACTTATATGAAATCTCACAAAATAAGTTTTGATTTATTAGTAAAAGAATTGATGTCTAGAAAAACTCAACATAAAAAGGGTGCTAATATTTTTCCAGACAAATATAAAAATATTAAATTAAGTAATGAGACTTCAATTAAAATATCTAATTTGAATTATTCTTATGATATGAAAGAAACTAAAGCACTAGATAATATTTCTTTGTCAGTGAATAAAGGTGAAATGATTGGTGTAATTGGAAAATCTGGTTCAGGAAAAACAACTCTTATAAATATTATTTTAGGCTTACTTCATCCAAAGAGCGGAGCAATTAGCATTGATGGATCAAACCAGAGCAAAGAAACAACTTCCATTTCTTATGTTCCACAAGACATTTTTTTATTAGATGATACCTTGAGAAGAAATATAGCTTTTGGAGAAGAGGAGGAAGAAATTAATAATGATAAAGTTATAAAATGTATCGAAGAAGCAAAATTAACAAAATTAATAAGCAAAAGTGATAAAGGTATAGACATGATTGTGGGCGAAAGAGGAACAAAATTATCAGGGGGTGAGAGACAGAGATTAGGAATAGCCAGAGCCCTTTATAAGGATCCTGCTATATTAGTATTGGATGAAGCAACAAGTTCTTTAGATTACGAAACAGAAAATGAAATTGTAAATTCAATCGCTAATATAAAAGGTAAGCAAACAATAATTATAGTTGCTCACAGATTATCAACTGTACAAATTTGTAATAGAGTTTTGTTAATGGAAAATGGCAAGATAAAAGATGTGGGAGAACTAAATCAACTTTTAAAGAAATATCCAGAGATAAACAGTAGAACAGCAATATAATTTAAAATATGAAAAATAAAATTTTAATTACTGGTGCCGATGGTTTTATAGGATCACATTTAACTGAATATTTGGTAAACAAAGGGTACTCAGTAAAAGCATTAACATTATATAATTCTTTTAACTCTTGGGGTTGCTTAGATTTTATCGATGAAAAAATAAAAAAAGAAATTGAAGTAATTCATGGAGATATTAGAGATGTTGAAAGCATCAAAAAGACAATGGTTAATTGTAAAATCGTAATTAATCTTGCTGCTCTAATAAGCATTCCATACTCTTACGTTTCACCAGAAAGTTATATCGACACAAATGTTAGAGGAACATATAATATTCTAAATGCTGCAAAAAACTTAGGTAATATTAAAGTCATTCATACATCAACAAGCGAAGTTTATGGTACAGCTCAACAAATACCTATAAAAGAAGATCATCCACTAGTTGCACAATCGCCTTATGCAGCAACAAAAATATGCGCAGACCAACTAGCATACTCTTTTTATAGTTCATTTAAATTACCAGTCTTAATTTTACGACCTTTTAATACTTTTGGTCCAAGGCAATCTTTAAGAGCTATTATTCCAACTATTATCAGCCAATTTTTAACCAAAGAGAAAAATATGACCATTGGAAATATTAATCCAAAAAGAAATTTTAATTACATAAAGGATACAGTGTCTGGTTTTGAGAGAGCATGTAAATCTAATTGTTTTAATGGTCAAGTAATTAATATTGGAAGTAAATTTGAGATATCAATTAAAGATACAATTAAACTAATATCACGATTAATGGACAAAAAATTAAAAATTAAGAGTGACATAAAACGCATAAGACCAAAAAAGAGTGAAGTCTACAGATTAGTTGCTTCTAATACAAAAGCTAAAAAGCTTTTAAAATGGAAACCTACTTATGATAACAAATCTTCCTTTACAAGCGCAATCCAAGAAACGATCGACTGGTATTCTGATCCAGAAAATTTAGAAAAATTTAAATCAAATTTATACAATCTTTAATTAATGGTTAACTTATCAGAAAAGGTAATTTCTGCGATAAGAAAAGTCGCTGGAAAAAAGAAATCTCTATTTTTACATGAACCCACATTAGGAATCGAGGAAGATAAAAATTTAAGAGAATGTATAAAAACTAATATGGTATCATCATTTGGTCCATTTGTAGAAAAGTTTGAAAAAAGTATCTCTAATTTTACTAAATCAAAATATGCAATTTCAACTATAAACGGAACTAGTGCACTTCATATTGCATTGAAAGTGATTGGGCTTAGGGAAAAAGAGGAAGTTTTGATACCAGCTTTCAATTACATCGCAAGTACAAATGCAACATTATACTGCGGAGGAATTCCACATTTTGTTGATATCAACAAACAAGATCTAGGAATAGATGTTGAAAAACTTGAAGAATATTTAAAAAAAAATACTAAATTAGTAAAAAATAAATTAATAAATAAGCTTTCAAAAAATATAATCAAGGCTGTGCTTCCTACACATGTATATGGAAATTCTATGGATTTAGACAAACTAATCCGTTTATGCAAAAAATATAATTTAAAAATTATAGAAGACGCCACAGAAGCTGTTGGTAGTAAGTATAAAAATAAACATCTAGGGACAATTGGAGATATCGGTACACTAAGTTTTAATGGTAATAAGATAATTACCACAGGCGGGGGCGGTATGATCCTCGTTAATAATACCAAATATTCAAAACTTGCAAGACATCTAACAACTGTTGCGAGAGAAAAAAGTAAATTTTCTATCGGACATGATATGGTTGGTTATAATTACAAACTTCCAAATATCAATGCAGCGTTGGGATATGCTCAAATTAAAAAAATTCATAGACTTATAAAATTAAAAAGACAGTTAAATCAAAGTTATGCGAATGAGTTTTTGAAAATTCCTGAAGTTGAAATTTTAAAAGAAAATAAAGAATCAAAAAGTAATTATTGGTTAAATACCATTATATTAAAAGGCAATAATTATAAATATAGAAACAAGATCATTGCGGAATCACATCGTAATAATATTTTTATAAGACCCGCTTGGAGATGTTTAAGCCAAAATAAATATCTAAGCAATTTTCAAAAAATAAATTTGAGCAATACATTTGATTTACAAAAGAGAATACTTAACCTACCCAGTAGCGCCCACTTAATATCCACTATTTAAAATCTAAATGAAAAACAAAGTATTTATAATTGCTGAGGCTGGAGTAAATCATAATGGATCAATCAAAAAAGCAATTAGGTTGATAGATATAGCGGCAAACGCTGGTGCAAATGCAGTTAAATTTCAAATCACAAATGCAGAACTAATAACAAAAAAAGCACAAAAAGCAGACTATCAAAAAGCTAATAGTAAAAGAAAAGAGACACAATATGAGATGATAAAAAAATTGGAATTAAATTGGAAAGCTGTGCATCCCATTTTAATTAACAGATGTTATAAAAAAAAAATTATATTTATGACCAGCGCTTTTGATATTAAAGGCTTAAATGAAATTAGAAAGCTAAAAATCAAATTTTATAAAGTTCCATCAAGCGAAATTAATAATATACCCTTTTTACAACATCTAGGCTCTTTCAATAAGAAGACATTCTTATCTACAGGTATATCAACTATACCTGAAATAGATTTAGCCGTTAAAACTCTTTTGAATTCAGGATTGTCAAAAAATAAGCTAATGATACTACATTGTAATTCGGCATATCCAACACCCTATAGAGATGCAAATTTGAATGTTATAAAAATTTTAGCCAACAGATACAAAGTACCAATAGGATTTTCAGATCATACCCTCGGTATAGAAGCTCCAATTGCAGCTGTAGCATTAGGTGCAAAAGTTATTGAAAAACATTTTACAATTTCAAAAAAATTAGAAGGTCCAGACCATACTTCTAGTTTGGAACCTCAAGAATTAAATATGATGGTGAAGAGTATTAGAAATATAGAAAATGCCCTTGGTAAAGATAAAAAAATTGTCACAAAAAGTGAGAGAATTAACAAGAGGCATGTTAGAAAATCGATAGTTGCACTAAAAGAGATTGTTAAGGGTGAGATTTTTAGTGAAAAAAATATTACTTTAAAAAGACCTGGGACAGGATTACAGCCAATTCATTGGAGTAGAATAATTGGAAAAAAATCAAAAAGAAATTATGAAACGGATGATTTTATAAATGATTAATATAAAACATATTGTTTCCGCGGTACCTAAAAATTTTTTAAGCGAAGACACAATTATCAATTCTGTTGGCAAGGATTCTTATAAAAAAATTAAAAATTATACTGGTTTTGATAAAATTCACAGGCTAGAAAGTCATCAAAGTTCTGAAATTTTAATTAACTATACATTAGAAAAATTTTTTGAATTCTCAAAAATAAATCCGCAAATAATCGATTCAATTATATTTGCATCACATAGCAGACCATCTGAAATGCCAATATATGCTGCAACATTACAAAGCAGGTATGGTTTAAGAAATAATATTTTTTGCTATGATTTGCCTAATGGTTGTACGGGCTTTACAAATGGCTTGATACAAAGTTACTCATTAATAAATTCAAAAATTGCAAAAAATGTTCTTTTAGTATGCTCCGATATTCATAGCAAAATAGTAGATGAAAAAAATAAAAATTTACTACCAGTAATAGCTGATGGATGTTCTTGTATATTTATTGAAAAACAAGAAAAAAATATTTTTCATTATGATTTTGGAGTAGATGGGCTAAGCAACAAATCTTTACAAATAACAACTTCAAATAATCAAAAAAAGCTTGAGATGGATGGCATAAAGGTCTTTGAATTTGCAATAAAACGCGTTCCTAAAAGTTTAAATGAAGTATCTAAAACGAGTAAAATAAAAATTAAAGATATTGATTTAATATCACTTCATCAACCAAATAAAAGTATTCACGATCATCTCATTAAGTTGCTTAATATAGATGAAAAAAAAACAATCTCATGCTTTCAATTTGGTAATACAAGCTGTCCTTCTATTCCAATCTCAATTTCATCAAATTTTGGAGATAAAATGATTAACAATAAAAAAGTTCTTTTTTGTGGATTCGGCGCAGGTTTTTTATGGTCTACTGTGATTACAAAACTTAACAACACATTAGTATCAAAAGTATATTTTGTATGAAGTATTTAAATACATACGAAACCAATACAAAAGACAATCGCTTTTTTCAAAAAATATCTGGAGACAATAATAAAATTCATTACGATAAACATTTTTGTTCAGAAACTCATTTTAAAAGTCCATTAGTATACGGACAATCAATTGTTATATATGTCCTTATACAACTTAAAAAAAAGAAAATTATTGAAAATTTAGGTTTTATAGAAAAAATCTATTGCAAATTTGATAAGCCAATATTTTTGGATGAAAAAATAGAAATTTATTTTAATATATATAAAAAAGATTCTATCGTAATAAAAATTTTTAATAAACTTGAATTAAAATCAATAATTAAAATTACAACAAAAAAAGTTGAATTAAAAAAACTAAAAGAAAAAAATCTAAAATATTTTTCCACGAAGTGCAAAATAGATAACGAAGAGCATAATTTAATAAAGTTTTTAGCGTTATTATCAAATAAAGCAGGAAATTATAAAGACAAAATTAATTTAACATCTCACTTTGAAGTATTTTTAGAAAAAAAAAGTGCAAAAATAGAAAAATATCATGAAATAAAGAATGAACTGAAGTTAGTTTTGCAACCAGTTCATTTAGTTAAACTTGAAAAAGGTTATAGGAAACATTTTGCTAGAGTGTATTTTTTTAGATGGCTGATAAAATAAAAAAAATAGTTCAAGATAGTTATAAAGAATTTAGGTTAATTAATTCTAGAATTAAGTCGAAGTTTTCAGATAAAATTTTACTAAAAGGTAAGAAATCTGAATTTGATTCCGTAGATATCATCACATTTTTAACAATGATTGAAAATAATTTTGAGAAAGAATTTGGAAAAAAATTAAATCTTTTAGATGAAAACTTTTTTTTTAAGTATGAAACGTTAACTATAAAAAATATTTTTGATTATATAAAAAAATAAATGAAAAAAAAAAATATTCAAATTTCTTTAGAAACTGACTTTAACTCTAAAAATATAAACAATTATTTAAAAAAAAGTCTTAACAATAACTTTAATGTTAAAGTTGCAAGTAATGATTTTGAAAATATAAATACTAACTTAAGCCAAGCAGTTAAAAATAAAGATTTTATATTTATTATTACTCATCTAGAAAAGACTTTTATACAATATTCGATTTTCCATAAAAATGGAGAAATAAATATAAGTAAATTAAATAAAGAAATAAATATTTTTTCTTCTAAAATAATTAATTTAGCAAAAAATAATAAACAAATTTATTTTTTTCAATGGCCGCTAGATATAAATGATGATTATATGGGTAATCTAAATTTTAAAAAAGGTAATAAGTCTTGGTTAATAAATTATATAAATCTAAAGATTACTGAAAATTTATCTTCACAAGCCAATTTGCATTTAATTGATGTAAATTTTTTATTATTAAAAAATACATTGCCATTATCAATATATGATGAAAAGACAAAATTTCTAACAAATAACTCTTATTCGCTTGATATGATAAACTTTCTATCAAAGCATATTAATTTTTTAATTAACGAACACTACAACTCAAAAAAAATAAAACTTATCATTCTAGATTTAGATAATACTTTATGGGGTGGTGAAGCAGGTGAAAAAAAAGAAAATGAACTTGAGATTGGCCCGAACTCAATCAAAGGTGCTATTTTTCAACAATTTCAACAACGATTAAAATTACTGAAAAAATATGGCGTTATTTTAGCTATATGTAGCAAAAATTACGAAAAAAATGCTTTAAGAGTTTTTAAAAAAAATAAGAATATGATTTTAAAAATTAAGGATTTTGCTTCAATAAAAATTAACTGGAATGATAAAAATATAAATATTGTGGAAATATTAAAAGAGTTGAATTTAAGAAGCGAAAACACATTGTTTATAGATGATAGTAAATATGAGCAAGGTATAGTAAAAAAAAATATTAAAAATATTCAGATATTTGACTTTCCGCAGAACTTGTTAGAGTTAAATTATAAATTCAATAGGTTAAAAAACTTAAATAAAAACTTTATTTCTAACACCGATCTTAAGAGACATCAGTTATATAAAACTGAATCAAAAAGAGAATCTAGCAAAAAATCTTTTCAAAATCCAAACGAATGGATTAAATCCTTAAATATTAAAATTAAAATTGAGAGAATTAGGGATTTTTCGAGAGCAGAAGAAATGTTTTCAAGAACTAATCAGTTTAATACGAGTCATAAAAAGTACTCAATTTTGGAACTTAAAAAAATAAATAAAGATAAAAGTTATAAAATATTTCAAGTTTCTCTTCATGATAAATTTGGTAACTATGGAATCGTTTCATTGGTTATATTAAAAATTACAAATAAAGAAGTAGTTATTCGTGATTTATTGCAAAGCTGTAGAGTTTTCAAAAGATATGTTGAGGATGTTTTATTTTTCTTTTTAAAAAAAAAAATTATTAAAAGTAAAGATTGTTATATTTTGATCAACAGAAACAAGAAAAATGTTTACGTCCAGCATTTGTTGCAGGAATCTAAGAATTTTAAAAAAATAAATAAATTAAAATTTAAGCTTCTTAGTACAATTGAGAATAATACGCTTAAAAAATTAAATATAGTTTTAATAATTGCATGAAAACTTCTGACTTTTTAATCAAAATTAGTAAATCGATAGATTATGATGGAACATTAAAAAAGGGAGATAAAATAGAGCTAGACTCCCTTGCTCAATTATCAATTTTAACTTTATTTAGTGAATTAGAAATCAAATGTAAAAGAGAAGATTTATTAGCAGTTAAAAAAACTGACGATATAATAAAATTAGCAAAATCATATATTGAGGATTATGAATAATATAATATCAAAACCACATGTAGTAATTGTAGGAGCGGCTGGTGGAATAGGCTATGCTTTGACTAAAAAAATTTTGTCTGATTATAAATTAACACTTATTGTTCGAAATAAAGATAAATTTTCTTCAATTGATAAAAAGGAAATTAATATTATTGAATTTGATGTATTACAATTTGATAATATTGCTAAAATTCTTGAGAATGCAGTTGAGATAAATGGAAAAATTTCCTCATTAATTTATTGCGTAGGGATACAATTGATAAAACCCTTAAGAAATTTTACTACTAAAGAAATACAAAATATTATTAATACCAATTTAATATCTGCAATAATTTTTGCTAAAGAAATGTCGAGTAATAGATTATCAAACGCAAATTCTATTTTTTGTGCAATATCTTCTACTGCAGCAAAAAAACCTGAACCTGCAATAATTCCTTACTCAATATCAAAAGCAGCTTTGGAAACTATGATTAAAGGTCTGTCTATGGAAATCCCTCAAAAAAAATTCATAGGAGTCGCTCCTGGCTGGTTGGATACAAAAATGACAAGATCATTTTCGCATGTTTATGATAGTAGCTTTAAAAAAAATTTATTAGAAAAATCAACAGAAGGTATTGCAACAGTTGATACGGTAGCAGATCTAATTATTGGCTTGATAAAAGAAGAATACAATTGCTCAAATGGAGAAATAGTGAGCATGGAATCAGCGCAAAAAAAATGAAAAGAATAGCATTGATCGGTGGCGGCGGTTTTGCAAATGAGGTATGTGAAATAGCAAACCTTCTTGGGTATAAAGTTGTAGGTTATGTTAGCAAGGATATTGGCATTATTGATTTTCCATATTGGGGAAACATAGATAATTTAAAAAAAAATAAAAATAATTTTGATTTTGTTTTTTTAGCTTTTGGTAGCATCGATAGGATTTCAATTGAAAAACGACTAAGCGTAATTCAATGGATAAAAAAAGAAGGATTTAAATCAGTAAGCTTAGTTTCTCCCCATGCTACAAAATCTAAGGGTGTTAAAGTATTACCCGGTTCTATAATCGCTCATGGAGTAGTTTTGTCTGTAAATTCTATTATAGATGAGTATTCCATAGTAAATACCAACGCTACTATTGGCCATGATGCAAAAATTGGTCAAAATGTAACTGTAGCTCCTGCAGCTTTTATAGGAGGAAAAGCTACTGTAGGTAATAACACTTTGATTGGACCAGGCGCTATTGTTTTAGAGAATAGACTAGTAGGCAGCGAAGTAGTTGTTGGTATGGGAGGAACCGTTGCAAGAAATGTACCGAATGGTTTGACTGTAATGCCAATTCGTTCAAAAGTAATAAAATAAAAAAACCTTTAAGTGAAAAACTGTATATCAGAAATATATAAGCCAGAATTGAGATTGTAATGATTAAAAAAAAGATTTGCGTAGTCACAGGCTCAAGATCAGAATTTGGATTAATGACTAATCTTTTAAGAGAAATAAATAAAAGTAAAAAGTTAAAACTTATTTTACTAGTGACAGGTATGCATTTGATGAATGAATTTGGCAATACTTATAAAGAAATAAAACAAGGAGGGTTTAAAATTTCCAAGAAGATTAAGCTGGTTGAATCAATTTCAATTAAAGATTATGTTTCAAATTCAGTGGGGATGGGTGTTATAAAATTTTCTGAAATTTTTAGGAAAATAAAACCAGATTTAGTTTGCATACCTTGTGATAGATATGAAATGTTAGGACCAGCAATTTCATCCTATCTTTTAAACATACCCATAGCACATTTTTATGGTGGAGAAGTTACAAAAGGATCACAAGATGATATTACAAGAAATTCTATTACAAAGATGTCCAACTTCCACTTTGTAACCCATACGGATCACAAAAAAAGAGTAATACAGATGGGCGAAAATCCAAAAAAAGTTTTTCTAGTTGGTAACATGGTAATTGATAATATTTTATCTACAAAATTTCTTTCAAAAGAAAGCCTAAAGAAAAAAATTAATCTTGATTTTACAAAAAAAAATATATTGATCACATTTCATCCTATTACAAATATGCCTTCTGAAACTAAAAAACAATTTAATGAAATTTTAAAAGCTTTGAAGAATATTAAAAATGTAAATTTGATTTTTACAAAACCCAACTCAGATTCTGGAAGTGAACAAATAATTAAAATGACAAAAAATTTTGTTAGACAAAATTCTAATGCCAAGCTATTTAACTCATTAGGTCACGAACTATATTATTCTATATTAAAAAATATTAGTTGTATGATAGGCAATTCATCTTCAGGACTGAGCGAAGCACCTTTTTTAGGAATTAAGATTATAAATATAGGAAATAGACAAGAAGGTAGAACACAAGCTGGTGATATAATAAATATTTCAGCCAAATCTAATCTAATTAAAAATAAAATTAGGTTAGTACTAAAAAATAAAGTTAAACAAAAAATAATTAACCGTGATTATTTAAAAAAAGGCGCTACTAAAAAAGTTTTAAGAATAATAGAAAAATTAGATTTAAAAAAAAAGTTTAACAAGAATTTTTTTGACGTAAATTATAAATATTAAACCTTAGAATTATTAACATATTTTAATGAAGCAAATTGTACTTTTTGTTGAAAGTAAACTATTAAGTTTTCAGAAAACTAGATTAGGTTTAGACTATTACTTAAAAAAAAGATTTAAGGTAAGAATATTTAATATTTCACCTATAGTAAGACCAGAATATTTTAAAAAATATTTTCCAACAAATAGAATTAAATTCCCAAAAGAAGAAATATTAGAAAATGAAATACAAATATTAGATGCAATTAAAAAATTTGATGACAAAACATTTGTTTTTTTACATATAAGCAAAAGCATCAAAACAAAATTTATTTTTGATGAACTAGAGGAAAAATATATTAAGTACGCATATGTTCAAGTTGGAAACTTACCAACAAAAAGCAGACCTATATTTGAAATAATTAAATTTTCGTTTCTATTTCCAATAGCTGCGATAAAGAAAATTTTGTCAAAATACAATGATTTAGAAAATTTCGGAAAAAAACCAAGTTATGTTTTTTGTGCAGGAAAAAAATATTATTCTGATGCAAAAGAAAAATTTAAAAATTCGAAAATAATAAAAATTCCATCTTGGGATTATGATGAAAAGATATCAATCAACAAACAAAGATTAAATTTATTTAAAAATTCTAAAGATTATGCTGTTTATCTAGATATGGGTTATAATCATCCAGATCGATTATATACTATGGAAAAATATTTCCCCCCAGAAAGAGCTTTTGACTACGATGCTTGGTATAATCCATTAAATAATTTTTTTAAACAATTTATAAGTTGCACCAATTTAGATTTAAAAATAGCTGCACATCCTCGCTCAATTTATAAAAAAAATCCTATAAAATTTGGTAAAATTTATTTTAATAAAACTATAGAGTTGATTTCAAGAAGTAGGATTGTTTTATTACACCGCAGTACAGCACTTCATTTTGCTATTTTATTTCAGAAACCTTTAATGTTTTTAACTGGTGATAATCATAATAATCGTTCTAAAAGATGGACAAATGATATAGCGGACTATTTTAATAAAAAGCCCATTAACATATCGACTGAAAAGTTTAGTAAAGAAATATTTTATAATGAAATGAAATTAAATAAAAAAATATATGGAGACTTTAAGAAGAATTTTATTGTTGATATAAAAAACTTAAATAAAACTAGTTATGAAATTATGTTTAGCAATATTAATAAAAGCTTATAATATATGAAAAATTTACTAATTAAACCAAACGCAAACATTAAAAATGCTCTTGAGCAATTAAACAAAACTGGAGAGAAGTGTTTAGTTGTTGGGGATAAAAAAAATAAACTTCTTGGAACTATAAGTGATGGGGACGTAAGAAAGGCAATTCTGAAAGGAAAATTCTATAAAAATAAAATTAGTGAATTTTATCAGAAAAATCCTATTTTTTTAAAAAAAGACAATTACACTCTAAGCCAAGCAAAAAACATATTAATAAAGAAAAAAATTAATATTATTCCAGTAATAGAAGAATCAAGAAAAATTATTGATGTACTGACTTTTGAAAAAATTTTTAAAAAAAATAAGACTAATCAAAAATCTGGTGTCTTTTCTAAAACTGTAGTGATCATGGCTGGAGGAAAAGGCACACGTTTAGAACCATTCACAAGTGTTTTACCAAAACCTTTAGTTCCGATAAACGAAAAACCAGTTATAGAACATATAATTGAAAAATTTGTTAATAATAATAATGTCAATTTTTTTATTACATTAAATTATAAAAGTAGAGTTCTTCGAGCTTTCTTTCAGGAGAAGAGAACTAAATACAAATTATCTTTTGTAGAAGAGCCCAAACCTCTAGGTACTGCTGGCGGACTTAGTTTGTTGAAAGGAAAAATAAAAAAACCTTTTTTAGTGACTAATTGCGACACAATAATAAATATTAATTTTGATAATTTAATGAGCTTTCATATATCCAATAAAAATCACATAACATTGGTAGCTTCTTCTAAAGAATATATTATTCCTTATGGAACATGCAAATTGAATAAAAGTGGACAGTTACGAAGCATAGTAGAGAAACCTAAGTTAGATTTTTTTGTAAACATTGGTTTGTATGTATTTAGTCCCGATATAATAAAATTAATACCAAAAAAAAGAGAATACGATATGCCGGATCTAATCAAGCTAGCAAAAAAAAAGGGAAAAAGAATCGGAGTTTATCCAATTGATGATAAGTCTTGGATAGATGTTGGTCAATGGTCGGAGTACCACAAAGCAATAAAAAAATTAATATGAATCAAAACGTATTAATATCGGGTTATGGATCTATAGGTCGTAAACACGCGAATATTTTGTCAGGATTAATAAAAAAAAAAAATATAACTATTTTAACAAATCAAAAACTATCTAATTTTCGTACTATAAAAAATTTACAATCTTTAAACAAAATCAATCCTCACTATATCGTGATATGCAATCCTACTAGCCATCATATAAATAAAATAAAGTATATTGAAAAAAATTTTAATAACAAATTAGTTTTAATAGAGAAGCCTCTATTTTCTAAACCAGACAGAATTAATGTAAAAAAAAATAAATATTTTGTTGGATATAATTTGAGGTTTAACCCAATAATAAATTTTTTAAAAACAAAAATAAGGTCTAAAAAAATTTGGAGTGTTAATATATTTTGTGGGTCTTATTTACCAAGCTGGAGAAATAATATTCATTATAGCAAATCATCAAGTGCAAAAAAAAAGCTCGGAGGTGGAGTATTATTAGATTTAAGCCATGAACTTGATTATATCCAATGGTTATTTGGAAAAATGGAAATTGAATATTGCAAATCAAAAAAACTTTCAAACTTAAATATCGAAACAGATGATTTTTTAAATTTGGCTGCCAAAACAAAAAAAGTTCCATCTATTCAAATAACCTTGAATTATTTTACACGTAAACGCACACGTCAAATATTCATAGATGGTAAAAATATAAGTTTACAAGCTGATTTAATTAGAAAAAATGTTGTTTATTATAATGGCAATAAAAAAAAGATTTATAACTTTAAAAATTCAGACAAAAATTCTGATTATAAAAAACAGCATTTAGCTATACTTAAAAAAAAATCTGCAGACAAACTTTGCACATTCAAGGAAGGCAAACAGCTTGCATATTTAGTTAATAAAATAAGATCTCAATCTAAAAAATAATGAATTCTATTTTGTGTACAATATGTATGAGAGGTGGCTCCCAGGAGACAAAAAATAAACATACAAAATTAATTAACGGTAAACCACTTATGTATTTTACAATCAAGCAAGCATTAAGATCAAAAATTTTTGATCATGTTGTAATATCAACTGATTCTAAAAAAATATTAAAAATTGCAAAATCTTATGGAGCTGAAGGCTGGTTTTTACGACCTAAGAAATTAGCTTTAACTACTAGCCCAAAAGTTCCAGCAATCAAGCACGCTCTTTTTCAAGCTGAAAAATTTTATAATAAAAAATTTGATATAATTTTTGAATTAGACGCAACCTCTCCTTTGAGGGAAGTTAAAGATATTATAAATGCGTATAAATTTTTTATAAAAAATAAAGCCAACATGCTGATTACAGGCTGCAAATCAAGAAAAAATCCATATTATAATATGGTTGAAATTGTGAATAATAAATTAAAAAAAACTAAAAAATCAAAAAAAAATATTTATAGGAGACAAGATGCTCCCAAAACTTATGATTGCAACGCATCAATTTATATTTGGAATAGAAAATCTCTAATTAATTTTAAATCATTTATTACCAAAAAAACTACTTTTTATGAAATGCCCCAAAATAGGTCTATTGATATAGATACTGAACTTGACTTTAGATTTGTTGAATTTTTATTAAGGAAAAAAAATGTTTAAAAACTATTTAAATAGTATCAAGCTAACAAATAAAAAAGTATATATTTTAGGCGGTTGTGGATTAATAGGCTCCAAGGTAGTAAAAAATATCTTATCGGTTGGTGGCCAAGTTATTATTCTCGATATTAAAAAAAAAGAAATATCAAAAAATGTCAAATATGAAAAGTTTGATTGTTCAAAACTAAAAACTTTAGATAAAAATTTTAATAAAATTCTCAAAAAGTTTGGATGTCCAGATATTTTTATTAATTGCTCTTATCCAAAAACAAGCGACTGGAATCAATGTTCATTTAATAAAATCACCTTACAAAGAATGACAAAAAATGTAGAAATTCATATGAATAGCTATGCTTGGCTTGCTAAAATGGTTGCTGACAAAATGGTAAAAAATAAAATAAAAGGAAGCATTATAAGTCTAAATTCAATTTATGGCTTATTAGGTCAAGATTTGAACATTTATGAAAAAACTTCAATGACAGAAAATATGCCTTACACAATGATAAAAGGTGGACTAATAAATTTAACAAGACAGATGGCATCTTATTATGGAAGGTTTGGTGTAAGAGTTAATAACATTTGTTCCGGAGGATTAACCGGGCATATAGCTGGACAATCCAATAAGCAAGAAAAACAATTCATTAGGCATTATGAAAAAAAAGTTCCTCTTAAGAGATTAGGAAATTCTGAAGAAGTTGCAAATGTAGTTACATTTGTAGCTTCAGATGCTGCTTCATATATAACAGGATCAAACATCTTAGTTGATGGTGGTTGGACAATTATTTAAACAAATAATTTTTTAAATGAAAACAATTATTCTTTGTGGTGGTTACGGTACAAGATTATCTGAGGAGACAATAATTAAACCTAAACCCATGGTTAAAATTGGCAACAAACCAATATTAGAACATATAATGAATATTTATAAATACTATGGTTATAATAGATTTGTTTTAGCCTTAGGTTATAAGAGCGAATATATTAAAAAATTTTATAAAAATAAAAAAAATATTGAGCTAGTTTATACAGGAAAAGATACTAAAACTGGTGGTCGCTTATTAAGATTAAAAAAATATTTAAAAAATGAGAAAACTTTTATGCTAACCTATGGCGATGGAGTCTCTAACATCAACATAAAGAAAGCAGTTAGATTTCACAAAAAACATGGCAAAATTGCTACTATTACTGCAGTTAGGCCGCCACTTAGATTTGGTGAGCTAAAGATTAGCAGAAAAAAAGTTAAATCATTTAAAGAAAAACCACAAGTTGGACAAAGTTGGATAAATGGAGGTTTTTTTGTTTTCAATAGCAAAGTATTAAATTTTATTAAAGGCGATCAAACCATGTTAGAAAAAGAGCCTTTAGAAAAATTGACTAGAAAAGGTCAGCTCATGGCTTTTGAACACAAAGGATTTTGGAAATGTATGGATACTATGAGAGATAAGATTTTCCTCAACAAACTTTGGAAAGAAGGTAATGCTTTATGGAAAAAATGAAATCATTTTATAAAAATAAAAAAGTTTTAGTTACTGGCGCTACTGGATTTAAAGGGGCCTGGTTGTGTGCATGGTTATTAAAACTTGGAGCAAAGGTTTATGGAACGGGATATAATCCAAATCAGAATAAAAGTCTTTTTTATAAATTGTCTTTACAAAAAAAAATTAATTTAAAAATTTTTGATATTAGAGATTATAAAAAACTTAGTAATTTTGTTAATACCTCAAAACCTTCAATTATTTTTCATTTAGCTGCCCAACCTCTTATTTATGAATCTTATCAAAAACCGTTATTGACCTTCGAGGTAAATTGTATTGGTACTTTAAATATTTTAGAAATTACAAAAAATTTTAAATTTATTAAATCCTTAGTTTCTATAACTTCAGACAAATGTTACGAAAATAAAGGATGGACGCGTGGCTATAAAGAAAATGATGTTTTGGGAGGAGTGGATCCCTATAGTGCTTCAAAAGCATCTTCGGAATTAATTATAAGAGCATACAGAGAAAGTTTTTTTAACGATAAAGAAAATCGTGGAGTTTCTAGTGCCAGAGCTGGAAATGTAATAGGTGGGGGAGATTGGTCTATCAAAAGATTAATACCAGATTGTATACGTGCTTTAAGAAAAGGTTCTCCAATTAATTTAAGAAACCCAAACTTTAATAGACCATGGCAATTTGTTATGGAACCTCTAAAAGGTTATTTAATTTTAGCAAAAAAACAATATGAAAACCCAAAAAAATTTTCAGGAGCATGGAACTTTGGCACAGAAGCAAAATCTATAACTAATGTAAAAAAAATAGTAGAATATCTAATTGAATTCTGGGGTTCAGGCTCTTTAAAAGTAGAAAAGATCAATAAGTTTTATGAACAGCATAATTTACAGCTTGATATTAAAAAAGCAAAAAAAGAACTTAATTGGAGACCTACCTACAATATAAAAGATAGCGTAAAAGTTACAACGAATTGGTATTATAGAGTTCTAGAAGAAAAAGAAAATCCTATAAGCGTAACAAATTTTCAAATCGATAGTTATATGCATGAAAATAATTGGTCTTAAAATTTTAAAACAAAAAATTGTAAATAATAAAAAAGGAGATATTTTAAAATTTATTTCTAAAAGGGATATTTTTTTTAAAAAGTTTGGAGAAACTTATTTTACAGAAATTAAAAAAAACAAAACAAAAGGTTGGAATTATCATAAGAAAAACAATTGTATAATTGCAGTTCCATATGGAAAAGTTAATTTTTGGTTTAT
>MDSV01012040.1_pt1 | contig 17015 bp, 5 predicted proteins | sample 810851 | NCBI WGS metagenome assembly MDSV01 (sample SAMN05326640, study PRJNA326480) | marine metagenome | isolation source: seawater | place: Atlantic Ocean: North East | collected 2012 | reverse complement strand
TGCTCCGCGGCCCGATGCTCCATCTCCTCCAGCGCCTGCCGCGCCTGCTGAACCACCTCCGAGGCGTCCATGCGCAGCGAGTAGGCCTGCTGCAAGGCCGCCTTGACGGGGGGCGCCCCCGGCAGCCCCAGCTGCGCCAGGGTCTTCCCCCCGAACCCCACCGCCTGGACCACCTCGTCCAGGTCGAGCGCGCCCTCCCCGCGCGCGTGCGCCGCGCACACGCCCTCGGCGCGGCACCGCGCCACCGCCCGCGCCGCGTCGCCGCGCTCGGCGCTCTCTCTCTGCGCTTTGCGCGCCGGCGCCAGAGCCAAAGGGCTGTGCATTTCGCGCGCCTTCTCTCGCGACGCCCGCACGACGCGCGACGAGCGCGCGAGCATTCGCTTCTCGAACACCGGTAACGCCGCGTCGATGCCTTTCGCCGCGTTTTCGCCTTGGGTTCGGACGTGCTCGGACAGACACCGCGCCAAAAGTACCGCGTCGGCCACAGCCTGGTTCGCGCCCTGCGCTTTGAACGGTGTCATCGGATGCGCGGCGTCGCCGATGAGTGTGACCCTTCGATGTTTCGATTCGCGAGGGCGAAGCGTCTCGGGGTCCAGCGGCTCGCGGTCGTACACCGGGTAGCCCGCGACGTTTTCCATCATCGTGCGTTCCAGCATCGCGGGAACCGGGTCGTGCCAGTCCGCGCACAGCGCGCGAATGGTCGTCTTCAACGCCTCCGGGTCTTTCGCGAATCGCCTCGCCTCCGTCTCCGCGCACGGAAACGAAAGCTGCCACATGGTGCTGCTCGCGGTGAACGGCATGGCGTAGATCCGGACGCGCCCGTCCACGGTCTCGAAGACGCGGCGTTTGGCGAGCCGCACGCGAAACGTCGCGTCGTCGACGATGCCCAGCACGACGGCCAAACCGACGTACGTCAGCGCGTCCGGGTTCGAACAAACCGGGGCTCGCGCCGCTTCGCTCGCGTACGAGCTTTTAGTCTGAAGCTGCGCGTCCCCTTCGCCGCCGCCTCGCAGGCGAAGCAGCCGCCTGGTCGTGCTGTGTATGCCGTCGGAGCCCACGAGCAGACACGCGTCCAACTTTGAGCCGTCCTCCAGCTCCACCGTCACCGCGCGCCGCGACGCCGCCGCGGCGTCGCTCGAGGTTTCCGTCGCGGCGGTTTCGTTCAGTCGAAACGAACGCATCTTCGCGCCCCACCGTACCGTCCCCGGCTTCAGGCGCTCGAGCATGCGCAGGCGCATGATCTGGCGCGGGACGTGCGCGAACCGAGCGGAGCCTCCGGAAGGAACGACGCGCGCGTTCTTTTTCCCGCCGAACGCCTCGCCGAAGAAAGCGAGCACGGAGCCGTCCGCCGCGAACGTGTAGTGGCTCGTGCTCGGGGCGTCGTCCGCTGTCAGATCGATGCCGAGTCCGTCCCTCAAGTCCGTGCCCTGGACCGTCAGCCCGTACCCTTGCTTGCGCGCGTCGAACGCGGCGTCGCTCTCCAGCACGGTCACGTCGAAGCCGTCTCTCTGCAGCGCCAGCGCCGCCGCCGCGCCGCCGATGCCGCCGCCGGAGACGACAATCGTCCCGCAAGACGCGTTTTTTTTGGCGTCGTTCGACGGACCCGCCTCGTTCGTAAAACGCGCGCTCGCGGGGTCCGCGGACGGGTCAAAACCGCCTCGACCACCCTCGATCCCGCGCTTCGCGCCGCTCGCGAGATCCCGTCGCGCGGCTTTGACGCGCTTCAGGACGTTTCCCGGGTTGCCCGCTTTGGAAAACGCCCACTCCAGGTTATCCAGCTCCTCGTCCCTGAACGAAGCGGAGGACGCTTCGTTCGCGGCGCTCGAGGCGTCGGCGTCGAGAATCGCGGAGACGCGCGTTCCGAGCGCTCGGAACAAATCTCTGTGCGCGTTCGATCGCACCGCGCCGGCGTCCGCGAACGTCCACGCCGTCGCCGCGATCTCGCTCGCGCTCGAGCCGACGCACGCGCGCGCGGCGGCGCGCGCTAAAGCGTCCGAGACGGACGCGAACGAAACGCGATTCGGGTCTTGGCCGCCGGGTTCGTCCGCGTTCGCGTCCGCGTCGTCGGCGAGCGCGCCGCGCATCGCCCACGTCAGCGTGGTGATGTTCGCCGCCGTGAACGCGTCCGCGTCGGCTCGCGCCAGCACCGTGGCCCGCATGGACGCGAACAGCGCCCCGGCGCCGCGCGCCGCCAGCTTGGCGTACGCCCAGGCGGCGTTCACCAGGTCCTGCTCGTTGAACCGCTCCAGCGACGGGTCCCCGCGAGCCGCGCAGGCGCGCAGCGCGTCGAACAACGCGTCGTCCGGGAAGCACGCCTTGGCGAACGCCCAGGCGGCGTTGGCGATATCCCGCGGAGGGATCGATATCGGGTCGTTCTGTCTAATGAACGACGGCTTCTCTGTGACAGTAGTCATCGCGTCACCGCCATTAAGGCTCGCGCACCTAGTCAGCGCGCGCGCGACGCCGCGGAAGAGCGCCCCGCGCGTCGCCTCGTCGCCGCCGTTCGCCTTGGCGTGCGCCCAGGCGACGTTCGCCAGCGCCCGCGCGTCGAAGGCGTCCCGCGCGCACATCGCCGCCGACGCCTTCGCGAGCGCCGCGAACAGAGCCGCATCGTAGAAGTCCAGGCTGGCGAACGCCCAGCTGGACGCCGCGACGTCGCGCGCCGAGAAAAAACACGACGCGGGGGATGCTTCCTTCCCGCGCGACGACGATGACGAAAACGCACCCTCCGCCGCGCGGGCGACGCGCGACGCCGTCTCCGCCGCGAGAAGCCGCACGCAATCGGACACGGCGCGCGACTGGCCGGTCGACGGGCTGTCGCTTCTGCGCGTTTGAAGCGTCGTCTTCGCCAAAGCGCAGGTCAGAACGCACACGCCGCGCGCGTCGAACGACGGTAGCCGCTTCGCCGCCGACGACGCCAACGCGTCGACGGTACTCGCCATCGCCTTCGCGAACCGCGAATCGTCGCTTCGCGGCGCGCTTTGAAGCGTTTGAAGCGCGCCGGAAAAGGCCCACGCCGCGTTCACGAGCTCCTGAGGGTTCATCGCGTCCTTCGCGGCTTCGCGCCGCGCGACGGACGCCAGCGCTTCGTACGTCGCGGCGAAGTCGTCGGAATCGCGTTCGAGCTTGCGGAACGCCCACGCCGCGTTCGCCGCTTCCTGCGCGTTACACTCCGGCGCGCGATCGGTCAGCGCCGACGCCAGCGCGGCGATCAAGGCGCGCAGCGGGTCGTTCGCGTCGTTCGCGTCGTTTCGCGTGGTTTCATCAATCTGCGGATCGCGTTCGCGCGAACGGGCGTCGCGGAGACGCTCGCGCGGCGGCGGACGAAGATCGTCGTCGTCGTCGTCTAAAAACGTCGTTCCCGACGAAACGTCCTTCTCCGGCGCGTCCGAGGCGCGCGCGGCGCCGCACTTGGCGAGGCCGTGCACGACGTTGGCGAGCTCGCGCGCGCCCATGATCCGGTTCGCGGACGCGTCTTCCGCGGTTTCGGCGCCGACGTCGACCGAAGCCAGCACCATCTCGGTGGTTTTCCGCGCCAGCGCCTCCAGCGCCGCGCGATCCCGCTCGAACCATCGCGCGTCGGCGGCGGCGGTCGCGAGTCGGCCGAGGCAATTCCAAGACGCCGACGCGTGGATCTTGTTCATGCGGTCCTGGTACCGCTCGCAGGTCTCGAGCAAGGCGGTGGTGGTCCACGCCTCCTTGATGGTCTTCGTCAGCAAACTGGGCGCCATCCCGCCGTTGTACGGCTGGCGCGCCTGCTTCGCCTTGGGCGGTTGCTTCTGCGGAAGCACCGGCGCGACGTACGTGCCATCCGCGATGGCTCGCAGACGCTGGCGTTCCTTCTTCCCCAGCTTCTTCTTCTTCCCGGTCGCGGGGGCGCCCTCCGGCGCCGCGGCGGCCGACGCGTCCGCCCCAGGCGCGGACATCGGCGCGGCACCGCGCGGGTCGCGATGGGGACGGATGCGACGAGAGAAGGCATCGGGTCGAAGAAGTTCCACGGACGGACAGAGTACTTTAGCGAAAACATTGAACGATACGTACGAAGCGCGTGTGGAGTCTCCTCGTCATCGCGAGTCGCGCGGCGTCTGTTCAGCTACGGTTCTTCGCGCGGCGCGCCCGATACGGCCGTCGTCGAGAGCACGCGCGCCTCGACGTGCCCCGCGAGCCCGTCCCCGAGCGACCCTTCGGTCGCGACGTCCAGCCGCGTCTCCACGCGAAAGCGCGCGGACGTCGCCTCCGCCAGCCGGACCGGCGCGTCCAGGAAAAGCGCGCCCTGCGCGTCGCGGGCGAGGAGCCGACGCGACAAAGAAGCGCCGCGCTTTGCGTCAAACGCGCTCGCCGGCCCGGTTGACAGCCGAGGCCCGCCGTCGCCGACGTCGTACTCGGTCCAGAACACCAGCGCGTCGACGACCGTCTCGGGTGGGGCGGGTTCCATTCCCGTCCCCGCCGCGGCGCCCGATGCGACCCCGACGCGGCTTTCGGCTTCGACTCGCGCGCCTCGCCACTCGAACCGCGCGCGGTCGACGCCGTCGCCGACCAGGTCGACGCGCGCGACCGCCGTCGGGCGCGAGACGATACAGTGCGCGACGTCGTCCAGGCGCACCGGCGTGGGCGGGACGAAGCGCGCCTCTTCGCGCGCCGACGCGTCATCACGAGCGTGTTTTACTTTCACGGACGTCTCGCTTCGGCGGGGCTCCCCTTCGAACGCGCGCGCGAGCCGTTCGCGCGTCAGCGTCGCCGCGAGGTCGAGGTCGTCGGAGACTCGGATTCGCGCGCGAAAGTCTTCGTCTGCGTCTTGGTCTTCGTCTTGGTCTTCGTCCGCGAAAAAAGCGCGCGTCGCCTCGAGTTCCGGCTCGAACCGGGCTCTGAGGCCCGGGCAGGAGACCGCGGCGACCACGATGACCGCCTCGCGAGGCACGGCGAGGTGGTTGACGTACAGAAGCCCCGCGCGCCACGCCCAGAGCCTGCGCCGGAGCGCCTCGGCGAGCGCGCCGTCGCCCCAGCGGAGCGCGCTCGTCCGTCCGGCGAGCCAACGCTCGAGACGAGGACGGGGACGAGGACGAGGCTTTTGGGGCTCGAGCCGAGTCTCGAGCGAAGCGAGCGCGTTGGGCTCGAAGCTCGGCTCGCCTCGCGTCGTGACGAACGAAAACGGGTCGCACAGGAACACCCAGGAGGGGGTTTTCCCCACTGCGCTCTCGGCGGCGGCGCGCGCGGCGGCGGCGCGTCGCCCCGCGGCGGCCAACGCGTTCAGGCGCGCTTCCTGAGCGCGACGCAGATTCTCCGCGGCGGCGTCCTCCGCCGCGTTCACCGCGTCGGCGAGCGCGAGCCACGTCGCGGATGCTCGCGCGACGCGCGGGTCGGCTTCCACCTCGTCGAAGTCGACTCCCCCAAGCCCGAGCCGCTCGAGCTCCGCGGTCACCGCTTCGCTTCTCCGCCGGTTTGAGCGAGCGGACCCGCGGAGGGACGCGCAGCCTTCGCAGTACGCCGCGAAGAGGAACGCATCGGCGTCCGCGTCCTCGCCGCAGATGAACCCGCGACGAGAAAACGCTCTCGCGGAACCGCTCGGATCGCTCCGGCGCGAGTCGACATCGTCGACATCGGGCTCGGCGGACGGACGGCGCCGCCGGTCGTACTCGGCGTCGAACGCGACGCAGAAGTCGTCGCCTTCGCGCGAAGACGAACCCGTCTCGTAAGGCTCGTAAGGCTCGTAAGGCTCGTAAGGCTCGTGGGTTTCTTGGGACAGGCGAAAATCGGGGGGGGCGCCGCTCGGAAGCCTCAACGCCGCCATCGCCGCGAGCACGGCGGCGCGGTACTCGTCGCGCGTCGCGGCGAGCTTCTGGCGCATCGCGTCAGCCTTCGTGCGCGACTTCCGGTACGCGCACCAGGCGTCCGCGGCGGGGCCGTCCGCGCCCGCCTCGCGCTCGACGCGCAGCGCGTCGCGCGGGTGCCTGACGCCCGCGCCGACGCGAACAGGCACCGTTCGCGGAACGGCGCCGTTTTTTTCGGACCCGAAAGAAGCCGACGAAGACGTGCGTCTTTTTTTGTTCGTCGGAGAGACGAACGATTTCGGCGGGAACGCCTCGCGGAGCGCGGCGAGCGCCGCCGGGCCGTCCCAAACGCCGCTCGCCTTCCTGGTCATCGCCAGCTTCGCGTCGATCGCCTCGTCGGCGTTTTTGTTCTCCGCGGGGAGCGAAAACCCGAGCTTCGACGCGATCGTGTTCATCGCGACAATCGCCTCCTGTGCCGCGAACGAGGCGAAGCCGGGCGGAAACCGCGGCTCGAGCACGGGAACCGGCTCGCGGCGTTCGATCCGTTCAGTCGGCAGCTTTTGCGCACTCGAGTTCTTTTCGAGAAAAGAGAAACGCTCTTTTTCGGGTTCGCCGCCGGCGTCCAGCGCCGCCACCTTGATGGCGTCCTGTTCGAACCCGCTCGCGCGCGCGACGCCGCGCGAGAACCGCGCCATGCCCGCGTCGCGCTCGACGCACAGCGCCGCGTTTCGTCTCGTCTCTGAAAATTCCGCTCGCGCATCCGGAGACTCGTCCGGACTTTCAGACGCGTTCGTCGCGAAACACGACGCCGCGAGCACGCTCATTCTCGGCCCGTCGGAGAGGTCCAGCAGAGCGCCCCGGTCGGCGCCCGCGCGGGGTACGACCGCCGCGACGCCGCGCGCGAGTCGTTCCGCCGCGAAGGCGTCGTTCCAGCGCGCCACGCCGTCGACGCCCCACAGCGCGTGCGCGGCGCACGCGCACGCCGAGGAAGAGACGGAGGCGTTTGTGTTTTTGTTTTTTTCCACCCTAGTATGGTCGCTTTCGACCTCGACGGAAAACGCCGCGCGTCCGTCGCGGGCGGCGTCGCGGGCGACGGTGACGCGCGCGGCGACCGACGCGACGTGTCCGTCCGCGGCGCGCGCGGCGGGCGGAACGAAAACCGCCGTCGGTGACGCGACGGGCGAGAAGGTGACGGTCCGATCGGCGGCGGCGGCGGCCGCGTCCCCAGGCGCCGACGACAGGACGACGGCGTCGCGCGCGTCGTCGCGTCCGTCCCCGCCCGCCATTCGCCGCGCGCCGACGTCCATCCACCACCACGACATCACGTGCGCGGAGTGCTCGCGTTCTGAACGCGTTTCAGGCGCGGGGCGGGACCCGTAAACGCCGGGTGGCGCGCGCGGAAACGCGAGCGTCACCCGGAAGGAACGCGATCGCACAGACGAGAGCAGCGCGTCGGGCGGGGGGACCCGCCCGTCGCCAGGATCGCGGCGGCACGAAAAATGGTTTTCATCCGCGTGTTCCGTCAATTCGAACGCCTCCGAGACGCGCGTCACCGCGTCCTCCCGGAAACGCGCCCGGACGCGCTCACGCGCCGCGGCGGGGCACGCCCGGGTGAGTGGCGCCGCCCACCGCTCGTCCAGCCGCTCGAGCCGCGCCGCGTCGCCGAGGTTCGAACCCGCGACCATCTGCGCGAAGATCCGCGTCTGTTTGGGAATAAAAACCGCGCCCGTCGCCATGAGCGCGTCGAGCGCGCCCGCCTCGCGGAGCGCGGCGAGCGCGCGGGAAAGGTCGAGCATCTCGACGGCGTCGGCGACGGCGAACGCCCCGAGGACCAAGCAGTCTGCTTTTTCGGCCGGCACGAACGAACTCGGCGAAGCGCCGTCGCGCGCGTCGCGCGTGCGGACGCGCCACGCGGCGCCGGCGCCGGAGCACGCCTCCGCGCGCGAGGCGTCCGCTTCTACTACCACGAGCCGGCGCAGGTCCGCGGTCCGCGGAAGAACCTGACGAGAGGTGTCGCGCACGAGCGTCGCGAGGGTGGGGTCGGGCTCGAACGCGACCACTTGCTCCGCGCCGGCGCGCACAGCTTCGAAGGCGAGCGCGCCGCCGACGCAGCCGGCGTCCAGCACCACCACGCGACGCGCGCCGTCCGCCACCGCGCACGCCACGGCGGCGCGGAAGGCGTCCACACGGGAGGGGTCCGCTCGCAGAGACTCGAGGACCTCGAGTCTCGCGGCGCGGGCGGCTCGAGCCGCCGCGTATCGCACGGCGGGGTCGAGCGCCGCCTCGCGCGCCTCTGTCGGGGAGACGCGCGGGAGCGGAGGGAGCGACTCGTCGCGCGGCGGTGAGGTCATCGCGTGCGGGTGAACCTGTATGAGGAGGTCTGGGCGGAAGCACACTAAGGTACCTTTCTTCTCGGCGCGTCCGAGAGATTCTTTTCAAACGGTTCGGTCTTCAGAGCCAGCTACCGGAACACCCCCCCGAGCCCGTCGTCCTCCGCGCCCGTGAGGTTCACGCGCCTCAGTGCCGTGGTCCACGCCTCGCCCGTGGGGTCCAGCCCGAACGCGTCTTTCCTTCTCCCAGTGCCGACGGACGAACCGAAGAACGAACCCTCGCCTGAACCGTCCTCCGCGTCGCGCTCCGCCGCGTCGCGCTCGAGCGCCTGCGCCAGCGAAACCGCGCGCAGCAAAACTTTTATGGGCGTCGACGCGCTTAGGAACTCGGCGGCTTTCTCGCCGTCGTCCTCGCCGAACGCGCCGGTCGCGGCGAGGACGCGCTCCGCCTCGACGCGGCTCAAAGCCGGCACGGGGATGTGCGTGTGGAACGCGTCCGCGACGCCCAGAGCGCGCATCGTCTCGGGGCTCGAGGTGGTGGCCACCACCGCCAGCCGCCGCCCCGGGGGCGGCGGCCGGCGGAGCAGAGCGCGCAACGAACGCACCATCGACGCGGTGTGCTCGGCGTGGAGCGTGCTCGGGACGCTCGAGCTGTCGTACGTGCTCCCGAAGCTCCCGCCCGAGAGCGAGTACCCCTTCGGGGAGAAGCCCACGTCCCCGGGGGGGATCCCCAGCAGCGTGTCGAGGCCGTCCACGACCAAGAGCGACACCTTCGCCTTCGCGGCGTCGTCGAACGCCGCCCGCAGCGCGTGCTCGAGGTCGGCGCCGGAACTGTGCGCGACGTCCGAGCGGAACACGCGCGTCGAGGGGAAGGGCACCAGGGACGCCGCCTCCGCGGTGAGCGCGCTCGTGCCCGAGCCCGGAGGGCCGTGCACGAGCACGCTCAGCCACCGCCGGTCGAAGAAAGGCGAGTCCTCGGGTAAGGTGTCGACGAAACCAACCGTCGCGTTGGCGCCGTCTTCGGCGGAGACTCTCTCCGCCGCGGAGAGAGCGCCGTCTTTCCGTCCGGCGCGCTTTCCGCGCGTCACCGCGCGGAGCAGAGGAGGCAACGCGTCGCGCGCGCGTTTGTGCGGGGAGCGCTCCCTCGTGCCCGTGCCGCACGAGCACAGCGTGCCGAGCGGGCGCAGCGCGTTGAGCGCCTCCTCGTCCGCGCCGAGCGCGGGGCGCACCTCGAACAGAGCCTTGGAGAAGTCCTCCATGGTGACTTCAGTCGCGACTTCAGTCGCCGAAGCCGTCGGCGACGACTCGTTCGCCCAACCCTCGGCGCCGGCGCCGGCGTCGGCGTCCGCCGCGGCGTCGTCGTCCGAAGCGGTTTCGCTCGCCGCGAGGTACCGCGCGAGCGCGTGGCTCTGCGCGGCGCCCACCAAGCCCTTGATCTCCGCGCCCGAGTAGTTGGCGGTCATCGCGGCGAGCGCGTCGACGTCCACACAGTCGCCGAGCAAGTTCGAGGCGCGCATGCGCGCGGTGTGGATGTTGAAGATTTGGCGCCGACCGTGGAGGTCGGGGAGCCCGACTTCGATCTGCAGTTCCAGCCGCCCGGGCCGTAACACCGCGGGGTCGAGCAAATCACGCCTGTTCGTGATGCCCACCACCAGCACGTTATCGAGGCTCTGCATCCCGTCCAGCTTGGTGAGCAGCTGGTTCACGACGTTGTCGTGCACCACCGACGCCGTCGCGCCCCCCGACCCTCGCGCCTTCATGATGGCGTCGATCTCGTCGAAGATGATGACGTGCAGACGGCTCTTGTCGCCCTTCCCCTTGAACTCCTTCTCCGCGGGCGCGAACAGGTCCCGCATGTTCTCTTCGCTCTGCCCCACGAACCTCTGCAGGATCTCGGGGCCGTTCACGATCTTCGGCGGGTGCGCGTTGAGCAACCGACCGAGCTGTTTTGCGACGAGCGTCTTCCCCGTCCCGGGCGGGCCGTAAAGCAACATGCCCTTCATGTGCCGCATGCCGAGCCGCCGGACCACCTCCGGCGCGACCATCCGGCTGGCGAAGACGCGCCGGAATATGGTCAGAAACTCGTCGTCCAGACCCCCCACGCCGTACTTCTCGAAACTCCCGTCCGTCAGCATGTCCTGCAGGTGCTTTTGGCTCGCGCCCGCCGCGTCGCGTTCGGAGCGGTCGGGCGGGTCCGGCATCAGGTTTCGATTGCCCGCGGGGCCGACGCGGCCGCCCTCGGAAAACATCGCGACGCCTAAAGTGGGGGCTTTCACGACCGTGGGCTTCGGCTTGGGCTTCTCGTGAGCGGGCACCGGCGTTTCTCGCAACCCCTCGCCGCGCCCGCCGCCGACGCCCACGCCCATGGGCGCGCCGAAAACCGCGGCGGGGCGCTTCGCGGCGGCGGGTGGTGGTTTTCCGGGTTTTCCATTCGCGCGTTCGGGTCCGGAGGCGTTATGAGATGCGCCGGACGCGCGCTGTTCGCCAGCGGCGCCGCCGGCGTCCCTTCCGGCCGCGATGGCGTCCGCATCCGCGAGCATCTCTTTCCGGGCGGCCTCGCGCGCCTCCGCCGCGCGCTGCGCCTCGAGCTCGTCTTCCAAGGGGGACTTGGTGTTGATGCGCCGGGCGCCGCGCGTTCGGTCGGCGGATAAAAGGGGTGCCCAGCCGGCGCGGTCTCGCCGACGCGGTCCGCCCGCGGACGCGGGTCCCGCCGGCGCGCCGCCGCCGGTCTCGGCGACGCGCGCGCGGACGGTGCCGCGCCGTGCCAAGGCCCCCAGCGCGCGGCGACGCGCGTGTTGAAGCATCGCGGGCGCGCGGAGGAGGTGTGCCCGACGGCGGCGAGACGGCTCCGCCGGACGAGCGCGAGGGTTATGTTATGTTGATTGCGCCCTTCGCCACGAACGGAGTGCCGCGAGGGCCTGTGAGACTTTTCTTTTTTCACCCTCGCGTCGCTCAGCACGACTCCTTCGCCGCGCGCGCGGCGGAGGCCACGCGCCCGACCGCCTGGCGCCGCGTGCGGCCGACGAAGTCGGCCCGCGTCGCCGGGTACATGTACCCGGACGCCGCGGACGAGAAGCGCACGGCGTTCCGCCGGGAAGAGAAGCGTTACCAGCTGCGTCGCGATCAGACGTTCTTGACGCGGCGGAACCGAAGAGTCGGCGGGCCTCTGGTCACCAGGCGGACCTGCGTGGCGGACGCGCTCGACTCGCGGGACCTGCGTTTCGTCGCGGAGGCTGGCGGAGGCGAGCACGGCGTGCGCGCCGTCGCGCTCGCGGACGCGGACCGCGCGGACCGCGAGAGTCACGCGGGCGCCGACCCGAACAGGCGCGCGCCGCGCGAGGCGTACGCGCTCGCGTGCCGACCGGGATTCTTCATCTTCCCCGGCGCGCTCGACGTCGAGACGCAGCGCGAGTGGCTCGCGGCGGCGGTGACGAAGCTGTGCGAGCCGCCCGCGGAGACGAACCACGACGCCGCGCACGGCCCGATCGAAGGGCTGTGGGACGCCGCGACGGGCGACGCGAACGAACGGTGGCTCCACCCGGCTTCCGACGTCGGCGCGACGCGCGCGTCTCGGTGGTCTCGCTCGCCCCCCGCGAACGTCGCGTCGAGCGACGCGACGCGACGCGAGGCGTCCTCTCTGCTCCGGCGCCTGCGTTGGGCCACACTCGGTCCCAAGTACGACTGGACGAGCAGGACGTACCGAACGGACGAGGAGTCGCCGTGTTCTGACGTTCCGAACGACATCAGAGCGCGTTGCGAGACGCTGGCGCGCGTGGCTCACTTTGTCGCCGCGGCGGAGGAGGCGAAGGAGCGCGGGACGCGGACGTCGTCGCCCCCGCCCCCGCCTCCGCCTCCGCCGCGGTTCCGCTTCGGCGCCGGCCTGGTGAACTACTACCGTTCCGGCGACGCGCTCGCCGGCCACGTGGACGACGCCGAGCGCGATCTCACGAAGCCCATCGTGAGCTTCTCCCTCGGCTCGCCCTGCGTGTTCCTGCTGGGAGGCGACACCAGAGACGAGGCGCCGACGCCTTTGATCCTCCGCTCGGGCGACGCCGTCGTGCTCTCGCGCGAATCGCGGCGCCAGTTCCACGGCGTGCCTCGGATCTTCGTCGCGCGGGAAAACGTCGCGGACGCGAGAGGCGAGATTCTCGAAGCGCCGAGGGAAGTGGGCGACCCGGAGTGCTGGACGGAACGACCCGAGGTGGCGCGGTACGTCGCGGGCGGGCGCGTCAACGTCTCGGTGCGGGACATCGATTGATCGACGACGATCAATCGGGAATCTTTTTTGGACAAACCCAAAGTTGTAGTCTAGAGTGGAGACGAATAGGAACGGCGACGCGCGCCGTCGCGCCGCGTCTCGCGTCTCGTCGCGAACGACGCGTCTCTGATGACGCGACCGCGCGGTCACGAACGAACAACGCACGACCACCTTAAAAGGCCTCGTCGTCGCCGAACATCAGTGGTGCCAGTCGTCGCCGCGCCCTCCGCCGTCGATCCCGAGCACGCGCTTGCCCGCCTCGTAGGTGGCCCACGAGATGGCCCCCGCCGGGATGTGGAACAGCACGCGCGGCCCGATCCCGCGCAGAAGCGCCGCCGCGCCCTCCTCCGCCACCACGGCGCGCATCACCGCCGGGAGCGACGACGACCCGTACGGGCTCATAGACGGCGCGCGCGCGTTTCGCGCCGCGGATCCCGCCGCTCGCGACGGCGAAGCTCGCGCCGAGGCGAGGGATGGTTCCGCCGCGCTCGTCGCCTTGCACGCCACCGGGTCACCCGTGATGGCGCACACGCCCTTCCCCGTCCCCGGCTGCAGCTCGGGCTTCACCGAGAGGCCCACCTCGCACTCCGCCACCTCGCAGTGCGTCTGCATGCGCGTCTTGACGACGTCCAGGGGGTTGGTCGCCGCCGCGGCGAGGCCGCCCGCCAAGCCGCCCGCGGCGAACTGCGCCGCGAACGTCTCCTCGTCCATCTCGCCATCCGCCGAGGCGCCGTCGCGGAACCACGCGTGTTTCCCGAGCGCGATCTTCGCGCTCTCGTACGCGGTGAAGTGTATGGCGGTGAACGGCACGTTCATCGCGAGCGTCGTCGGGTACGAGCGGTACAGCGCGCCGATACCCTGAGACCGCGTCGTGCCCCGCACGCAATCCCACACGCCGGCGTACGGCGACCCGGCCATCTGCAGCCGTTGCTTCACCGTGTCCACCGGGGTCTGCACGGCGTCGCCCACGATCGTGGCGCAGGTCCCCGCCATGGCGTGCGCCACGGGGTTGTGCTGGCCTTTCGTGTCCCCGCCGAACGCGCGCTTCATGTGCTCGTACGTCGCGAAGTACACGGCGTGCGCGGGGCCGACGCCGATGCCCACGGCGGCGACGCCGCGGTACAAGCCGGCGACGCCCTCGGTTTCGATGACGCGCCAAGCCGCGACGCGCGTCGAAGCGCGGGCGTGTCGAAAGATCGAGCCTTTCCCTTTGGTGTCGATCTTCTCGGGGGGGGTCAAACCACCAGCGGTCGCGGTCTGCATGCGCGTCTTGATCGTGTCCAGCGGGAACATCGCGGTGTGCTCCGTGGTGCCCGCCACGGCGCCCGCCGCCATGTGCTTGTAAAACTGCTCCTCGCCCACGGAGGCGGCGGAGAAGACGGGCAGCGGCGAGCGCGGAGCCGAAGTCGTCGGAGCGAAAGGCCGAGGAGGCTCCGACGAAGCGGCGTTCGACGCGGACGGCCGTCCTCGCGTCGACGCCGCCGAGGACGGCGGCGCGATGTGCGTCGACGTGGACGCCTCGGCGCCCCGGGCGGTCGGCGTGTCCGTCCCCATCGCGATCGCGGCGCGCGAAACGCGAGGCACACGCCGAGATCCTCCCTCCGGAAAAGGCGCGAGGACCGCCGCGGTCGTCCGCGCGAGCGCCCCGACGCGGGTTCGCCTCGATCGAGCGCCTCCGCGCGGAGAGAGGGCACGCGGTACGCGCGCGAGAGAGAACGAGCAACCTCCACGCGCCCTTCGCGTCCGTGGGTCTGCGCGATCTCCCGCGCGACGCGCCGAGAAGAGCAAACAAGCCCCTTTTCTCAGTCTCGATTTTAGGCACGACGGCGCGAAACGGCGCGCCGCGCGCGATGCGATTTCAAGCTCTGTGGAGCTGAGCCGCCCGCGTGTACGACGGTTGGACGTGAACTGTCTTCTCACAGTCGCGGGCACCGGGTGGAGCTGCTTCGGAGGCGACCGAGCAGCGCGCGCGAGGGTCCCATCGAGCGTCTCGCGTCGCTCAACGCGCCCCATGCGCCGCCTGAGCGCGGACGAGGGTCGGGTCTCGGTGGTGTCCCCTGACGGGTGCGGGTGCCTCGAGAGCTCCATCGTGGGGTGTCTGTTTTGCTGCCACTGCTGCTCGAGCGAGCGGCTCGGGTCGCAGATGGCGTTCTTCCCCCCCCGCCCCCCCACGTACGCGCTGATGGAGGACGTGCGCGGCAAGATACACGCTCGGTACACCGACGGCGGGAGCCAGATCACGGCGGGCGCGCGGCTCGCGGCGTTCGACGCGACGCTCGTTCGCACGAAACGCGACAACGTGGTGGTGGTGCTCTCCATGGACGCGTCGGCGAGCGTCGTCGGCGACCCCAGAGACGCCATCACGCTGATCGTTTCTCACGGCAACGCCCTGGACGCGGCGATGTTCGTGCCTTTCGGCCGTCGCTTGAGGGACGCGCTGGGCGTGAACATCGTGTTGTACGATTACTCCGGCTACGGCGTCTCGAGCGGCGCGCCGGGCGTGCGCGACGTCTACGCCGACCTCGAAGCCGTCGTGGACTGGTGCGTGGATCGCAAAAACTTCCAGCCGGCCCGCATCGTCCTCTACGGACAGAGCATCGGGTCCGCGCCCACGTGCGGGTACGCGGCCAAGGCGGGAGAAGCGCACGACGCGCTCGTAGAAGACGCGACGAGAGCTCCGTCGAGCTCCGAGAAGGACGGTTCGCACGACGGCGCGAAGAGCCGTCGCGGAAAGACCAACAAAGTAGCGGCGACGCCGTCGCCGGCCGGGTCCGGGCGCTCGAAAAGCGCCAGACCGCACCACTCGATCGGGGGCGTGGTGCTCGTCTCGCCGATCATGTCCGGGCTGCGCGTCATCTCGGGCGAACGCCCGGGGTGTTGCGCGCCGGCGAGCGTCTTCGCGGCGTGCGACGTCTTCCCCAACCACGAACACGCCGCCAAGATCCGGTGTCCGACGCTCGTCGTGCACGGCACCGCGGACGTGCAGGTGCCGTTCAGGCACGGGAAAACGCTGTTCGAGACCCTGTCGCGTCGATCGGGCGACGACGGAGAAAAGACACCACGCCACCCCGAGCCGTATTGGGTGCCGGGCGCGGGTCACGACGACGTGTACGAGCGCGATCCCGCGGCGTTCATACGCGAGTTGCGCGGGTTTCTGGAATCCGTGGACCGCGCGGCTTCGGCGCGCGAGACGGCGCGCGGAGCGAACGGCGCCGACTTCAACGCCGTGCGCGACGGGGCGGAGCGCGAACGCGCGCGGCGGGACGGGGGGGCGCCCGTGCGCGTCATGGAGATGACCAGGGACTGATTCGACGACGGAGTACGAAGCGGAGTACGAAGGTCCGTCGGATGCGAAAAACGGCGAAAGAAGGACGAAAAGGTGGTTCGACATTCGTTCGACGTTCGCGTTAGAACATTATAGCTCTATATACGTAGTAGACTAGCTCGCGCTATTAGCTGAGGTTCATCATAGCACTATTAGACCTAAATCGATGACACCTTTGCGTTTCCCCGACCACCTCCCGCCGCGTCTCGACGCGCCGCGTCACCGTTCGCGAACGCGCGCGTCCGCGCGCGCCGACGCCTCGAGCAGCGTCGCGCCCGAGCCCTCCGCGACCGAGACGACGAACGAACCCGAGCCCGAGCCCGAGCCTGATCCTGATCCTGATCCTTCCGGGTCCTTCCCCTTCCGAGTCGTTTGGGTTTCGTTTCGGGGGCTCGAAACACGCGCCGCGCCGCGCACGGCCACCCAGGCGTCGTGCGACGCGCGGTGGCACGCCTCGCTCGGGAACTCATCCGGGTCGGGGTCGCCGCGCATCAGATCCAGCTCGGCGCGCGTCGCCGAGGCGGCGCGAACCGTCGCGCGCGACGGCGGCGTCGGCGTCGAGTCCGCCGCGAGTCCGCGCGCGAATCGAAACGCGCCGTCGTCGATCGCGCGCGCCTTTTTTGTCGCCGCCGTCTCCGCGTCCGCCGCGGCGCGGAGTCCGACGAGCGACGCGCGCAGAAGATCCAGAATCTCTTCCGAGGAGAAAAAAAAGGCGGCGCCTTCCGACGTCTCGCCGCGCGCCGACGCGATCGATTCCTCCGCCGAGCTTTTTTGCGCGCGAGCGCCGGCGTTCGACGAACCGACCGGTACCGTGAACGCGCACGCCAGCGTCGCGGCGTCTTCTCGCGTCTCGCTGGTTTCGTTCGTCTCGCGAGGAGTCTCGCGAACGTCGTCGCGGTCGCCCGCGAACACCGCGAACGCGGCGACGCCGAAACCGCGCGTCGCGTCGAACGACTCGAACCGCGCGACGCGCGCGTCGGTTTCGCGCGCCGCGGCGCGTTCGCCGCCGAACCCGGGAAACCAGTCGAAGGACGCCTCGCGCGACGACGCGTCGCGCTCGCGGTCGAGACCCGAGCCCACCACTCGCGGCGGCGACACGCAAAACGCGTCGCCTTTTCCCGTGACCGTCGCGACTTCTCGTAGCGCGTCGCCTTCGGATCCGAAGGCGCGCAGCGCCTTCGCCGCGGACGCGGCTTCGTCGCGAATCGCGGAAGCGCCGCCGCGCGGGCCCCGCGCCTCCGCGAAGCACCGGACGGCGAACCTGGCCATCGCGCGGCTCGAGGCGCGCGCGACGCGGCCGACCCCGCCGCCCGCCGCGTGGTACACCGCGGCGG
>MDSV01227869.1_pt1 | contig 17020 bp, 9 predicted proteins | sample 810851 | NCBI WGS metagenome assembly MDSV01 (sample SAMN05326640, study PRJNA326480) | marine metagenome | isolation source: seawater | place: Atlantic Ocean: North East | collected 2012 | reverse complement strand
TGACGCCGCGCTCACCATGGTGATGGGCGACGACATGGTCAAGGTTGTCGCCTGGTACGACAACGAGTGGGGCTACACCCAGCGCGTCGTCGACCTCACCCACATTGTCGCCAACGGCCTCATCGAGGGCGGCGAGGCGTCCGCCGACCCCATGGACATCCTCTGCGACGAGGACCCCTCCGCGGACGAGTGCAAGGTGTTCGATTAAGCGGCCCATCAGACGAAGCGTTCCGTCCCTGTTCATTCATTCATGAGTGGTTTTAATATGTCAGCATAGAGATCACTCTCGCGGCGCACGCGCGAGCGCATTGTCGCTTCGTCTCGGAAAAACGAGGACTCCGGCAGTCGGGAAGTTGCCCGAAAATGAACCCTGAATCAGACCTAGAGACCGTTTGTTCACGCGTGCGCGGGTCGTTGGTAGGCGCCGCGCGGCGTCGAATCACAAGGCGCGCGCGCGGTGTGGACGGGGCGTCGCACGGAGATGGGGTCGGACTTGCGGGAGGAGGAAGTGACCGAGGGGATGTTCGCGATGACCATAGCCGCGTGGCCGCGATTCGTGGAAGATGCGGAGTCGGACGAGGACGATGATGTCTGCACGTGTCCTCTCTTCACCGCCGATGGCGACGAATCTTTGCCAAAACGCAACTTGGACGCTTTGTTCGCGTCCACCCCCACGTTGCCGAAGAAGCGGTCCATGCCGAACGCGTCTGTGGACGGATATGAGTCCGGCGGAGAACCACGACCGCTCTCAGCCGGTCGTTCGGGTCCGGGCGGCGCGACCGCCGCGGAGCTCGCGTGGGAACGCACGGCGCAGGTACGTACCTGCCGTTTCTTCCTCAAAGATCTTCCCCGAGACGCGCCGTACAGCCCCCGGAACGCACCCGGAACGCATCGCGCAGCACACCGAAACCCGCCGAGGCTGACCTCGACACACCTGACGTCTTCCTGTGACACTATCATCCATCGCGCGCCGCCCAGATGGTGCTCCGCGGCGAGGGACATTCGTCACGACCCGCCGGACCCGACGGTTCACGACGTCTCGGGTCCGGCGATGGCGTCTTCTCGCCAGAGCCGGCTCGCGCGCTCGCGACCCGAAGCGGCGGCTTCTACGATACCGATTCCGAGTCCGAATCCGACTTCGAGGACGTCTCTTTTTCGGACGACGAGGACGAGTCGCGCGGGTGGCACGACGACGAAGCGGAGCGTTTCGCGGGGCGAGCGTCGAGGGACTCGGAAGGACGCGAGGAGTCGTTTTCGGCGCGCGTCGCCGAGGCGTTGCGGGAGATGCGGTTCCACCGAAACGCCGTCGCGACGGAGGAGGAGGCGGCGAAGGGGGCGTTTTCTTTTCCCGCCGGGAGGACTCCCCCGGCGGCGGGCGAGCCTCGGCGGCACTTTCGGCGCGTGCGAGCCGCGCGAGCGACGCCGAGCGCGTTGTTCGTGTCAGACCTCTCGTCTGGTCGGCGTCGACCGAACGCCGCCGCCTAGATGCGCGAGCCGAGCAATTCGCGCGCGGCGCCTTTTCGCGAGTCGCTCTTAATTACACGTACCGTCTTCGTAGACGAAGCATCGCGCGCGGCGCGTACGATTGTAACGCGTACTCCTCGCACGCACCCGAGACACCCATCCCCTCACGCGGCGGCGCTACGACGCGTTCGCGTCCGACGAGAACCTGTTCCGACACTCTCTCTTCCGACGCGCCGTTCCCGCCGCCGCGGCGTACTTGTAAGAAACGCGCGTCGCGACGTCGCGACTTTTTTGTCGTCACAGCGGGCCCGGGTTGGAGAGTTTTTGCGCGAGCAGCGCTTGCGCGGCGCGCGTGCCCTCCTCGGTGCCGAAGAGCGTGACGCTCCTGTTCCGCGTGCCCGGAATGAATTCCCCGCGGTCACTCACCTTGATGCGCACGCCGCTCGCCACCTGGATCTCGGAAATCGTGCGGCCCCCCTTGCCCAGCACGGCGCCGATGTGCTCATCCGGGACCGCCACCGTCACCGTCACCTCGCCCCGCCGCGGCCTGCGCCCGCGCGCCGCGGCCCCCCCGGGCGCGGGCCCAGGCGAGGAAGAGAGGAACGCGGACGGCCTCCTGGCGTGCGGGAGGTACCCCTCGTCCTCGCTGAGCGCGACGACGACGTTGCCGATCGCGCGCAGCACATTGGCGGCGTCGCCCGTGACGGTCAACACGCGGTCCGTGACCCCGGGCAACATCCGGTCCTGGCTCGACAGCTTGATGTCCGCCCCCGAGTCCTCCTGGAAGCGACGGATGGTGGCGCCCCCCTTGCCGATGACCGCGCCGCACGAGGCGTTCGGCACGACCACGCGCACGCGAGGCTCGCCCTCCACCAGATTTTCACCATCCTGCGACAGTTTCTCGATCATCAGGTGCAGCGCGCCGACGATGTCTCCCACGCCTCCGCCCAGCGATATGACCCGGTCGGTGGTTCCCGGAAACGTCTCGCCGTTGCGGCTGACCTGGATGCGCGCGCCGGACGTGTTCTGGAACTCGTTTATCGTGGAGCCGCCCTTGCCGATGATCGACCCCGCGGCGGTCGCAGCGATCAGAATCTTCAGCACCATGCTGTCCTCCTCGAAATCGCCGTGCGAAGACCCGCCGTCGTGCTCATCCTCGGAGGCCATAGCGTCGGTGGACAAGGCGTGGCTCGGAAACGAAACGAGGAATCCGACGTGGCGACGGGTCCGCGAGTCGGTGCGTGCGTCGAAAGTGGGGGGGGCGTCGCAAGCGCGCGAGCGCGAGGCGTCCGCAAACGACTATGGAGAAGGTGCGTGAGCACCGCCCGAGGTCACGTGCGAGCCAGCGGAGGCGCCGTGCGGATATGGGGACGCGTTGGGTTTTTCTGCACTTTCCCCGCGAAAATTGACACTCGCGCGCTCCAGTCCGAGTCATCGGTAGATCGGTTTCGCGTGCAAACCTCGGCGCTTCGAGAGAGGACGCATCGGCGGTCGTCGCGCGCATCGCGCCACTTCCACGAGCGGCGACCGACACCATCGTCGCTGCGAGGGGGGCGGTGCCAACGCGGGCGAGCAGGAACGTCGAGGGCCCCCGGACCCGCCCCCGAACGCGGAGCCGTCGCGATGTCATCTCAGCAGAAGCGCCCAGCGGCGAGGAAGCGTCCGGTCCCCGTCGCGGGTGCCCCGCGCCCCGCGGGCGCGCCCGCCCCCGGCGGCTCTTCGCGCGCCAACCCCCCTCCCCCTCGCCCTACGGGTGGGGGTCTGCTGAGCTCCATCATCGGCGGCATCAAGCGCGAGGGCGCCGCCGTGAAGGCCGCCGTCGCAGACGGCCGCGCGGTGACCAAGGCGGACGTGGAGACGCGCGAGGAGAAGCTGATGCGCGCGCGCCGCGACTTCGAGAAGACGCACGGCGACCGCATGCGCGCGGAGCTGGTGGAGGGCCCAGAGGACCCCGAGGCGTGCATTGAGTTCCCCCCGATGCAGAAGGTGTGGCGGAACATCCTGCACGAGCTCGCCGGAGAGCTGCACCTGCACGCCGAGAGCATCGAGTTGGAGGACCCAGCTGCCAGCGGGGACAAGTTCGTGGTGGTGTACCGGAAGCCCCCGGTGGTTGAGTTGACAGAGGCGGAGGAGGCGCGCCGCGCCGCCGCCGCGCAGCGCGCCCGCGCGGGTGCGGGCGTGAAGCGCGGCGAGGCGCTGACGGATCAGGCGCCCAGATTCGCGGAGGGCGACCCCGGCCCGGAGCTCACCGTGGTTGGCACGGTGAAGCGCGACCTGCGCGGAGTCGCGCAGACCATCGGGGACATGCGCAAGCGAAAGCGCGAAGAACGCACGGGGGAGGGCGAGTAGATGACGACTGAGGTACGCAAGGTACCCGTGACGATACGGGACACGCGCGCGGCGTCGTAGCGTACGACATAATTATGCGCTGCGACCACGAACGCGCGGTCGCGGTGATTGATAGACTAGTCTACAGTCTACCGAAGCGCGGCTCCGTCTTCGACGCGCGTCGAAGGATGACGCGACGCGAAAAACCGGCGTCTCACAACTCGTCCCTGGCGACGTCGCCGTTCGCGCCCAAAAACTCCGTCGTTCCCTCGCCGTCCTCGTCCTTCGCCGCCGCCTTCTCGGCGGCGAGGCGCGCGGCGCGCTCTTGCGGCGTCTCCGTCCGCGCCGCGCCGTAGATCTGCCGCTCGACGCGGTCGGTGAAGGCGCGCACCTCCCTGTCCAGGCTCGGCCACTCCCGCACGATGCGCGCCGCGCCGAGGAGCTTGGGCTCCTTGGTCATCGGATTGTTGCACAGGTCGATGGTCTTGGCGGCGGCTTTGGTCTCGTTTCCGCACCACGACTCGCACCAGAGCCACGGCTGCGGCAGCGAGTGGATGCGCACCTGGTGCTGCGCGTAGTTGGGCAGGTCCTGGTCCAGGTTCGCCAGCGAGTTGGGGTCCTGCGACAGCTGCTCGTAGATCACGCGCAGCTGGTCCCCTGCCGCGGTGCGTCGGAACGTGGCCAGGTCGACGACGTACAGCGCGCTGATGTGATACGGCTTGCCGTTCAGGTGCGTCTTCCAAAACCCCGACTTCCAGAACCGGTACCCCTCCATGTCTTTGTTGTTGTCGCAAAAGGGCGTGTACGCGTACGGCGCGCCGCGCAGGTCCATCTCCCACAGCTCGCGCAGGTCCGCGCGCACCACCTGGTCGGCGTCCACGAAGATGATCTTGTCGAGGGTCAAGGGGAAGAGCACGTCCAGAAACAGCAGCTTGTACGCCCAGATGATCCGCTGCTTCTCTGTCTGCCGGTTGAGCCACGTCGGCCACTTGTACGTGACCAGCTCGTACTCGAACCCGTACTCCGCCGCGATGTGCGGCAGGAAATCCTTGAACCGCGGGCTGAGCCAGTTCTTGATGAACCAGAACTTGAGCGGGTTGCGCGTGTGCCGCCGCACGGACAGCATCATGATCTTCAGGAACCGCTCGTACAAGTGCCCGGACGCGACGGAAAACACATGGATCGTCTCGAGCCCGCCCTGGAGTTGTTCCGAACCCGCGACGGACGGCGAGACGGCAGCCCCCGGGCCGCCGTCTCGCGTTCCGAACAAGGACGTCACCGTCCCCCACCATCCCTTCCCCCCGATCTCCCGCCCGGTTTCCCCGCGCGCTTCCGGACCCGCCTCCAGCACGTCCTCGCGCTCCATCCCCGGCCGCCGGGCCAGGAGCAGGCGAAGCACGCGTCCGTTCCAGCTCGAGACGAAAACCTCGGAGGAGGCGTCGTCGGCCCCGAACGAGCCGTTCTCCGAGGGCCCGAACGACCCCGTCTCTTCCTCCTCCTCCTCCGCGCCGAGCGCGGCGCGCGCGACGTTCTTCCCGACGGACGTTTCGCCGTCGAGGTCCGAGGCGGGCACCGCGACGCGGTACACCTCCCGCGACCTGCCCGGCCGCAGACGCAGGTCGTGCGCCCCAGGCCGCGCGGGGAGCTGGAAGTACCCCAGGTTGCTCATGACGATGGTCCCGGCGTCGCCGATGCGCAGCTGCGCGCCGCGCGGCGACGCGGGCGGCGCGCGGCGTCGGCTCGGCGGCGCGTTGGCGCGCTCTGAGCAGTGCCCCGTGACCAGCAGCGCCTCCAGGCGGTACTCCGCGCGCATGACGCGCTCGCCCTCCGGCAGGTCCTCGAGCCGGATGTTGTCCAGGTCGTACGCGGCGACGGCGGTGGTCACCAGCCACTGCTCCGGCACGTCCAGGTGCGCAGTGAGCGTCTGCGAACTCGGCAAGGACGCGAAGTCGGCAGAGGGACGCAGAGAGTGACCAGTCGCCGTCGCCGCGGCGCGTTCCGGGGCGGCGTCGTCCCCCGACGTCGCCGGCGCGCTCTCCCCCCGCGGGAACGCGAACGAGGGCGCGGCGTACCGGTAGAAGGAGGTCAGGGGCAGGTCCTGCAGCTCCGCGCGCGGGTTCAGGATGACGCGCACGGCGACGAGCGGCGCCAGCGCGTCGCGCAGCGCCTTGAGCACGGGCGCCGCGCGCCGCGCCTCCGCGGACAGCGGGTCCAGCACAGCCTCGAGCGTGACCACCGCGCGATCCTCCGCCTGCGCGAACGACGCGTGCGGGGTGTCCAGGATGGATAGGTCCACCACCTGGCCCCGGCTGGTGCGCGCCGCGACCGACTGGCGACGAGCCACCAGCGAAGAAGCCGTCGCGCACGCGTCCGACGTCTCCGCCGCCGTCTCGGCTTTCGATTTCGCGCGCTCGTGTTTCTTTCTTCTCGTCGACAAACGCGGGTCAGCCGCGGACACCGCGGCGAGGACGTCGTCCCCGCGCGCCTCGCGCTCCGCCTCGGCGAGCGCGGCGAAGTCGTCCGCGTCCAGCGACAATTGCTCGCCGGAAACCTCCACCACGCGGCCGTTCACGACCACCACGCCGGACGTCCCGTTCCCGGCGAGGAACGCCCGCCGGATGCGGCGCGCGCCGAGCGCGGACGACGCGAACGCGCCTTGGCGCGCGAGGAGCGCGTCCGCGGCGGCGTCCCCCGAGTCGCCGGAATCCGCCGCCGCCGCCGCGAGCAAACCGCGCGCCGCCGCCGCGACGCGCGCGCTCGGCGCGTCCCGCGCGAGCCGCGCGAGCGCCCTCGCGCGTGGCGACGGCGCCGCGCCCGGAGGGTGCAGCACGGCGACGCGCGCGCGCGCGCCGGGATCGGAGGAGGCGGACGCCGCGGAATCCTCCTCCTCCTCCACGAACGCGTACGCGGCGGCGATGAGATCGGCGCCGGCTTTCGTGCCGGCGTCGGCGACGACCCACGCCGTGACCGGCGCCGGGACGTTCGGGTCTCTCTGCGCGTACGCCAGGACCCGATCTGAGATCCGCTCGTCTCCCTCATCACTTACTCGTGTACGGGTATCGTCCCTCATGACCACGTACGCCACCCGCTCGTCCGCCGCGAGCTCCAGCGCCGCGCTTCGCTTGCGAAGCGCGCCCCTGTGCGCCCAGCCGTACGCGCCGCGCGGGTCGGCATCGGCGACGGCGTCCGTGAGCTCGCCCGAGTACACCGCGCGCGCGGCGGCGTCCAGCTCGCGCTGCGCGAGGTGGAACGCCAGGGAGGGCAGGTCCGCGCCCATGCGCCGCGCGTCATCGAACGTGAAGTGCAGGCCGTTGACCAGCCCGGAGACCCCGTCGATTCCGCGGCGGGACAAGAACGCCCGCGCCTCCTCCGCCGCCGCCGCCGCCGCCGAGCCGCTGTCGACGCGAAGCACGTCCGCCAGCGTCGCCTCGAGGTCCGCGGCCACTTCTTCGTCCGCGGGTTTCGTCGTCGTCGACGACCCGTCCCCGCTCTCCTTCTTCCTCCGCTTCTTCTCCGCCGCCCTGAACCCGCGCCCGTGCGCCCTGGCGAAGGCGCGCTCGGCGTCGCGCCACGCCGCCGCGCCGGCGCGCTCGGGCGGCGCGAACGGGCTCGCCGCTGGCGCCTCCGGCCGCGAACGCGCCACCTCGCGCACGAACTCGCCGGCGTACCGGCCCCCGAACCGGCGCGCCAGCGCGGCGTGCGCGCGAGCCAAGGCCGCGGCGATGCCGAGACCGGGGGGGAGGTCAGGGTCGTCTTCGGCGTCGCCGTCTTCGGCGTCGCCGTCTTCGGCGTCGCCGCTGTCGTCGAGCAGAACGTGCGCGACGCGGAACCCGACGCCCTGCTCGGCGGCGCGGTCCAGCGCGTCCACCAGCGCCCACGACGCGCGGGACCCCGCGGCGGCGGCGGCGTCGCCCAGCTGGACGACCGCGACGAAGTTCAGCAGGTTGCGCCGCACGCGCGGCGGCCCGCCGCCCTGGTCCGGGGACAGAAGCCCCGTCAGGGACGGGTCCCACAACCTGAACGCGCGGTCCTTCTCGACGTCCGTCGCGAACCGCGGCGAAGCCGGATCCCTCTCCGGGTCGACCACGTCCAGCCTGGGGAAGTCGGGCGCGTCGGCGCCGCCGCCCGCGCGCGCGCCGCCTCCAGCGACGCGCATGCGCAGCAGTTTCCGCACGGCGGCGTGGTCCAGCCCCCCGACGCTCAGGAACACGTCTGCCAGCTTGAGCTCGTCGGCGACGCGGTCGAGCAGCGAGAAGACGTTCACCGTCTCCATCTCGAGTGGCTCGCCGTTGAGCGACATCACCAGCGACCCTCCCCCCGAGAGTTTCTGCGCGTTCTCCGCCGCCGCCGCGGCGGTAGCTTCGTCCACGCGCACGGCGGAGAGCTCCGCGGCGATCGCGGGAAAGTCGAAGGACAGGTCAATCATGGTCTGCAGCGGGTCGTCCGAGCGCACCACGCGCTGCGTGGCTTGCAGGCCCAAGTCGCGGATCTGTTTCAGCTTCAGCTCGGGAGCCGCGTCGCCGGAGCCGGCGGAAGCGGCGGCGGAGGCGGTCGAGTCATCGTCGATCGCCTTGTACTCCATGTTCTTGATGGCCATCTCCACGCCGTACCCGGCGGCCGTCAGTCGCGCCGGGGTCGGGGCGGCGCCGTCGGGGCTGGAACCGGAACCCGCGCGCGCGGAAGCGTCTCCGGAAAACGCCCGCCCCGCGGCGCCGGAAAAAAAGCCCGCGCCCAGCGCGACGCACCCGTCGCCCTGCAGCGCGCACGCGGCGTCCAGAAGCACGGGTCGGTGATGGTACCGCACGACGCCGCGCTCGGCAGCATCACGGAGCGCGTCGTGGAAGTGCAAGAAGCAGTCTGACCCGAGCGACGCGTACAGCGTCACCGCCGGCGGCGGCGCTCTCGCCGCCGAGCCTGAGCCTTCGCTCGCCCCCGAGCCTTCGCTCGCGCCCGGCGGGGTCTCGCCGTCCGCCGACCCTTCGCCTCCCCGGGTGTCCAGGGCGGGCGCCGGGGCGGGGGCGGCGTACGCGTGATCCAGCTTCGATGCTCTTGGAATGGAATGAGCGCCGTTTGACGCGCTCGGAGGGTCGCGTTCCAGGTCGGCGAGCATTCGCCGCAGAGTCGCGAGATCCGACGCGACTGAGTCTGCGGCGCGCGCGACGCAGCACGCGGGCTCGCCGCGGGGCGTCGCCTCGTCGGCTTCAGGTTCCTCTCCCGAGACAGCCTCCGCGTGTTCCTGCGCGACGGCGCGGAACATCTCGAGCCGCGGCGAGTACCTGCGGATCCCCAGCGAGAGTTCCAGGACCCCGAGTCGGGATTCGGGACCCGCCACCTTCGCGGCGACGTCGCGCACTCGAGACGCGCACCGGGTGAAAAAAGCGTCGGGTTCTTCATCCCGCACCGCGCCGTCGCGAGGCTCGGTGCCGCGGGCCCAGGTCTCCACGAACGCCCAGTACGCCTCGTCGCTCTCGTCCGCGAAGAATTCCGCCGTCTCCAGAACCACGGACGTGGCCTGCGCGGGGGCGAGCGGATGTCAGTCGGAAAGTCGCGGAGTCGCGCGGTCCAGCGCGATCGGGGGAAACGGGATCTCGCGGCGCCTTCGGAAGCGCCTCGGTGTCGTGAGTGACGGTCGAGACGTACCGTCCACTCCGTGGTGAGGGTGATGCTCACGCCCTTCTGTCCATCGGCGGTCGCGCCGACGCACGCGAACGCAAACGCGAACGCGCACGCCACGATCGCCCGCACATCGCACGACCGCCGCATCGTCCCGCCGACGACACTCGCGGCGCGACCGATAATGGAAAACGTGGAAGCTGAGAAGCGAAACGAGCTTCGATACGGACGGACGACTGCGCACTAGCGTCATTGAAAAAAGCTTTGCCCACTTCCCAAAAGCTTTGCCCACTCCCCGAATTCTTTTGGCATATAGCAGCTAGGTTGCGGTGGACCCGATTGCGCTCGTCGCTCGTCTACTGACTCGGCACGATGTAGCATTCTCCCCGGAGCAACACCTTGGGTACGTCCACCACCGGCCGCCCCGCGTGCGGGGTGCCGTGCGGGAACAGGAAGAGCCGACCGCGTTTCGGTTTACACGCCCCGACCGCGAACCGGTCGCTCATCGGATCCTTCGGCTCGCGCACCTTGTCCAGCGTCACCGTCTCCCCCCCCGCGTCGCACGTCGCCAGGTACAGGCAGAACGTGTGCGTGGACCTCTGCCCCGTGTCGGACTCCTCGTCCACCTTGCGGAGGTCGACGTGCGGGTTCAGGCGCCCCCCGGGGTCGGGGTACCGAAGGAAGCGCATCTTGGGAAGCACCACCGCGCGAACGGCGCCGCGAGGCGGCGCGCGCGCGCCGCCGCCGGCGTCGTCGTCGGCGCGGTTCCCGTCGGAGCGTCGCGCTTTCGAGCTCGTTTCGAGCGTCCGTCCCGGGTGCCCCGGGAACAGCTCGACGAGCTTTCCCTTCGTGGCGACCAGGCTCTCGACGATCGCCTCTATGGCGCGCGCGAGCTCCGCGCGGACCCAGCCCTCGGCGTCGGCGAAGTGCAGCCGCTCGGCGTCCGAGCACGCGCCCGCCGGGCCGAATTTCCCGGAAACCACGTCGGCGAGGTCGTCCACGGCATCGAGGAAACACCCCGCGCGCGTTCTCGTTCGCGCGTCGCCGCGATCGCCGCGGTCGTCGAAGCACCCGTCGCCGTACACCGCCCCGACCCCGGACGCCACATCCTCCATCGCGCACGCAGGCACGGGAACGAGCGTCACCCGCGGCGGGCGGAGACGCACCTCCCCCGCGCGCGCGCGCGGGGAGAAGAAGCGCCCGTCGCTCGCGTCGCGGACAAACGAGACGTCGGCGGCGCTCGCCTTCGTCTCCGCCGCGTCTCCGCCGTCCGAATGGGCCGTCGGGCGTTCGGGCGAAGGCGAACGGCCCCCGAGCGCATCTCGGATCACGCGCAGGACGCGCGCGTGGCCGTTCGCGCGCGCGGCGCGCGCGGCGGTCACGCCGCCCGCGGCCACCGCGGCGGGGTCCGCGCCGGCGGCGAGCATGGCGCGCGCCGCGCCGACGCGCCCCCGCCACGCCGCCAGCACCAGCGGCGTGAACCCGCACTCGTCCGCGCACTCCACGTCGACGCCTGCGTCGACGACGGCGCGGACCATGGGCGCGTCTCCGGAGGCTGCCGCGGCGAGGAGCGCGCGCATGCGGTCCTCGCGCGTGGCGTGGTTCGACGCGCGGCGCCTGGCCGCCGCCGCCGCGGGCTTTGGCGCAAACGACTTGCGCGCGCCCTTGGCGTCGAAAACCCCGAGCACCGCGTCCGCCAGTCTGGTTTTGCCCCGCCGCGCGAGCTTCTCGGCTCGGCTCGGCGAGACCTCTCCCGTGGGCTCGCAGGCGGACGCATCGTCGCCGCGCGTGGCTTCGCTCGCCGCGCACGGCGCGTCCGGCGCTTCCGACGGCAACGCCAGCCACCGCGTGCGCGACGCGCGCGCGACGTCGCCGGGTCGTACCGAAGGCGGGACCTTCTCCTCCGCCTCGCCGCCTCGCGTCTCCGTCTTCGCCTCCGGCTTCGTTCGCGCCGCGGCGTCGCAGACGGGGCAGCAGAACCCCCCCCCGTGTTCCCTGGCGACCGCCTGCCAGACGCACATCTCGCACGCGACGTGCTGGCACGTCGCGAACGCGAAGGGTCGGACCGGACGCGCCGTGCGGCATGCGCGAAACGCGCAGCGCGAGAGCGGCGCGAGCGTCTGGTCGAGTCTCTCGTCTCTTCGTCTTTTGTTTTCGGCGAGCCTCGCGCCGCCCGCGGCTCCGGCGCGCGCGGCGGCGATCACCAGCCACGTCGCGGCTTCGGGGTACCGAGCGTACAGACGCTTGAACAGAAGCGCGAGCGAGCCCGTGCGCGTGACGTCGTACTCGTCGTGCGCATTCTCGCGCGTTTCAGAGGGCGCGTCGCGAAAGTCGCGCGACGTCCGATGAGTGAAAGCCGCGTCAATTCGCGTCGTCGTTTTCGTCCCGACTTGCGGCACCGCCCCCGCGCGCAGGAGCCCCCGCACGATCCACGCGCGCCCCAGCCACGCGGCGTACGTCAGGAGGGTCATCGGCCCCTCGATGCCCGTGTCCGTGGTGGCGTTCCACGAGTACCCCCGCGCAGTGACGTCGATGGGGTCGTTCAGACGGAGCTCCGAGAGCTTCGTCAGACCGAACGCGTTCGGGTCGTTCTTCTCGATGCTCCACAGAAAGAGCTCCGTCTCCGCCGCGGACATCGCGCGGCGGGGGGCCGAGCCGGTGTCCACCAGGAAGGCCGCCCTGCGGCGGAGCTTGGTGCGTAGGCGCTCGCGCGTGTTGGGCATGTCTCGCGGGGCTCTCCGGCCCTCGGCCGCCTGAGCGGCGCGCGCCGCGACTGATGAACCCCACGCTTTTTGTGTCGTCGCAGACGACCGCGATCGACGAACGAAAACTAAAACTATACTCTATGTATGAAACGCTACGCGACGGTCGCGTCGACGTCTCGTCAGACGCGAGACGTTTCCGCGCTCGACCGCGCTCTCCCTGCCACATCGAACCGCGCGTCTTCCACTACCGTGGGTCTGCGTCTACCACTTCCGCGCCCTCGTTCCGCAGCGCCTCCACTCGCTCGGCGACGGATCGGTCCAGCGCGCCCGAGCGCGCCAGCGCGAGCGCCTCCGCCGCGACGGCGCGCTCCTCCAGCGCGTCGGCGAGGACGCGCCCGCCGAACACCCCGTCGCCGTTCTCCTTGCCGCCGCCTGGCAGGCGACCCAGGGACACCGCAGAGAACGGCACGAAATTTTCGAGGGGCACACCTGTGGGCGAGTGCGTCTTCTTGGACGCTCCGGACGGGGTCGACGCGCCGGTCGCGGCGACGGCGCGAAGACGCTCTCGCGCGCGCGTCTCAGTCTCGTCGCTCTCTCCGCGCTTTCGTCCCGCCGCGTCGTCGCCGACGACACCGCCGCCCACCTCTCGCGCCTGCCTCTCCCGCGCGGCGAGCATCTCCCTCCCGACGGTCAGGGGATCGATCCCGCGCCGAATCTCGTTCGTCACGCCGACGAGCTCGGAGACGGAGGTTTTCATCTCGCGATGCAGGTCGTGCACCTTGGCGTTGCGCGCGAGCTTGTCCGCGTTCGCGCTCATCAAACCCACGTAGCCTGAGGAGCGGTGGGGGAGGGGCTTCGGTCAGGAGACGGCGCGGGAAGACGCCGAGAGAGAAGGCGCATCGAGGAGGGCCTCGCGAACGCGACGCGCGAAAGGCGCACGCACCGACGGCTTGGCCCGCCATGCGTCCGAGCCCGCGGGCGACGACGGGAATGTCCTTGGGCCCGAACGCCACGGCAACCACCCCGAGAGTGACCACCACCTCGCCCATGCTGAAACCGAACGGCATTGCGAGCGTGCGCGTCTCCGCGAGACGCGTGAGCCGCGGCCAGCGCACAGAAGCCCCACGCGAGACCCCGCCGGGAGCCACGAACGCGCCGGGCGAACTGCTGGCGGATCGGAATCTCGGAATATCCTGTCGAGCGGTCGACTGTTCGGTGTTCGGCACGCCGTTGACCAAAACGAAGACGCGGGCAGATCTACGTCTTCCGCGCGACCGCCGGACGCGCACAACGCGCCGCGCGTACCCGAGAGCGCGTCTGGTGTCGTGCGTTCTGTCGCGGGGCCAGGCGTGATGGCACACGAGATGACTGCCAAGTGGCTGAAGGCGCACTGCAAGGAGAACGGCGGGTACGGCACGCCCGAGCTGAACGACAAGCTGTACTTGCACTTCCAAGGCTTCGATCGGATCCAGAACCTGGAGGCGTACACCGGGCTCAAGTCGCTGTTCCTGGAGGGCAACGGCTTGGAGGACCTGGAGGGTCTGAGCGCATGCGTCGAGCTGCGGTGCTTGTTCGCGCAGCAGAACATGGTCACGGGCATCCCGCCGTCGCTGCCCGTCTCGCTCAGCACGCTGAACGTCTCCAACAACAACGTGTCGCATCTGCAAAACGTCGCCCGGCTGGTCGAGCTGCAGACCCTGCAGGCCAGCAACTGCAAGCTCAAGACGCTGGAGAGCCTCGGGGAGCTCCGCAATTGCGCGAATCTGTCCACTGTGGACTTGCAGAACAACGAGATCGACGGCGACCCGGAGGCGATGGTGGCGTTGTTCGCGTCCATGCCGAAACTCGCCTGCCTGTACATGCAGGGCAACCCGGTGGTGTCGCAGCTGCGCCAGTACCGCAAGCGCATGATCGCCTCGATCAAGTCGCTGGCGTACCTGGACGACCGGCCTGTGTTCCCGCTCGAGCGGCACTGCGCGGAGGCATGGGCGGCGGGCGGGCTCGACGCGGAGAAGGCGGCTAGGAAGGCGTTCAAGGACGAGGAGGCGGCGAAGCAGCGCCGCGACCACGAGTACCTGACCAACCTGCGCGAGCGTTCGCGCGCCAAGCGCGAGGCGCTCGCCGAGAAGGGGAAGAAGGCGCTGGCGGACCTGGGCCTGTCCGACAGCGACGGCGAGTACGAACCGGAGGAGGAGCCGCCCGAGCTCGTCGCCGCGCGCGCCAAGCTCGCGCAGTACGAGGCGAGGCCCGGCGAGGAGGAGCCGCCGGAACTCACCGCAGCGCGCAGGAGCCTCGCGGCGGAGGCGGATGGCGGCGGTGCGCGGACGCGACCGTGGCAACCGCTCGGCGGGCCCGGCGCTTCGGGCGACGAGAGCGACGGAGGTGACGCAGCAGCAGCGTCCGCGGAGGCGACCCCCGCGTCTGTCGACGCGTCTCTCGACGCTCCGGAAGAACTGGAAGGCGAGGGCCTCGGCGGTCCGCGGGGGATAGCGGAGTTGTCGGGCCGAGGCAACCGGGGCGGCGCGGCGGGACGCGCCGCCGAGTCCGACGAGACGAACGAAAACGTCGAACCTGTCGCCGCCGCGGCGCCCCCCGCGGTGCCCGTGGCGAAAGCGGATCCGCCCGCCGTCGCGGAGGACAGCACGTGCCTGGACGAGCTGGACTGACCGCGCATCGAGCGCGCGATGACGTATTTTCAGTATACATAGGTTCATAAGTCGCCCGTCCTATCCTCGGCTCGGGCTCGCACGCGGGCATCAAAGCGCATCTTTCTTTTTCCGGCGACCGTCTCTCACAGCTTGTCGAGGATGAGCTCCTGAACCTGCTTCCTGGTGTCCTCCGGGCTGGTCACGGTGTGGCCGATGGTCCGCGCGGACTCGAAGATCTCGTGGTCGTTCCCGCCCTTGTACGTCTTGTCCCCGAAGAAGTGGATGTCGTCAAAGTCGTCCGTGACGAACTGCAGGCAGTACGTCTTGTCCCAGCCGCGCGGAAACACGTCGAAAGAGATCTGGCCGCCGACGGAGTACGTCAGGTCATACTCCGCGAACTGCGTCTGCAGCACCTTGACGAACTTCTCGCGCACGCCCGCCTGCTTGTCGTACTTCTCGAACTCGTCGCGCTCCTCCTGCGAGCAGTTGCGACCGATGGGCGAGACGTTGAGCATGCCGTTGCGGAACTCGATGAACGTGCCGCGCTTGATCGGGATGTCGAGGTTGGCGATGTAGATAAGGATGAAGTTGAGAAGCTTCTTAAGCTTATCCTCGCCGAGGTGGTCCTTGAACGACGTGGCCTTCAGCAGCTCACCCTTCTTGAACGCCATCAGCCCGTTCTCGGAGAACAGGTAGTCGTATTCCTTGTCCGCCTCGTCCCCGAGCTGTTCGCGGATCTTCACCAGGTCAGACCCGCCCACGATGCCGACGGTGACTTTCTGTGACGGTTCGGTCATCGTTCACGGTTGCAGTCCTCGGGGTCAGCGAGGAACCGGCGGCGCGTCGAAAGAAGGCCGGAAGGAAGCGACCGGTTCCGAAGAGCGGTCGGAAAAACCGACGAACGAGGTGCCCACAAACAGAACAGGGGAACGCGGCGTGATCGGGCCGCGGGGTCGGTCGCGCGTGCGCCGCGTCGCGGTTCAGCGGGGACGCACCTCCTTCAGGTCCTTCATGAACTTGAGCATAGTGTCATCGGCTTTCTGATCGAGCAGCGGGTGGGTCACGAGAGGGCGAGGGGTGGGTCAGGGTCGTCGACCGCGCGCGCGGCGGAGGGCGATCGCGGCAAATGCGCGGCGTCGTGTCGGGGCGTCGTTCCGTGGACGCGCGAGAAAGCACCCTCTGCCTTCTCGACGCACCTTGCGGGGAACGGTGAGCGTGCCGTCCACATCGAATAGGGCGAGGGTCTTCCCGGTCTTCTGGCGCTTCGCCATGGTGCGTTTCTGACGCGGCTGCAGCGGGGGTGACTGATAACGAGTCGCGGCGGATGTGCTTTTTCGTCCGGGCCGACACGGTGCAGCCGCTTGACGAAACTCTTGATTCCGTCAGTTAGGCTGAGTCACTTGGTGAAATCACGGTAACTAAATGCTCATACGCGTAATTTGCATTATCGAACTCCCCTTTTGGATAAAAAAGTGTCCTCTTCTTTTGGCCTTTTTCCTGGGCGATTGCTCTATAGGGCCATTGATGTTCTGCGCCGCTTTCTCAGCACCGACCGCTCCTCGCAGCGTTCCCATTACGACTCGTCGCACAAGCCGACGTACCGCACCTATCCGATCCTCCCCGAACGACAACATGAGCATCCAGGAGTACATTGAGGAGCACGCCCTCGGCAAGAAGGTCGAGGACGTGATCAACGCCGCCGTCAAGGCCAAGGCTCCCGAGCCCATCTCCTTCATGGTACGCGCAATCTTCCGGCAATATCTAATCGCGAGGCGCCGAAGCGACGATTAGAGGGCAGCCGTCACGAGCGGGCGGGGTCCGGGATTCGGGACCGGACTCGCTCGGATCTTCACCACCGAACGTTTGGGTCGGTCGAGTACCCTTCGAAACCGTCGCGAGACGACCGCCTCGTCGGTCGCGCGCCTCGCTGCGCTCGAACGCCGGACGGACCAGCCGACGATCGGAACCATTTTCGCCACGGCCTCGCCGAGGCGAAAAGATCGAGTCTGACGAAAAACGCCGCTAACGCCCTCCCGTCTCCGTCCTCTCCATCCACCCGCAGGCTGAGTACCTGACGAAACAGACGCCCGCCGCCATCACTAAGATCGTCGGCCGCCAGATTTTTGACTCCCGCGGCAACCCCACGGTCGAGGCGGACGTCTACACGCACAAGGGCATGTACCGCGCTATGACCCCCTCCGGCGCCTCCACGGGCATCCACGAGGCTGTCGAGCTCCGCGACGGCGACAAGGCCAAGTACGT
>MDSV01229641.1_pt1 | contig 17021 bp, 3 predicted proteins | sample 810851 | NCBI WGS metagenome assembly MDSV01 (sample SAMN05326640, study PRJNA326480) | marine metagenome | isolation source: seawater | place: Atlantic Ocean: North East | collected 2012 | reverse complement strand
TAGCAGGTCTTCTATATCTGGATATGATTCTTCTGTAAGCTCAGCAAATGTAACTACGGTAACTACTGTTTATTACTATGCTTGCGGTGGGGACACTAACGGCGATGATGGCTGGCTTGAAGAAGTTGGTAGCTCAAGTGCTGGGGAAGGGCCTGTAGTTAGAATGCCTCAGTCGCATAGGTTTACTGCTGATCCAGGAGACAGAATGATAGATGAAATTGGTGGAGGAAATGGTTGGTATGGTGCAGATGACGACTTAAATATTGAGCAAGGGGGAGCAGCTTATCCACAAGATTGGGTTTCTGCTGTTCCTGCAGAAGGACAAGTAGGATGGTTTATTTGGTCTAAAGGCCCTAATGCTGCTATAAATAGTGGAGGATGTACAGCAACAGTATCGGCAATAAATGGAGATGGAGGCGGTAACGTTGAATCAGTAGAAGTTGACCAAGACGGTGGAAGCGGAAACGATCCTATTAACGATTGGATTCATAAGGCAATTGCATGTTATTTTGCTTGGATAGTTAGAGACCAAGTAGTAGAAGGAGGCGAAGGAACCATTTCTCACGAAGTAAGACCTTTAGGCGTACAGCTTGATAATATAAAAATACCTCAAGATATTGCTAATAAGGTACAAGGTTTTAGAATTTACTATGCAGAACGTAATCACGCTAATAGAAGAGTGTTGGGTCAAGACCTACTTAAGAACACAAAATCAGATAAGGAGTGGGACGATGCAGAAATATCTGGATGTAGTGGTGCTGGAGGTAACGGTGATGCAGAAGCTTTTATTTGTGCTCCTGGGACGCTGTATGAAAAGAAAGTAAAAGAAGCTGTTTTTCATGATCATTACCTGTTAGAAAAAGCAAGGAGCTTAGTGCCTGCAACGCATACAACTCATGAATATTCTGTAGACTTTGTTTCTTTTAGAGGGCCTGGACATTTCTATTCTGATGTAAGTGGCGATGTAGCCGATGGACCCTGCATAGTAAAAAATAGTCATGTTTCTTTTCATATGGGAAGAAGGTATGACTTAGCAAGTAGTGGTAATCCTCATTTACATTTTCCACTTAGAGAAAAGTGCAAAACATACCTACAATCAGACGCTATTTTTGATGGTAGGTCTTTAGGCTTTGGTAAACGAATATATAACTTAGGTGGGGAGTCATGTGCTCTACTAGGTTTTGATACTGAGGATAGGCATATAGAATACAGCTTTAGAGAGGCTGGCTCAACTGAGACTTATGGAAATCCAACCTGGCATAATCAACCTGGAGCGCAGAGCCAGTTTTCATATGCAATAGAAAACGGTGACTATTACGATAGGGTTAGAATGCAAGTACATAATTTACAAGCATTTAAAACAGATATGTATTTATCATTCGATACTCAAGAGCTTGTGTGGACAGGGTACGAAGTGTTGGGCGATGAGTTAAATAACTATATTCTAGACGGTAACAGTTGGACGGGAGAAACTGGTGAAATTTGGGGAGGAGATACTTTTATATGCAGACATGGATACAGACTAAGCCATAGACCGGAAGTAGGAGGAGTAGAGCCTGCTGACCATAAATGCGTGCTGTACACAATTGCTGAGTCAAGTACTAATATTAACTTTAGACATGAAACTGGTGTAGATACTTCGTATTTTCCTGGGAGTCCAGCTAAAAAAGTTCTTGATCTAAAAGCTAATGAAGACTTGACAGACCCTGACAACATGAAGTATAACTCTGTGTATGACTTAGGTACAGCAGATGTTAAGCCTGCAATACCATTGCCACTTAGAGAGGTTGACCCTACTATCTTTAAAACTAGAATCCAAAGATCTGCTAAAGCAGATGACACTAGTTTAATAGATAACTACAGGGTATTTCTAACATTAGAGTTTAAAGATATGCCACGTAACCGTGGAGACATTTGGAAGCTTGCTGTGTTTAACAACCTTATGTACATACATACTGAGGACAGTTTATTTAAAACAAAGGGTAAAGATACTTTACAGTTGCAGGATGGAGTACAGGCTTTTGTAGGAAGTGGTGACATATTCCAACAAGATCCAGATGAAATGGTACAAACAGAAGCGGGATACGGTGGAACTGTATCGCAGTGGGTATCATTAGTTTGCCAGCATGGATATTTTTGTATGGACTACAGAAATAGAAAAGTGTTCCTTGTTAAAGATAAAATGTATGATGTTGGCAAATCAGGTCTAGAAAATTGGTTTAGAGATAACATGCCATATGCTTTAGTAGAGTATGGGCTGCCAGATGATTTTGACAATCCTATACAGGGTATTGGATTCCACGCAATATGGGATGAGCAGTTTGACAGAGTACTTTTGACCAAAAGAGATTTAAAGCCTACGCAACTATTTATTGACGCGTATACTACCACAGTAAACGATGAGAATATGGTGTGGAACGACTCTTTAAATCAATTTGTACACAATAAGCCTTTGCTAGAGGAGAGTACTGGAAATTACGTTATTAAAGAGTTTCCTATTGAGTGGACAGATACAGATTACTTTACTAAAGACGGGTGGACAGCATCTTTTGATGGCGAACTAAATATCTGGGTATCTTTCCATGACTACATTCCTTATATCTACAGTTACACAAATGACTTTATTGTTTCTGCAAACGAAGGTTCTTATGATTTATGGAAACATCAGCAAACATTTTCTGAAAATGTAAATGATTTTGGTTTTCACCCTGGTAGATTTTATGGCACTACATTCCCATTTGAGTTTGAATTTATATATAATAAAGCTAAAGATGATGACAAAGTTTTCTATAGCTTTAACTACACACTAGATGTGTATAGCGGAATCTATGGAGGAACAGACGGTAGAGGACAGGTTCTTATGCATAATCCAGGATTTACTAGTTTTTATGTATATACGACACACCAAATATCTGATGAACAGGAAGTAGAGTATATGATGAATACACGTCGTATCGGTAACGAGTGGAAGATCAATAAGTTTAGAGACTTAGCAGATTTGCAGAACAGTGCATTTGGCATTTACACGGGCGGCGCTAGTGGGCATAGTGGAAGTAACTATGGGTTAACAGGTGTAAACGTTGCGGGAACAATAACACAAAGTGTACAGACAACTACTACAAATACTATGTTTAATGTGTCAGGAATGAGTGAAACTATAAACGATAGTTTTATAGATGTTAATAAATCATGGAACACACAGAGAAAGTTTTCAGATAAATGGGTAGGAATTCGACTAATTTGTAGTAATTCCGATAAAAATTTAATAAATTTGTATGCTACGGACGTAGCTGCAAAAAAATTCTATAGGTAATAATGGCAAGGAAAGGACTATATTATAATATAAATAAAAGAAAAAAGGCAGGTACATCTAGATCTAAAAGTAAAAGCACTGTTAGCAATAAAGCCTACGCTAACATGAAAGCAGGATTTCCTAAAAGAGCGGGAGGTATGCGTTACGAAGCAGGTGGTTTAAGTGCACCTCCTATGTACGGCCCTAATGTAATTCCAGGCCAACAAGAAACAGCAGCTACTGTATATCAACAATCTAGTGATCAGCTACTTGAAGACTACGCAAGACAATTAACAGAAGCTAGAGAAGACACATCTTACATGGATGATGCAGAAGCTAGACTTGCTCAACAGCAACAAAACCTTGCTACAGGTGAACAAACGCTTCTAAAAGGCACACAGAAGTATATGGATACTGTAACAGATCGTAATGCAATGTTAGAAGAGGCTGGGGAGCTTACGCCTGGACAAATTTCAACGTCAATATCTAAATACGACCCTAGCTTAATTAAGACAGGTAAAAATCTTTATAATGTGCCAGGTCTAGATGCTGCGCCTAGAGGAGCAGTTTCAGTAGCTGACGCTAGTGGACAACCACTAATGTCTTTGGCGCCTGGTACAACGTTGCAAGATGTACAAGCACAAGCAGCTACAGATATTTTTGCTAGTCCGGCACTACAAGACGCAACAGTAACTGGCGTATCAGGAGGTAATGTTTTACAGACTGGAGCATCTAAAGCGTCTGCTGGAATTGAAGGCGCAGCAGGTTCAGGGGCTGGAGTAGCAGGTTCTACAGCAGCGGGAGTTTCATCTACTATGACTTCTGTGGCTCCTTATGCAAAAGTAATAGGAGAGGTAACAAAATATGTTGCAGACGATAATGATCCAACTACATGGAATGTAGGAGAAGCAGCAGGCGGCATATTATCCTCTGCTGCAACTGGAGCGTCAGTGGGGGGAACGATAGGAGCAGCTATTGGTGGACCTTTAGCTCCAGTATCAGGTCTTATAGGTGGAATTGCTGGAGGACTATACGGAATAGGAAAAGGTCTTACAGAAAGAGGGACTGCTAAAACTGAACTAGGTGTTGCGCAAAAACAACAAAAGTTTAAAAAAGAAATGGCAGCAAAGAATCTTAGACAAGAAGCTATGAAGTCTAGAATGTATTCAGGTTATGACTTTGGTGCAGACATGGCTAAGATGGGGGGAGAAAGAAACACTAGTTCTAAAAGACTTTTAAAGATTTCTAAAGAGCTAGCTAAAGCATCTAAGATGCATAAGGGTCAGTCTGAACGAGTAGAAAAGATTGCAAACAAGTTTGGTACAGGAGGCATGAAACTGCCAGGAGGCATGATGAAACCTATACCAGGATCTGATGCGGTAGAGTTTAAAGGTGCAAGCCATGAAAAGGGCGGTATACTTTTAGATCCGCAAACTGAGGTTGAGGGAGGAGAAACAATGGATAAAGTAAATATGAAAAAACAAGGCGGTAAGCGTGATTACTTTTTCTCTCAGCACTTAAAGCTAGGCGGAAAGTCATTTGCGCAAAGACATAAAGACATACTTCGTAAAGGAGGTAATCAAAAAGATATTAATCTACTAGCTAAGATGCAAGAGCGTGCAGCTGGTAGAAACCCTAATGCGGTAGAGATGCGTGCAGGAGGTCCTAGAAAATTCCAACTCGCAGGATTTAACCCTGGTACAAATCCATACGAAATTGACGAAGATCCATATGGCGTAGATAATCCTAATAACGCATTAAATGCTGTAAATGCATATGGAGGACTTATTCGTAAAACTCGTACTAGTGGTATGGAATCTTATATACTACCAGATGGAACAGTTACAATGCCTGGATCAGTTGATCATATACAGGCATCTTCGTTTTATAATCTACAAGCTCCTATAAGAACTCAATATAAAGAGTCAGAGTACTTTGAAAGTAGAGACCAAGAAGGTTTCCTTACTGGAAGAGCGTCTCAGGGACAAGACAAGACTCCACCTACTAATAATAATCAGTCTAACACTGGTGGAGGATCAAGCAGCACTACTGGCGGTAATAATACTAATTTGCAGGAGGTAGAAACTATACCTCCGCCTACTATAGATACTGGTGTAGAAACAGAAGCGACAGAGGAAATAGGAGATCTTGTACCAGGTGAAGATTACTCTTATTACATGCCAGATCCAGACTCTATACCTAGTAAAGATGGCACTATAAGCAATAGTGAAACTACTAAAGGAGCAGATGGTCTAACTAGAGCAGAGAAGAAAGCTTTAGACAGCCTGTACAAAGATGTTCCAAACTTAGCTCTTGCAGCAGGTGTTGCTCAGTTAGGGCCTGCTATGTACGCTATGCTACATAAAGAAAAGGCACAAAAACTAATGGGGGCTCCTGGTAGGATTAAAGCTCCTAACCTAGATAGAGTAAGCTATAACGCAGAGCGTATGGCTAATGCTGCAGATAACAGAGCGTTAAATAGATTTATTGAAACTAGTGGAGGCGGGCCAGCTAATATTATAAGTAAGATGGCGGCTTACAGACGTAAGCAAACTGGGGATATGCAAATTGCTGCATCAGAAGCTAAGGCTAATACTCAGATTGCAAATGCTGAAGCTCAGCTGGGTATGCAGGCAGATGTACAAAATGTTAGAAACAGAATGCAAGTAGACATGATTAATACACAGCTTAAAGAGAAACAAAGAATTGCTGAAGAAAATCAGAAGATGATGGGTCTTGATAGGTTAGCATCAGGAGCTGCTGGTTTAGCTGGAGATGTTATGAGCTATCAAGCAGAGCAGGCCTTAGCTAGATCTGCGGGCACTTTTGGAGTCTATGAAAGAAATAGAATACGCCAAATGCTGCTAGGCAAAATCAACGAAAGAACAGGTAAGCCGTATACCAATGAAGACATTGCTAAAATCTTTGGTATTAAAATTAACGAGCCTGTACCAACTGGTAATACAGAAACCGAAGAAACAGAGTAATGAGAAGGTACCAACTAACCCCATATCAAACGGTTTATAGAGACCAAAACAGTGTTAAGATTAATGAGACACTGCGTCAAAGGTTTGAGCAAGCATTTAATGCGGATGATGCTATTGCTGGTGCTGTAGATCAAATGACAGTTGCTGACTTTGAAGGAGACCAAGCTTTAAAGATGCAGCTAGAAAATGACACTCGGAATGCTTTGCAGGAGAGAGCAGCTCGTGGCGACTACGAGACAATGGGTATGGATGTAGCTAGAAGTGCTAGAGACTTCCAGACTAGGTACACTCCTTTAGAACAAAATCATAAAAAGTTTGCTGCATACCAAGAAGCTTTAAAAGAGCTAAAGAATTCTAAGATTGGAGAAGGTGGAGTATATGATCAAACTGCTCAGTTAGCTTTAGCTGCTTCTATGCATGACTATAAAGGTCTGCAGACAAATGAAGACGGTAGTATTGATGAGGGAAGTTTTTTTAACGGTGTAAACTTAGTTGGAGATGTAGATATTAGTGCAGAGTTTGATAAAGCAATGGATGGCTATGAAGCTCGTACAGGAGCTACAGAAAGTAAACAGCTTGCACAAACGATGTATGACGCAAATGGTAAAATTATAGGACAGCCTGGCCAATGGGTAGTAAAAAGAGGTCAAGAGTGGTCAATAGTTCCTAAAGAAGACATAGATGTAATTATGCAAGACCTGTTAACTAGGCCTGATGTGCAGGGTTCTCTTAACCAGTTTGCTTCTCTTAGAACGTATAATGTAACTGACGAAGATATTCAACAGCAACTTCTTGCTGCACTAGATGGAGATATAAATGACCCAGATAGTATTGGCGGACTTAGGGGCATGCTGCAAAAAGCTATTAGTGAAGGAAAAACTGAAGAAGCTTCTGCCTTAGAAGCACAGATAAAAAGGTATAGCGAAATGCTAGAAGGCACAGGAGTAGAAACTCCTGAAGAAATGATGGCTCTTCGTAAATCGTTTATGTTACAGTCTGTAAAGAATTCTGAAATAGAAAGAGAATATGGAGCTGCCTACGCTAAGTATGTAAGACGAAATGTAGAATATTCAGAAGAGCTTGACTACGATCCAATGTTTATGGCAAACTATAATGCTGAGCTAGCTGCATATGTACCTGACGTTATGGTCGACAGCGGTGTTACTCAAATTAACAATCCTGGTGGATCAGATCAAGATAGTATTGCTAGTTTCCTAGAAGCAAGTACTTTACAAGAAGAAACTTTAATGCAGACTATTAATAGTCAGCTAAAGTCAGTACTACAGGGCACAGTGCTTACTCCAGATGATATAATAAATGGCAATGTTCCTGAAACTGTAGACAAAAGTCTTTTAGCAAGGTATGAGGCTCAACTTCTTTCTATAAGAACGCAAAGATATTTACAAGAAAAAAGGATTCAAGACGCTAAAAATGTTGTTGGCTTTGACCAAGTTATAGAGGATTTTGAAAACCTAGTATTTACAGAAGAAAGCGGTATGAAGAGGGGTATAGGCCGTAGAGGTTATGACCTTGATGAGCAAACAGGGGCAGAGTGGCTTACAGCTTTACAAGAATTTCTTGGTGACTCTACCCTGACTTCTAAAGACTTTATGAACTGGGTTCAAGCAAACAGATTTGATTACGTGACTGGCTCAGTAGCTGGTGGCGGAACAAGCAGATCAGAGTGGAGCAATGAGGCCGATGGTTTTATAAGTTATGTTGCAGAGAAAGAAGGATTTTTAAAGAGTCCAAGTGACACTGCAAAAGAAAGAAAGAGAACTGCAGGGTCTTTTCTGAAAAATGTACTTGGAGAAATTAATACTATAAATAATGGCTTAAATAGCAAGATAAATGCAGAACTTGCAAAAACTGAAAAGTTAGATGCAGGAGACATGGTAGGCACTAATGCTCCAGGGGGAAATAACAGAGAAGTTAAAGCAAATACTGCTGCTATGAATGCTGCATTTGTTGGCAAGGCTTTACCTGAAACCTTTAAGATTTACTACGATGGGCAAGTGCAAGAGACTGCTAATACAGAAGGCTATGGTACTAGAAAGGCATTAATGGACGACGCATTAATGGTTGATGTTCCAAAAGTAACAGCTGTTAGGTATCCAAAAACTACGATAGGTGGTATGCAAGTTCTACAATTTACTGTAGAAAGTAAAGATAAGGATGGCAATACAATTAGTAAAGACATCTTAGTTCCTACGAGTAACTTAGAACAGTCTGGTTTAAATGCATTATTTGCTGATGAAGTATATAGAGTGGAGCAGGAGCTAGATATGCATCGTGTACACGGACAGCCTGGTGCAACTATAGAGTTTATAAATCCTGATGGTATTGTTACTGGTGCTTTAGAATACATATTTGAAACAGAAGGAAAAGCTACAGGTGGAATTGTTAATGTTCTAGATGCATCAGGTAATATTGTAAAAAATTATGGTATGGGAAATGCAGAGGTTGCTGAAATTATTAGACAGAACACGAGGGAAAAATTAACATTTAGAACTAGGCTTCCGAATTAATTAGCATGGCAGAACAAAATACAACATTTGTAAACCCCATGACGGGGCTAACTTTAGGGGAAAATGCTCCTAGTATAGATGCGACGTCTGGAGAAGAAAGGTTTGTAAACCCTATGACAGGGTTAGAACTTACTGGCGCCCCTATGCCGTCTGCTGTTACGTTTGGAGGAAAGCCAGGAGAGCTAGATGCCCAAATGCAGGGACATACTTGGACTAAAAGAACAAAAGATGACTTAGCATTATACTCAAAATATAATGTTGCATTAGGCCAAGACTTAAACTGGGATGAACAAAGAGCTCGTAATCAGTCTACAGCACAACAATGGGGTAGAGGCTTAGCTAAAGCAGGAGTTACTACTGTAGGCGCCGTATTAGAAAATACAATAGGATTGTTATTTGGTATTGGAGAGATTGCAAGTGGAGGTCAGTACTATGATAATATAGTAGGACAAGGTGTAGACGCTGGAAACGAGTGGATGCGTGAGCATTACCCTAATTACTACACTGAAGCAGAGATGAATATGACAACTCTGCAAAAAATGGGAACAGCTAATTTCTATGCAGACACTGTTGCAAATGGTTTAGGATATAGTCTGGGGGCTATTGCAACTATGTATTTAACAGGAGGTTTAGGCTATGGGGGAATGGCAGTAAAGGGAGGAGCTGCTGCGCTTCAAGGTGCAGCTACAGGCAGTAAACTTCTAGGTATGTATAGACTATCTAAAGCAATTACTCAAGGTACTAAGCTAGCATCTACTTTAGCAAAAGGGGCAGGTATAGGAAAAAACACATTAAGAGCAGCACAAATGCTTGACGCAGCTGTCATGATGTCTCTTGCAGAATCTTCTGTAGAGGCAAGAGAAACTAAAAGAAGTGTGGGTGGCGATCTTGTACAACAGTATTTAGAAGACAATGGTTTAGACTACGAGTGGCAAATACCAGATGCAGAAAAAACTAAAATAGACCAAGCTGCAATTTCTGCAGGTAATACAAACTTTGGTTTAAACATGGTTGTTACTAGTGGTACAAACGCTTTGATGTTTGGTAAGATGGCGCTAGGATTTAAAGGTGCTACCAAAGCTTCTAAAGATGTTGTGTTTGATGCAACTAAAAGAGAAGTAGTTAATACACTGGCTGGACGAGGCGTACTGCGTAATACGCTTAGCAGATTAAAGCCAGTTGTTATAGGAGGTCTAGAAGAAGCAGCCCAAGAAGGTTTACAGTTTGCTTCTAATCTTTACTCAACTAGTATTCATACTGACAAATATCACGATGGAGGAGTAGGGGATCGTTGGGGCGCAATGATGAGAAGTCTTGGAGAAACTTTTGGTACACAGGAAGGTAGAGAGTCTATGTTAGTAGGTTTTCTTACTGGTGGCCTAATGGGAGGTGGAGGAGCTGCATTTAGAGGAGAATTTAAAAATAGGCAAGCTGCAGCAGCAAATTTAAAAGCTGCTATTGATGCAGGGTACTTTGATAATATTATGGCTGCTGCACAGGCAGAAAATGCTAATGCAAGTTACATGCAGCAAATGCAAGATGCTCTAGATAGAGGAGACCATAAAGGATTTAAAGATGTCCAGATGAAGATGATCTTTAATAATGGGCTCAACATTCTTGATCAGGGAGGATTCGATGTGCTTATGGAAAAGCTAGAAGATTCTAAGAGCATGTCTGAGGGAGAGTTTAAAAAGATGTATGGGTACACAGGCGTAGATTCAAACGGTAATACGCTAACTCTTGCAGATCAGGCGGGCGGACAAAGTCAAGCTCAAATAGTAGACAATCTTAAAGGTAAATTAGAGCAGTTAAAAACTACGTACGAAAACGTTAATGAAATGTTTCCTCTGCCTGACAAGACTAAAGGTCTACCTAGAATGAGGATGACTGAGGCAGAAAGAGCTGCAGAAGATGCTGTTTATAAGCAACAACAAGCATTAAGAAACGAGCTAATCTATAACGGTGCAACTATTACAGATAGAAATGCACGTATGGAGTCTTTGGAAAAAGACATGCAGCAAGTTATTGACAATGACCCTGCACTTAAGAACTCTGGCATAGATGTTAAAAAAGCAATATCTGAAGCCTTTGCTGAAGAAGATGTTACTCTTAGCGAGGAAACTCCTTCTGCAGAAAACTATCTTCAAAAAAGAAATACTGCAATAGCTACAGCATTAAAAAATATACAGGACCAAATGTTGGGCCCTAATGGTAGTGCAATAGCTGCGGATAAATTTGGCCGACAAGCAAATGACTATTTAGGTCTTATGACAGATACAGACCGTGCATTAAATGCTTATAATAAACTAGTGTCTGATCCTTTCTATCGTCAGGCTTTCCAAGAAGAGGTAGCAAACAATGAGCGTATTGCTAAAGAACAACAAGTTCAAAATAGATTAGACGAAGCTATTAGCGACTCTGCTACTGCAGCAGATCTTGTTAATAATTCTCCTGATGTAAACGACTTGACGCCTGCTCAAAAACAACAGCTTGAGGACAAGCTAGATGCACTAAACGCAGCAGAGAAAGCAGCTGCAGATAACTTTATACAAGAGAGAATTAATATGTCTCTTGAGGATAGATTAAAAGATTTAAAAAACATAGATCCAGAAAGTCTTAGTCCTACACAGCGTGCAGGGTTAACTAGAGCTATAACAGAAACAGAAGCAGCCTTAAACAAACAGAAAGAAGGGCAGACTACAGAGGAACAGGCTGCTGAGGCTGTAGATGCAGGAGTCGCAGAAGCTGTAGAAGAAGCATTTAAAGAAGAAAACCTTGGGGATGTAACAGCAGCTAGTGCAGATGGTAGAGAATTTATTATTGATGGTAAACGATTCTTTAACCGCAGAACAAATCCACTAGATGCAATAGAACGTACAAGAGATGGTGGTATAAAAACTGTTAGCTTGTTTGATGAGCAGGGTAACAGACATGTTGTATGGGGCACTAGAGACAGAGTAGAAACATTGGCTTACCACATTACTCTGGCTGAGATGGCAAAAGTAGAGGGCCAGCCTACTATAAACCGTGAGCAAGCTTTGTTAGAAAAGAAAGCTGCAGAAGAAATTATTAGAAGGAAAGCTACTACTGGTAAACATGGTAGCAAAACTACATCATCTCTAAGGCAAGAGATATATGAATTAGAACGGCTGTTTGATGCAGCTCTCCAAGCTTCTGATAATTTGCGTACATCTTATATACAAGAAGCAGGTGCAACTAAAGAAGATCTAAAAAATGATCCTGAACTAAAAGCATTAAACAAAGAAATGCGCTCGTTGACTGCGCGAATTCGTGAGATGAAAAAGGTACTAAAGTACCGCGGGGAGTCTGTAACTCCTACTTCTAACGAAATACTTCGTGCAGAAAATAAGGCAATGCAGGTAATTGAAGATCATGAGAATCAAATTACTGAACTGCAGGATCAAATTGAAGTATCTAAGAAAAAAGGCCTTGATGCAAAAGCTAGAGTAGAGTCGTTAAATGCTGCAAGCACGACAGAAAAAGCTACAGATGAGTGGATTGCTGGTAAGAGGCAGGCTGTAAAAACTATGGACACTGAAAGAGCTGCAATCCAAGCGGCTGAAAAAAGAATTAAAGAACTGCAAGCTGCAATAGCTGTAGAGCAACAACAATTAAAACGTTTAGAAAATGAAAGAAGTAATGAAACTGCAGGACCTCGAGAAGAGGCTGAGCTCTCAGACGCAGCAAGCGCTGAAAGGGAAGACAATGCAAGAGAGAAGGCTGATACTAGAGGAGAAATTGAAGGCGCGAGGGCTGATGTAGAAGGCTCAGTAGAAGAAAGCGTAACTGCTCCTACAGATAACGAAACCCTTAAGATTGAGCAGGACCTAAACAATGCGCCTGTTCCAGATAATGATACAGGACAAGCTGGAGAACAGCTTGGTCTGTTTGATGACATGGACGATGCTAGCTGGGAAGACGTTGATCCAGCTGCTCCTACATTTGGAGAGGCCCTTGAAGCAGTTGTAAAAAATATTACTCAATCAACTAGTGAATTTCAAACTTCCAAATCTGATAGGTTAACAGCATTTGAAGAAACTTTAACTGAAAAGGATAAGAAAGCGGTAGCTTTAATGCGAGAGAAAGGAACTACTCAGAGCTTAATAGATAACTTTATTCGTAAGAAAGCTCGAGATACAGCTCCTGGACAACGATTAAATACGAAATTTAAAGCAGAGGATACCTTATTAAATCCTGAAGGCAAATCACTTGCTGAATTAGCTTCTGCGCATAGTTTAATTTTTAACAATGAGAATCTTTCACCGGGGGTAATTAACCGTGCATTGGATACTAATCCTAATTTAAGAAACGAGGGCCACAGAAGTGCGTCAATGACAGGTCAAGTAAAAAATGCTATTTTACGTTATGAAGCATGGGCTGCTCAACCAACTAGTGAAGTAGAAACAGTTGCTGCTACTCAAGCCCCTACAGGAGGTGACATAGGAGTAGGTATGGCTAACGACGACAATGTAATAAGAAGAAAAGAAACTAACTATAAGTTTGTAAGAATAGCTTCTCCTAACGGCGCAGTAGAAACTAATGAGGATGTTCTAAATGGAGATGCAACGGTACTTATTCCTAATCGAGGGCTACTAGCTGCATCACCTGTAGGCACAGAAGTAGAGTTTGAATTAATCGAGAATGACTTCTTTAAAGAAAGCGGTCGTATGTCACCACGTATTCTTGCAGACGGATCTGTATCAGGAGCGTTTGATGTAGTGCCTATCTATGTAAAAATTAATGGAGAAATTGTAGGTAAGCTAGAAAAGTCTGACGGCGCATCTGCTGCAGACAGAAGGGCTCTTGTAAAAAAACTGCTGTCAGGAGAAAGAGTTACTAGCGTTATTAGCCAGAAAGCAGCTTCTCCAAGAAATCTTAATCATACAAGAGTGCAGACGCCTACAGAAGTAGATGCAGTTGGAGAGCAACAATATAGATACGATCCTTACTTCTCTAAACCTACTGACGTATTCCAAAAGAATGATGAAGGAAGTATTACTCTAGCTGCAGTAAGCGCAGATAGAGGAGTAAGCGCTTGGGTAACAGGTAATGAAGCTATTGATGCAGACTTAGGAAACCATCAAAACTTTGAAAACCTTACTTCTGGTCAAATAGCTGTAGTTATTAGACCTGAAAACAGTCCTGATGGTAAGTCTAAACTTGCTATTGCAAGCACTGCTAAGCTTAGCGGGCAGGCACAAAATGTAGTATTCAATAAACTTGGAGAAGGAAACCTTGCTGACGCTGCAGAAATAGTAGCAAATAGTAAAACAGCAGACTCTAGAAAAAATGCTATGCAAAACAGTACTTTCCTAGAGTTTAATCAATTTGAAGATGGCACAAATTATATAGTGTACGGGTCTCCATCAAACAATGCTACTGCCATGGTTCGTATAAATGAAAACGAGCTTACTAAAGCTATTCAAAGAGGCGGGTCACCAAGGTTTGATTTTGTACAGTACGATGAGTCAGCAGACACTTGGCGTAAAATGGCTCCAGCTGCTACTAAACAGTTTCAGGTAAATTTCTCATCAACAGGCATAGTAGATTTATATGCAGAGATGGATAATAAAGGAGGCATAACGTCAGATCTAAGGAAGTTCTTAGAAAAGAAAAAGTACAATGTAGATATTGCAGCGTCAAATGCTAATGCACCGTATGTATCTAAGGTAACAGGTATATCTTACGACAACTACCAAGACTACCTGTTTGGTACTGACAACAATGCTAGTCCAGAGACTGGTGATATAGCTGGTAGGTTTGGACATAGTGCAATATTAACTACAGACGTAACAAACGTACGAGGTAGTGTGTTTAATAATATAGGAGTTAAGTTTGCAAAAGGCAACTTAAAAGGCAACACTGTGCAAGAGATAGCAGAAAATACAGAGTCTCCAAAATCAGACATGAAGGTATCAGCAGAAGAACTACGTAAGCTAATGGGACGAGGGGGTATGGCTAATACAATAGCAAAAAATCAATTAGATCAAGGTTGTAACTAATGGCGTGTAAAATAATAAGAGATAAAAAGACAGGTGCTGTTGTTGGAGTAAATGCTCCTAACGGTAAACCTTCTGAGCTGTACAAAGAGCTGTCAACAATCGTTGGTAATCAGGACGCTTACGAGATATATGCATATACACAAACTAAAGAGTTTACAGACTGGTTTGGTATGAAATGGAATGTACCATCTCCTACATCTATAGATGCTGATACTAAAATTAATATCTATGCAGGAACAGGTGAAAATGCTCAGCTAAGTAATTTTGCACAACGTCCTGTTACTGTAGAGGATCTTTGGGGTTTAACTTTTAATACAGTTGAAGGAGCTTTCCAAGCTGCTAAACTTCTTTTAACTGATAAGTATTCAGATGTACAAAAAAAGGACCTAGCTACAAAGCTTTCTAAAATGACAGGCTCTCAAGCTAAGGCGGCGGGGAAAAAGATACAAGGTTTAAGGATAAATGCTTGGAATAAAGAGTCAAGCATGATAATGAAGGTTCTTATACGAGATTCATTTGAGCAGAATCCGTCTGCAGCAACAGCTCTTATTGCTACAGGTAATGCTACATTAACTCACACCCAAGATAAAAGTAAGTGGGGCAAGTTGTTTCCTAAAATCTTAATGGAAGTTAGGCAAGAATTAAGTCCTACTACAGGAGCTGATAGCATATTTACTGATGATAATGGTGAGCCTAAACTTATATACGGCAATGGTAAGGTAGAGTGGATGAACACTGACGGTGACCTGCTAACTGTTACAAAAGCAGGAGTAGCTGCAAAGGACAGGATAGGGGCACAAAGTGTTGCTGTAACGCAAGCACAAAACCTAGTTGATCCAGCGCTAGAAACAGAGATACTAGACATTGCATCTACAATGGTATCTGAAGCACGTAAGCAAAACCCAGAGTTTTTTAGAAACCCTGATAGTGTAAATGATTTCTTTAACCCTAGCCTAGACGATAAAGGAGCTGCTACAGATAACGGCACACTTGCAAAATTACTACTAGCTGAAAGCTTTGAAGGTCTTGGCAGGTCTCAAGAGGATCTTAATAGAGCAGTAGAAATATACAACACCTGGAAAGAAGGAGGTAGAAACTTTGATACTCTACGAAATAACTTGCCTGAAGGAGTAACACTTACACCTGTCGGAGAAATAGTATTCTTTGATGTTTACGACAGATGGAACAGTCAAATTAATGAAGCTACAGGTAACATTGAAACTGTAGGGTGGAGAGATAAAATACAAGACCGACTGTCTAACCATGGAATGAAAATGACTAGCGAAGGAGAAATGCTAGTAGAAATGGATGAGACTCCTGTACGTATATACAGTGTAGCAAGGCTACAAGAAAACCCTAGAGATCGTTTATCAGCTGAAGCTAAAAGCGCTCTTGCAGGAATTAAATACGCTAACCCAAATGCTATACTAGGTTACGAAACGGATATGCCTATTGATATGGTGTACGGAGAACTAGCGCAAGCTACTGCAGAGCAATCAAGCTTTCCAGCTATGCTAGCAGAGTTAGAGCAGCGAGCTAAGTATAAGCCAGAACTTACTCCTATAGTAGAACGACTACGAGGATTAGAACCTAATCAGCAAGCAGCAATATTCTCTAACTTTGCGCTAGCTTACAAGCAGTTTCTTTTATTTAGAATAGAACGCGGGATAGATGCAGAGGGTAATGTAAAGGTTACTACTAAAATGTCTAACCCTAACGAGAACGATACAGCACGTCGTTACCGTACTAGATACAACAATAACTCTATTGAGAGGCAGGCTCCTAATCCTAGGGCTTTATACAAAGAAGATGCAGAAGGCAATTTAGAAGTAATCCCAGAAAAGCTAGCAGCTGCTGACAATGCTTGGGAACGACTAGAAAGGGCTACTGCAAATCTTAGACCTAATGACCCAGTACCTAGTGAGGCAGTAGATGCATTAGGAGATTACTTATGGAGTTTAGGAATGCAGTACGGACCTACCTTAGAAACTACAAAAGCTAATCTAGCTAGGTATTTTACGATAGGTGGATTTATAGGTGGCAGACCTGCAAATGGAATGTTGTTATTTAACAACTACATTAACCCATCGTACAGAGGTAAAAAGAAACCGCTGGCAAGTTTACGAGAAGTAGCTAGGCAAAATAAAAACATCTACACAAGAGAGGGGTCAACTATAAACAAGATAGCTTC
>MDSV01086285.1_pt1 | contig 17022 bp, 7 predicted proteins | sample 810851 | NCBI WGS metagenome assembly MDSV01 (sample SAMN05326640, study PRJNA326480) | marine metagenome | isolation source: seawater | place: Atlantic Ocean: North East | collected 2012 | reverse complement strand
TCGAGGAGGGCGAGGAGGGCGAGGAGATCGAGGAGGGCGAGGAGGGCGAGGAGGGCGAGGAGGGCGAGGAGGGCGAGGAGGGCGAGGAGGGCGAGGAGGGCGAGGAGTTATTGAACGCGACTGACCTGGTTGGTGCGCAAAGGCTTTTGCAAAAAATGCTGCGAGATCTTCATATGAGTGGCGAAGGCGAGGAGGGCGAGGAGGGCGAGGAGGGCGAGGAGGGCGAGGAGGGCGACGAGGGCGACGAGGGCGAAGAGGGCGACATTGAAAGCTCTGAATTCGAGGATGACGATGACGCGCTCTGGCCTGCGTCAACACTGATGATCACACCGGCCGTCATAGACGTCAAGTTGCTCGAGTATTTCAAGAAGTATCTCAACAAACCGTCCAACGCTGGTCGCATCTTCCGGCCATCCACACGACTGGTTGATGGTCTCGCGGAGGACGCAGAAGATTCGGGCGACGAGCTCGGGTCGAATGCGGAAGAGGTGATCGACAATGAGATGCGAAAATGTTCGATTGCAAAGGATACGAATACACTACAGAAGTTGTACACCAAGTTGGAAGAGACGGTCGATTCTGCCGCAGACCGCTTCATTGATAAATACCAGTTCTTCTCGCTGGCCAGTACCAAGGAAGACTATACACTGTTGAAGTTTGATCCGGGTGATTTTCATAACGAACACGTTGAGTGCACTGGGCTCACGGATGACGGGTCGTCGCGCCGCCTCGCGGTTTACATGATTCTCGAGGCACCGGAGAAGGGCGGCGTCATTGAATTCTCATATCAGGGTGTGAAGGTGAAGCCGGAGGCTGGGTCGATTTTCGTGTTTCCTGCGTGCCCTTTGCATCCGGTTCAGATTTCAAAGGTACAACGGGGTTCTCTGTTGATGATTGTAAATTACATTCTCTGAGTCTTTTCGCGAGGGAAAAAAGTCCGCCCCCGGTCATGGATAAAAAATGTGAGCGTCTACTAGCAACTTATGGAATCACTCTCGTACGAGGAGTGTGTGGCGTTCGTCCCGAAGCTCGACGTTGCAAAGTGCGTAAAGGTCTATGACGGGGACACCTTCCATCTCGGAACCATCCTCCCCGAGCCGTACGGAGCGACTCGTTTCAGTTGTCGTCTGCTTGGTGTGGACACACCAGAACTGAGAACACGGGATGACGCCGAGAAGGCACTCGCTCGCGAGGCTCGCGACATTGTGAAATCTCTGATCCTACACAAGATGGTCAATGTACGAGTCTCGGGCATGGACAAGTATGGGCGTCTCCTGGTGCGAATCACGATCCCCGCGACGGAGACAACTCCTTATTGCGCCGATCTGTCGCAGCACCTTATCAACGAGCGTGTGGCTATCCACTATGACGGTGGAAGGAAGCCGAAGGTGAATTGGACAGAGCTGCTCAATAGTCACACAGCGTTGAAATCGACGAGAAGAACGCAACCCACCGAACGCCTAAGTGACTAGCTTGCGCGACTTCCGCGACTTTCGTGACTTTCGTGACTTTCGTGACTTCCGTGACTTCCGTGACTTCCGTGACTTCCGTGACTTCCGTGACACGGCGTAGCTTTTTTTTCCCGGATACAGAAAAGAATGGCGGACCCTGGAGAAGCTCCCATCGTACATGGAGAGATCCGGGCGACAACAAAATGGAAGGTCAACGGCGACGAGATAACCGCCATCGATACAGCACTGGACGCGAACTCGACGAACCCACTCACGAACGCGGCAACCTCAGCTGCCATATCCGCGATCACCGCACCGGCCGGTGCCAGCTTTTACGTGCACATGGTGATGAATCCCAGTGCGCAGCACAATGCTGGCGACCCCATACAATTCGCGTCTGTCGAAACCAACATCAATACATTCCTCGATGGTAGCGGCAACGCAATCGGCGGCCCAGGAACGCCATCGGCGCCCAGGACGACCATCACTGTGCCGGCGAAAGGCACGTACTTCATCTCCACGGTCACCACAGCGCTCGACCAGAGCAATTCCCTGGCGATCCAAATAAAGAAGAACACCACCAACGTGAAGACGCAGACAGGGACTGGCGTCATCACGTCGGCGGGCACGTTTTTGCTTGAAGCAAGCGATTCGATGTCCCTATCGTCGACGACAAACACCGCTGCGCGCTCGGAACTCTCCGTGACGCTACTGAAGGAGGACCATACACTCTAAATTAAAATGTGGGTCCCGTTTTAGCTCATGGCGCAGCGTTCGCTACGCGTTCATGGAGACTGTGCCTTTGACGTCTTCACAGCAATGGTGTCATTGTTGCACTCGACGGTACACGAGCAGTTTGGGAACACACTGCATCTCTCCGACAACAACATTGACGGAGAGATGCAGCAACTGGTATCATTTTTTGAAGACCACGGAATGCATATGAGATGGCAAATCTTGACACCCGGCGAGGTTGCGAGGTCGCGGGCCACCCCGAAGGATAACGAGGCGGAGCTGAAAGACTATCGTCTGCTGGTCGCGCTCCCCGGAGAGAAGATGATAGTGGTGAACTTCGATTACGTACGATTTTCGGCGTTGCCTGGCCCTCAACCCCTCGAGTAGGTCTGGTGCAGGACGAAGAGACTGGCGGTGACGGCGAGGAGGATGGCGTGTGCCGCCACCGACTGGTCCGCGATCATGGTGATGACGAGGTGAATCCACGCCGTCCAAATGAGTGCGAGCAACAATTGAGGTACAAGAGCTTTCCAAATCGTCCCGCGGATTCCGCGCATAAGGTTTAGGGTTAAAGAGACAAAAAAAACGCGGAGGGAGGCAAAGAAAAAACAAGTAAAAACAAGATAGGAGATGCTGCCTTGGCGCCTGTCCGTCGTGCCCGCCGATGGGCTGTGCGCCCTTCACGCCACCGCAGTCGCGTGTGGCTATCGAAGCGCACCGCCATCGCACCCGTCGATGGCCGCCGATCGCATCTATCATCGCTTATTGAGGTACTACCAGGGCACGCGAGCGGAGCAGCTCATCAAGGAGCTGTACAAAACACGCGCCTGGAACGCGGGCACCGATCACGTCGCAAACCCGCTGGAATTCCGGGACTTTATCGTTCGGGCTTCGGGTTGGATAAAATGTGTCCTTGTCTATGAAATCGAAAGCTCACATTTACAATTCCGAGAACGCGGCACTTGCGATCACCAGGTGCTGCTCGCGTGCCTTCGGCGCAAACAGACATATTTGCCGAGACAACTCGCCGCTGTGAGCTCTCGCGCTGCGGTAATCTTCCTGCACTCCGGCACTCACTGGTCGGTATTGATGCCGTTCGAGCGCAGCATCGGATTGGGATGATGCCGCGTCTTCGTGCGCTCGATCGCCGGTGGCTCGATGTGCCCGAGCTTGTCCATCTCCTCTGTGAAGATATACCAGGCCTTCCTGAGGATGAAATCGATCGGTTTCATGTGCGATCCTCGCCTTCCCTGTGGGTCAATTTTTGTGTAATAAGATCTGGTCATGAGGTCAAAAGTGCCGTCCACGATCATGCCAGAGGCTTCGTTGATCAGATCATCGACTGCTGGCAACGCCGCCGCCGCATTGGCGCCGCCCACGTCACCGCCGATGTCGCGAGTGCGCAGCCACTCTTCCTGGATGATGTCGTCTAGCGGCAAGTTCATCACCACGTGGCGTACGATAGTATGTACAGAAAGTTGTTTCTGGGTGGTATTATCCATGGTGTAGCCGCACGACATTCCGGTACTTTATTTTCCCGCGCCTTTAAGTCCCCGCCCCCGCGGACGATTTAAAGGGGACTAGGTTAGGAGGAGGGGACGATGAAGCGTGTGCCGAAGCGATCATTAATCGTGGAAATCAGTTCGGGATTCCGGATGTAGACGAAGTTCGAGAAGACATTTTTGTAGAAAACGCTAGCACCGAAGAATGTGTTCAAAATATCCTCGTCGCCTCGCGCAAAAGAGCCGTTGTAGGAGGACACGAGTCCAATTTTTCCGGGTGCGCATGGTAACCGCGCCCACAACAGGTTGCGGTTCGACTTGCCCGTGCGCCGGTCGCGGAGCGATTGGATCGAGATCACCATATCATCGATCGTGCGGGTGTGCAGCAAACACTCCGGCACCTCCGCGTCGCCACTGAGCAAGTAATTCGGGGGCGTGTCGTGAAACCAACGCACCTCGACGCCCACCAGTCCCGACCAGGAGCACTCGTTCGAGAGCGTTACGCTCCGTAGATTACGGCCCAAGAATAGCCATGAATTTTTGCCGTACGTCTCGAAGCAGACAGCAGTCAAATTACCGGCTGGCAGGTCGTGGAACCCTTTGCGGAGCCATGTTCCAGACACCAGCAAGCCTCCGTTGCCGGAGAACTGTAGGTTGTCGACCACCGGCTCGCCGTCGTCCGTAGAACTCACACACTCGATCGACGCTACGCCGCCGTCTGGGTTGACATCAACGTGATCCACGTAGATCAACGTATACGGAAAATCTCCTCCTGCTGTGACGTCGAAGGTTTGTGTGTCATTCGAGATGGCTGAGACCGAATCCGTCACGATCGGGTCGCTCGGTAACGATGATATTGGATCGCTCATGTTGCTTCGTACGTTCTTACAAGCATAGATTTTCTTGCTGCGCGTTTTTTTTGTGCGACCTTCTTGCTACGCTACAGGGGGCCATCGGGTATGGTGGGCAGCACGTTGCATGCTTCGTACGATGAATCGAGTATTCCCGTTGAGGGCCACCGATTCGTCCCATGGAAATTTTTCCACGTGTAGTGGTTGTAAATGTGCTCCAGACTGGAGTAAGCCAGGAACGGGTTGTTCTCGTAGGCCTCGCCCGTGCCGTTGGGAGGAGGATGGGCAAAGGTGGGGCCGAAATTGCACGTCAGATGCGTGCCATTGTAGCCGGCGATCAGTGGCCAACGCTCGAACATGCCGTAGCCCCTGCCCGTCCATACATGCTGATTTTGTGCGATCGCCTGGCCAAAGTCCTGATAGACCGTTTCGGCGCCGCCATTCTTGGTGACTCGGAAATGCTGGCCGGCGTCGAGGTTCCGATCGTCTACCGGCGACGGTACAAGGTCACCGAAGTCGAAGTACATACCGATGACGTCGTCTGCTTGCGGCGCACCACCGGCCATGAGGCTGTTGCCCGTGTCGGACACGACCTCGCTTTGGAAAGTGGTACCGTCCTGGTACGTCGTCACTCTGTGGCACGTGTTGTTGGGTATGTCGATGAACCACCCCCATCGTAGCGGCGCCTCATCCCACTGTTTTGCATTGTCCGTGTTGAGACTGTGTACGATGTAGTTCTGCCAGTGGTTATGCTGTTCGTTCGGGAGGTGTTGTACAACACCGATAAAGAATCGCGACGTGTTGCTCTTGACCGTCACCTCCATGTAGTATCGTTGATTGTTGTTAGCATCGGCATGGCCGCCGTGATTGGTGTAAATCCACCTTTGGTCAAAGAATCTGTAAAACTGTCCCATGTACGGAATCGGCACCCGGGGGAATGCCGCCACCCACTTGGAGGCACCATTTGAGGACGTCACGTTGATGCTGAGGCGGTCGTCGGACAGGCCGGTTGGGTTGTCCGTCGGCTGGATGAGGTTCTCATCGGTGCAGCCGTCGACCTGCGCGAACACGTAATGGAGGTGATGCTTGTCGTGCCTCCAGCCGGCGTCGAACATGTAGTTGTATTTTACATGTCCCTTTGTGAACTCCTCGTCGTCCGCGTTCTCTGCGTGTGGTGGGAAGTGCTGCTGCGTGAGATTTTGTGGACCCAGAAAATGGAAATAGTCATTAGTCTCATGGTTATCGAAGAGCTCGGGTTTAGGCCAGGGGAACGTCATGTATATGTGATTGGTAATGGTTGGCCTATTGCCACCTGACCCGACGAATGGGTACACGACTTCCGCCCCGTTGACGCCGTGAGTGGTTCCAAACTCAAACAATCGGGCGGCGCCTTCGCTCGGACCCGACCCGTTGCACTGCATACCAAACTGGTACTTCTGTTCCGGCGCGTCCTGCCACACGTAGAGTCCGAATGTCATTTCCTTGTACCTCCGGCAATCGGCGATCGAGTTTCCGTAGGCATACATACAAAGCGGCGACCAAAAATCCCCTAGCGTTATCGCCCAGCCAGCGGCGTAGGTGGGCGTGTGATAACTGGTATTGCCCGGCCCATTGCCATATCCTTGCCAGGCTAAGCTGCCATTTGCGGCGCCGTACCGGCGCCAGGAGGCGTGGTCGTAGGCCCACGCGTTGACATTCGTGCTGTTGCCAGTATGAGTGAATACTTCGGCATCGACCCCTCCGTACGCCACTCCAAAAAAAGGCATCCTACTCGTACTATCGGTGGTGATCTCGTAGTAGTACTGGCCGGTTTGGGGGATGGCAAAGTTGGCGCGCGCGATGCTGTGAGAGTTACCCATCCAGAAGTAGGCGGTCCGCTTATCGGAGGTCAACACCGGTAACTCGTAGAAGTAATCGGTGTCCCCTTCCGTCCCCCCCCACGTCTGCCAAATGGCATCATAATGCCCCGCTTTGTTCATGAGGTGACCGAGGTAATGCGTCGGAATTGGCGGCGGCTCGTAGACGGTGACGTAGCGATTCTTCTGAACCGTCGGTCCGTAGGCCGCCGGGTCGCCGCTTGCGTTGAGGGTGTACGTGACGATGTAGTTGCCTCCAGTCGCCAAGTCGGTGGCGTTCGGGCCGGAGACGACGACCGAGCTCGTCAGGTCGGTGTTGTCGACGGTGTCGATCGCGGTGAAGCCCGGATCGGCGCCGATCGCAGTAACGGTAGGTGGTACCACACTCGACCAGATCTTGATGTTCTTGATGTGGCCGGTGGCGTTGGCGAGAGCCGTAGGTGCGCCGTGGTTGAGTACATGCAATTGGTTGGTTGGCGTCATTGCGGCGCTTGGGCGAAAGGCAGGCCGATCCAGGTTTAGGGTGAATATGGGGGCGTGACCGACCGTCCATCCGTCGGCATCCTTGCAGATGTACATGTTGTACGTCGCGGTGTCATCGCCTGCATTGCTCTCGCTTCGTGTGACGCGGATCCTCCAATAATCAGTATCGTTCGTGGGAATGTGGGCGGCGAGATCACCGAAGCTAGCGTCAAATACATAAAGATCAGTGCCGTAAGAGTGGATCGTGGTTCCTGCGCCGTTCAACCACCACCCATGGGGGAACTGCCCCCAGGTGAGGTGATACGCGGAATTTCCGGTTACTGCGTAGAAACCATTGGGGTTTCTGTATGTGAATTCCAACGTGAACGGAACGTCGCCTGTCGGTAAGTTGCTGGTCGTTGTGATCGTCTGCGGGGTCGTGTACTCCGTGCCGGACCCATCATGGATGTCGGGTGTCGCCTCCACAGTGCTGCTCCATGCGGTGTACTGTCCGGCGTTGATGACCATCGGGTTTGACGAGTCCGCGCCCGACGCTGCTCCGGTTGTCGGCACGACAACACTCTTCCAGATCCTAATGTCCTTCATCGCAAACGTGCCAGTATGATTGTAATCCGTCGTGTTGAAGGGGTTACCTCCGTTCATGATGCCCAGCCGAGCCGCGTCGGTGGCCCCCAGGTTTGTGGGGTTGCCGATTGATTGGTCAGTTACAACTGGAACGATGCTGGTTGCGTCCCAAACGCCATTCTGCGTCACGTACACGTTCAGCAGAGCACTGGCGCCTGCGGACTTCGTCGCCCGAATCGTCCACCAGATGGCGTCATCGGCGCCGGTAGACGTGTCGGAGCTATATTGCATCGTCCGTGTGTAGCCGTGATACTGTGTAGTCAGATCCAAAGTCGGTTCAGGTGCTGCCCAGTGCGCAAAGGTGAGTGCAGTCCCACTACGATCGTAGCAGGAAATGAACCCAGCATTGGATGGCATGCTCGTGCTGATGCCGTGTAAGCCAGCTATACTGGCACCCCAGTTGAGAAAATTGGCCTTGCCAAAGGTGCTAACACCGTTGCCGTGGTCTGTGTTATCCTCACCAGTGGTTGATCGGAAGGTGAACTCGATCGTGTACGCGTCGGTGCCGTGTGGCATGGTGTATGCGTTACCACTCGTGTCGTTCAGCGGCCCGTCTGCGCCAGAGTACGAGCCTAAGCTAGTGGGTGTAGTGTACGGACCGGCAAGGTACACATCCGGTGCATTAGGCTCCAGGAACGTGATGACGGGGCTGAAGGTGTCTCGCACCTGCACCGTCCTCGTGTGGGAGACCGTGTGTACGCCATCGGTCGCCTGGAAGACTCGCGCGTAGTCGCCCACAACGCTCGTGTTGACGGCAACGCTCGTGTCGACGACAAGGGTCGCGATTGGCTCGGGCACACCCATGCCGGACGCGCCCGGGTCGGTCACCGGTGGCGCCGTCTCGACGTAGTTGTGGCCGCGCTCGATCGTCAATGTGCTGTAGTCCCCGTCCGTGAACACCGGCGCGGAGCTGTCGACTACGGTGATGGCGCGCGTTGTGGAAAGCACACCCGCCGTGTAGGTTAAGGTGTACGCACCCGGCGTCTCGCGCATCTTCGTCTCGGACTTCACCGTCCCGTCGTTATTACTCGTGATGGTCGTGACGACCGGCATGTCAAATCCGTCCGCGACAGTGACGTGCTCCACGGTCATGGTCCCGTAATTCCACGACGTCTCAAAGTCGGTGGCGTTGCCGGCGATGTAATGGTAGAGGCGCGTCGCGCTCGCCGGCAGCGCGCCACCCGCCGGAAACACGCCGGTCAATCCGGACCAGTCGGCCGACGGGCTGAGAGAATCATACGACTGTGCGACGTTGTTGATGAGAAAGGTCGGCACTGCGCCACTCGCGCCGCTGTGCTCGACGCGCAGGTCGTACCACTGGTTGATGGCGGCGGTCGTCTGAGTGATCGCGCTGTGGAAGATGCCGTCGGTGTTGCCCTCGAAGACGAACTTGTTGTCGGCCGTGAGCCCGAGACTTAGCGCGTTCTGAGTACCGTCTCCCGTTGCTGGATACGGAGCGGCATTGGTGAATTGAAAGATGTGCTGCAACGGCTGTAGGGTGTGGAACTTGACCCGTGTCGAGAGGGCGAACGGCGCTTTGATCACGAGCGGCGTCTTGAGCGTCGCCATATTGCCGGCGGTGTTCGTCATACCGTCCGACGAATGCGTGAGCACGGCGCCACTGCTCACCGAGTTGGTCACCTTGAAGGACTTGATGGTCTGGCTGCCCAACGTGTTGTAGAACGAGTTCGAGCTCCCCAGGATGGTATTGATGCTGCGCTGCGCGGGGCCGCCGCAAAACATGATACCCGATTTGACCGCCGACATGTAATCGTTGCCGCCGACAAAGATCTGAACTTCCGGCGGCAGCACCTGCCCTTTCCAGATTTTGATGTCCTTCATCTCTGCAGTGGCTTGGTTGTAGTTTGCGTTGTTGTATGCGTTTGCGCCGTTCATTATCGACAGCGTGTTCGAGTCTCCGGTAAACGGTACTTCGCCGAGAGTGGTGTCGAGTGCAGTCACGATAGAAGCATCCGTCCAGTCTGTCGCTTCGCCCTTCGTTATGTAAACCTTAGTGGCTCTCGCCCCTGTACCCTGCTCCCGAGTCACACGGATGGTCCACCAGTCCTGGCTATTCCATGGAACGCCCATGCCGTAGAAGTTCTGGCTCAAATTCAATGAACTCGTGTCCCCATTATTCCAAGTTGAGATCATCCAACTAGCGGCGGTATTGAAGATCATCGCCCAGGTAGTAGCGGCTGTTGTTCCGCCAAAATCTATCATCATGCCATCTCCACCCCACCCATTAGTTTTTCTGTACGTGAATTGGATGGTATACGCGTCGCTGCCGCTCGGCATGTTGAACGCGGTCCCGCTCGTGACCGTGTCGTCGCTTCCGTACAGGTTTAGGGCGGTGGGAGCGTTGTACACTTGCGTGCTTTGCCAATCGGCGGCGGCGCCCCCCTCGCCGAACTCCTGCTTCACGTCGTCGACATACACGCAGACCTGCTCGCCGTCGTGCGTAAGCTTGATGGCGTAGTCTTGGTTGGTCGACAGGGCGGTTTTCGTCGCCGCTAAGAACTGCTGCACCGACCCGGTATCGTCGCCGCCCGCGTCGTAGGTCGAGGAGCCGCCGATCGCGATGGTGTTGTTGCTCGTCGGCCCGCAGAAGATGGTGTTTTTGGTATGGTCGTCGTCCCGGAATTCGAAGAAGTGGTTGAAGGTCTCGAAGGTAGCAACGTTGACGTCGAACTCGATCGTGAACGGCATGCGGACCGGCGCCCAGTCGAGCGTCGCCCACGACCCGGGCGCATTTTGTACCGTGAGGATCGCAGGCGGCACCACCGCTCTCCAGATCTTGATGTCCTTTAGCTTGACGGTGCCGTTCGGATCTGCGTTGTTAGTCCAGGCACCGCTACCGTAGTGCAGTAGGTTCAGCGTCGTCGCGTCTTGCTCCTGCATGTAGTACGGCCCCTGGTGACCCGTCGACGTGTTTCTTAGCACACCGTTGACGTAGATCCGCATCTCAACGCCCTCTGATTGATGTCCACCGCCCGCCTCCTTCGTGATCGTGATCAATTGTGCACCGGTGTCGGTGTGTTGGAAGCCCATCTGGCCGGCGCCCGTACCGAATGCGGTGTCGAAGGGGCCCTGGGTGGCGCCGTCATCCCACGTGAAGTGCCTGAACCCATGTTGCGTCGGGTGGTAATTACCGACCCATACCAGCTTCTTGGTTTGGCCCACGCCCCAGGTGAGTATCTCGGTGTTTAGCCACCCGCCGCTCGTCTCGTAGCTGAACTCGATGGTGTACGGATCGGTGCCGTGCGGCAGGTACACGCCCGCCGGCATCGTCACCTGTGCCCCGGTGGTGTACTCAGTGGCACCAGAGCTCCACACAGGGTCGACCGACGACGGTGGCGACAGCCCGTCAGTGGCGTGCGTGATGGTGCCGCTCCTCGGGATGTTGGAGCTGGTTAGCGCGTACGTGCCGGGCCAGTCGTCCGACACATCGGTCGCTGAGTTGACTGGCGCCACCTGGGGCTCCACAACGGCGTCCCAAATCTTGATGTCCTTCATCGTCCAATTGCCATGTGGTCGAGCATAGAAATTGACCGGCACGTTATCGGTCGCCGGCCGATCTCGAAAACTGGCGCCCCAGTTGACACCTTCCGCATCACCGGTGTGGGTTTTGAGGTAGCCGTTGACGAAGGCGCCGCAGATCCCAAGGTAGTCGGCCGGCTGGCCGGCGCTACCGGCATTCGCCGGCGTGTTCACGCTTGTCGCGACGTGAGTGCCGTCGATGTACACTTTGACCGTCCTGCTGTGCTGGAAGGCCGCAATCGTGCCTCCACTACCCTCGTCGCAGCTGACGAACACCGTGTGTTCGCCGGGCTGCGGAGTTCCTACTGTGTGGACACCATTTTCGTCATAGTAATACCTGTTACCTGTGTGATGGCCGTGGTTGTTCCAATGCGAGGCGGTGGCGAAGCCCGTCATCGCGGGTTGGTATCCAAACTGGTATATATAATAATCCAAAACAGCGCCGTTGTAGTAAATGTCACCGCTCGTGTTAATCGTGGTGGCCAGCGGACCGGCGTACCTATTTGTGCTGTAGCTATAATATTGCTGAATGCCATGTGGCTGACCAACACTTGCATTGCCTTTCCAAGCGGCCTCGTGTTGTACGGGGTCCGTTATGTCGGGACAATAGACCATCGCCACTTGCGTGGCATTGCCCTGCCACTCGATCTGCAACTCGTTGCCTACCATGTAGTTGGCGCTGTCCCAGATCATGCACGACACCGAGTCGAACGCCTGGTACGCGCCTCCGCCCCAACCGAGGAAGCTCGTGCCAGACCACCCCACAGTTGTGTCGTCCGTCTGAAACGTGAACTGAAAGGACCACGGACTGGTGCCCGTCGGAAGCGCCTGGCCGGTCAATTGTTTGATGTTGATGATAAAATCCGATGCGGGGCTGGCCTGGGTGTACACCGTACTGGATGCCCAGAGGGGCGTGTCGCCGCCGCCGCCGCCGGCCGCAACAGCCGTGCCGAGATCGAAATAGACGGGGACCGCCTGCACGCTGTGCCAGACCTTGATGTTCGAGATCGTCGTGTTGCCGGCCGAGTCGTAGTTAGGGGACCAGGGCGACGCCAGGATGTGGAGCTGGTTGGTGGCCTCCATGCTCGTCGGCCCCGTGTTGGGGGTCGGACTCTGGTACACAGCTTTTGGTTGGTGCCATGTGGTGCCGCCATCGAAGCTATGGTAGATCATGATCGTGACGCCGCCATCGCCGAGCTTCTCGGTCTTCGTCGCGCGGATGGTGATGGCGCCGGTGTAATCGGAAGGAATCATGTCGCTGTCGGCGCCAAGGCCGACGAGATACTGGCACCAGCTATGGTCGACGCCGATCTGAGAGTTGCTTGAGGTGCCAAAGAGCGTCATCGCTCTGTAGGTCCCCGCGCCCCACCAGAAGGGCATCGTCGAGCCCCATCCGCCGTCGGTTTGCAGCGTGAACTCGAAGCTGTACGGTTCGTTGCCACTCGGCAGGTTCCCCGACGAGGTCGTGAGCGTCTGACCCTGCCCCGTTCCGCTCGACGTGTACGGCCCCGCCCAGCTGTGGTTCGGTATCGACGGATCGGCCGGCCACCGGTCGACGACATCGGACGTGTCTAAGTCGACGGCGGTCGTGGTGATCGTCTGCACGAGAGCGGCGCCGGGCTCAACGTACGAGGCGTACCGCTCGAGCGTGAGGGTGGACGATCCGCTTAATTGCACCCCCATGGCCGATTCGACGTTCACCGTGCGCGTCGCCGTGGCTTGATTTAGTGACGAGTCCTCGACCACGTAGGTTATAGTGTACGCACCGACATTGCTGGTGTCGACGGGGTTTGACGTCGTCACCGTCAACCCCGCCCCCACCGTTTCGCCAGAATTATCGACGACCGTGATGCCGAGGTCTGTGTAGGAGTCGTTCTCCGTCACCGTCGCCGGGTTGTCCCCGTTTATGGTGATTACGGGGGCGGTGGTATCTACGACCGAAACGGTCCTCATCACACTGCCCGAGTTATTGTTCGCGTCCGTGGCGGTGTAAGTCACCGTGTAGGTACCTTTCGTGGTCGTGTCCACGGGACCCGTGATGGTCAGGTTCATGCCTCCGCTGGTGGTGTTGCTATTGAAGTCGACCTGCTGACCGGCATCGGTCGCTCTCGCGCCGTGCTCAACGTACGTGCTATCGCCTTGTGCCACCTCGTACGTGTTACTGTTCTCGGAGAGCAACGTCACCAGGGGGGCTGTATAGTCGGCGACTTGAACGGTCCTGTTTACGAACGTCGAGTTGCCGGAGTGGTCGGTGGCGGTGTACGTCACCGTGTATGTTGTCTCCGTCCCCGTTTCGATGGTAGCGGAATTACCGTTGGCGTCGTTGATCTCGACGATGAAGTTGACCGTATCCGGCCCACTGAACAATGTGCTGGTGGTGGTAACGTTTGCTGTTTGACCGCCCTCGGACACGGTGACGCCCGGTTCAGCATAGGTGCCGCCGATGGTAACGTTCACTGGGCTGCTCCCAAGCAGGGTGATCGTGGGCGCGACGCTATCGGTGACCTGGACTCTTCGGTGCTTTTGGACGGAGTTTCCGGACGAGTCGGTCACCTCGTACGTGTAATGCCAGTGGTTTGGCCCGTCTGAGACGGTGTTAACGTCCACGTTGTTCGTGATAACAACGCTGCTCGTCAGGTCGACATTGCCGTCCGACGCGGAGAATCCGGGGTCGTCGAAGGAGCCGGTGACGCGCTCGATCGCCTTTGAGCCAACAAAGTCGTGTGTTGCCCCAGTTGCATCGGTTGTGATGGTCATTGCCTCACCCATCCCGTTGTGGTCCTGGCAATAGTAGTACAACGTGTGTGGCGCGTCGGACGGCACCGTGAACGTGAAGGTGGAGCCGTTCTCGCTCCAGCCGTCTGTGTATTGCGACCCGCCGCCATGTGTGCCGCCCGCCGTGGTGGATAGCCTGAACGGATGGCCCGAATTCTCTGCCTGTCTGAACGTGTAGGTGAATCCACGAAACAGCTGCAACTGGGGCGTAGTCACGCCGTCGATGTGATACTTGTTGACGCCGCCGTCAACAGCAACGGTGATCGCAAAAGCCTGGACGGCGAGCGTAATCACAGGGGTTGTCTGGTCGCGAATCGTCACCGTGCGATACGCAGTGTCCGCCTGGTTTTCGGCGACATCTTTGACGTCGTAGCGGATCTGGTACTTTTGCGCGGTGTCAGTGAACACGACGTCATTCTGTTGCAGATGCATCAGGTTGCCCATGCCGACGCCGTGCTGCTGGCACGTGTAACGCAGCGTCGCATCGGTATCGCCGGTGGTGCTGATACTGACAGTCGCACCTGACTGCCCCGGCGGCGTCGTGCTGTAGTCGACAGTAACATTCTGTGCGGCAAGGATGTCGTAGCCGTCAGACTTTTTGAACGCGAGCGTGTGGTTAGCGTTGGACGCGTCGCTCTGATCGAAGATGTACGTCACGCCCCTCGTGAGCGCAATCTCCGGACGAAGCAAGGACGCGGTGCCGAAATCGGCCAGGTCGGCAACGAACGCGAACTTGCCGCCCACGACCGTCACGTACCACGTGTTAGTGCCGTCGAACGCCTTCGCCTCGGTGGTGACCACGACATCCGACGTCAAATCCGTCGCCTCGTCCTTTCCGTTCGTGGTCAATAGGAACCCATCGGGTGCGTAGTCGTGCGCCGTCACGCCGTCCATGAGTGACGTGTACGCGTTGAGCCGTTCCACCATAACATCTGGTGAGGTCACCGCAATCCGTGGTTTGGTGGTGTCCTGCACGGTCACGTTGCGCTGTTTTTGGGCAGCGCTGTTGCCGTTGCCGTCGCTGCATGTATAAATGATCTTGTAGCTGCCCGCTGCCTGGACCATCTGTGCAATCGTGTTCGGGTTCAGCTGAGTGTCGGACGCATCCAGGAAGGAAACCTGAACGGTCATGACGCGGTCGTCCGGCGGGTCCCTGGCACTCACCGGGTCCTCGAAAGCACCCGAGTCGTCGAGGCGCTCGATTGTGACGTCGGCCGCGGTCGCCGATTTGCTCGGTCCAAATTCAATCACCGGCGCCGTAGAATCGGACACGTGTACGATGCGCGTCACGCGCACCGCGCGGTTGCCGCTCGCATCGATGGCGTCGTACGTGACCGTGTAGGGGGCGTTGGGGTCGGAAACCGTATCTGCGACCACCCCGTTCACCACCGTTATCGGGACGTTCGGGCCCTCCTGTACTGTCGCTCCGGCGTCAACGTAGCTGCTACCGCGCTCGTGGTTGACGTTGTTCGAACCGGTCAGCAGGATCACGGGTGCCGTCTCGTCGATGATCAGCACCGAGCGAGTGGCCGTCACGGTCGTGCTCCCGGACGTGAGCGTATACTTCACGTACTGACGGCCGACCGCGCCGGTGTCCACCAGGCCCGAGATCGCGACACTCGCCGACCGATCCACCGGTTGCGGGGCGGCATTCGCCGGTGTCGGGCTGAGATGTTCGAACGCGGTGAATCCCAGGTCGCCGGTGTTCCCCCCGGCTTGCCGGTAGGGGTAAGTCGCACCCTTTTCGAGGACCATGTCGGGCTGTGTCAGCGTGATGCGCGGCACGACAATGTCGTCAAACTTGAGGCCCGTCACGCAAAACTCCCTGGTCGTGTAGTCAACGTAAGTTGTTGGCCCAACCGCGAACCGCACAATGTCTCCGGCAACGGCCAGGAACGTCTGGCAGACGTTGCGATTGCCAATGGCCGCCTCGGGTGAGATCTTCACCGTCCGAAGGGTTCGCTCGACGCCGCCACTCGTAGAGAGCTTCAGCGTTAGCGTCGCGGCACCCACGGAGGACGGCACGGTCGCGACCGACCACGAGTTGGCCGGCCCGTGCTTGGTAATGGTCGCCTCGGCTTCAGTGTCGAGATCCGCGTTGTATACGATGGCACTGCGAAAGTTGTGTATGTCCACATCGCGCGACACCGGCACCAGGGCGCGGATGTCCTCCTCGGTCAGCACGCGCTGGTGGAATCGTACGTAACGATACTCGAACCCGCCGCCGGTCGTTGTGCCGTTATCATCGGTGCCAAACGTGAACGGCCGGCTCGTGTTGCTGCCAAACTCGGGGGGCGCGTCGTCATCCTGGTAGCGCTGCTCACCGACCTGCACGGACATCGTGTTCTGTTGCGACGCCCACGACACTACGATGTGGTACCACTCGCCCACATTCAACGTGCCGGCGTCGAGCTCTCGGACCAAGGTGCCGTCCGAGCACTCGAGCTTCAACGCGTACGCGGAGTCACTCGCTTTGCTCGCCAGAAGTCGGAACCGATTCCCCGTCTTCGCCGTCGCGAGTAGCGGGATGCTCGTCGATGCCATGCCGTCCGCGTCCGTCGTGGGCGTCGGATTCGCTACCGTTGTCGCCAGACTGGTACCGCGCCATTCGAAATCCACGGAGAACGACGCGTTCTGCTGAAAGTCACTCGCACTCCCTCCTAGCTGAAAATATCCCTGGGGCTGTAGCTTCAGCACCGTTTCCTCCGCATCGCTGGTCATGTCCAGATTCAGGTTCGAGAAGTAGACTCCGTTCACCGGAATCTTGATGCCCACTCCGTTGTTGTTGTCAATCCGACCATGTGGATCCACGGGAAAGGTATCTTGTATTTCGGTCGCAAAGCCGCCCGTGGTCGTCTTGAAATCGCCAGAGACGCGCACGTTGTACTCGCGCGGCATCCTCGCCTGAAGTTCGGTGTGCACTGCTTTGTTTTGGATGAAATGGGAACCCTGATTGGTCTGCAATTCACTGTCCACGCCGGTAATGGAAGGAACGGATCCAATCGCACCTGTCTGCAGCGTGGCGGTGCGAATCTCCCCATGCTCGATTGCGGGTTCGTCGTCTGCCATCGTTACTCTACACATAGAAATAAACCAGGCATAAATGAACCGACTCGCCCCCGCCCCACCTACCGCGACCACCCCACCTACCGCGACCACCCCACCTACCGCGACCACCCCACCTACCGCGACCACGCCACCTACC
>MDSV01249875.1_pt1 | contig 17026 bp, 18 predicted proteins | sample 810851 | NCBI WGS metagenome assembly MDSV01 (sample SAMN05326640, study PRJNA326480) | marine metagenome | isolation source: seawater | place: Atlantic Ocean: North East | collected 2012 | reverse complement strand
TGATCCGGCGCTTCTTCCGGATCAACGGTCATGGTCCAGACCTGTTTGCTAGGCTCACACCATGGATCTTCCAGCTCGCCGCCTTCGTGAGAAATGTGCCAGGCGTTGGCATCACGGCTGTAAATCTTGGTGGCTGATGCGGTGGTTTTGATATTACGCTCGGCCAGATACGCCAGCAGATCTTCACGGGATACCATATCCCACTCACGCCATGGCGCGATAACGGCTAAATCAGGGGCCAGCGCGTTGAATGCACCTTCAAAACGAACCTGGTCGTTACCTTTGCCGGTACAGCCGTGGCACAGCGCATCGGCGCCGACTTTACGGGCAATTTCTACCTGCGCTTTGGCGATAACCGGGCGGGCCATAGACGTACCCAGCAGGTACTCACCTTCGTAAACCGCGCCGGTGGTAATGGTTGGGAAGATATATTCTTTAACGAATTCTTCTTTCAGGTCAACGATGTAACATTCGCTGGCACCGGTGGCGATGGCTTTTTCTTTTAAGCCTTCCAGCTCTTCGTCACCCTGACCGACATCGGCTGCGAAAGCAACTACTTCACAGTCATAGTTTTCTTTTAACCAGGGAATGATGGCTGATGTGTCTAAACCGCCTGAATAGGCAAGCACAACTTTATTGATTTTGCGCATAATGAATGTCCTGACTAGGCTCCAAGTAAATGGGTTAAAATTGCGTTTTGGCCGTGCATCCGGTTTTCAGCCTGCTGCATTAACAACGACGCATCGCTGTCCATCAGGCTGCCGGTAATTTCCAGGTCGCGGTGAGCAGGCTGACAGTGCAACACGTGGGTTGCACCGGTCAGTTCCATTAGGGCTTCGTTAACCTGGTACGGCATGAATTTGTCTTTAATGGTTTCAAGTGGCGTGTCATCGCCCATTGATAACCAGGTATCGGTGTAAATCACGTTGGCGCCTTTGGCTGCCGCAACGTCATTTGACTCAATGATTTTTACGCCGGTCTTGGCGGCGATAGCTTTGGCCTGAGCAACCATCTCAGGGCTGGCTTCATGGCCTTCAGGAGTCACAACTACCTGATGACATCCCAGCAGCGCGCCTACGATAAGCAGCGAATGGGTAACATTGTTGCCATCGCCCACATAAGCCATGGTCAGGCCTTCACAACTGCCAAATTTTTCGAACAGGGTGAGGTAGTCGGCCAGGCCCTGACAAGGATGGTACTTGTCGCACAGCGCATTGATTACCGGAACCTTGGCCGCTTCGGCAAAGGTTTCCAGCGTGCTGTGAGAAAATACCCGGGCAACAATCGCATCTGCCCAACAAGCCAGGTTAGCGGCCACGTCTACTGAGTCTTCACGGCCAGCCAGCTTGTTGGACTGACTGTCTAAGTAAACCATGTGTCCGCCTAAACGGTTAATACCAATATCGAAGCTGACGCGCGTACGCAGCGATGGTTTTTCAAACAGGGCAACAATGGACTTGCCCGCCAACGCCTGTGAATAAGCTTGTGGCGCCTGTTTAATTTGTACCGCTAATGACAATAGCGCCTGCATTTGCTCTGGTGTCCAGTTAGCAAACGTCAATAAATCCTGCTTCATTTTATACTCCAGATGTCTGGGAGGCCGGAATTACGCGGGTTCCGGTTTGATTGTCCAATATTGCTGTCAGCGGCGCTGACCAGTTTGCAATAGTTACCGGCTTAGCCAGTTCGGTGGCGGCCTGCATTGCTGCTGCCACTTTAACCAACATACCGTCTTTGATCACGCCCTTAGCCACTTCTTCATCAAGCCGTGGCTGGTCGAGTTCATGTATCAGTTGTTTGTCGCCATCAAGTACGCCGTCAACGTTTGACAGCAGCAACAGATCGCCGCCCATCAGTTCAGCAATTACAGTGGCTGCCTGATCGGCATTGACATTGAGCAGACGCCCCTCGGCGTTGCTGCCAATCGAGCTTATAACGGGCAGAAAGCCGGCGCTGAGCAGTTGATTAAGCAACTCTGGTTTGCCGGCAGCCGGTACGCCCACTGCGCCGTACTTTTCATTCAGTACTTTACAATCGGTTATGCCACCGTCCAGCAAAGATAGTCCCACCGGTGTGATACCGGCACCAATAGCCAGGCCGCATAAACTTTTATTGGCACTGCCAGCCAGTGCGCCACAAACAAACGGCATTTGTTCATCGGGGGTTACCCGTAAACCGTCAATCTTGGTACTGGTAAGTTGCATAGCGGCCAGTAAGGTTTCCACCAGCGGGCCACCGCCATGGACTAATATTACCGGACGCTGGCTTTGCAGTGTTTTGATCTCAGCCAATAACTGGCCGGCAATCTGAGGATTTTCCAGCAGAGCGCCACCCACTTTTATAACTACTGGCGATGATGTGTCAGCCATTGATTAATCCCTCGGTCGCCGGGAAACCCAGCGCTAAATTGGCACACTGCATGGCCTGTGAGGCCGCGCCTTTCATCACGTTATCAATGGCGCTGGTAATCACGGCGTAGCCTGATTGCTCGTCGACTTTCCAGTGCAGATCGCAATACGGCGTATGCACAACATCATCAATTTTAGGGAAACTTTCGCGCAAACGCACAACAGGCTGGTCACCATACACTTCGCTATACAGATTATCCAGTGTCGATTGGCTGGTACCACTTGTTAGCTTAACGGTAACCGTGGCCAGGATCCCACGTTTGAAATTACCCAGGTGCGGCGTGAAGATCACGGGCGTACCCAGGTGGAGTTCGATCTCCGGCGTATGACGATGACCCAGCACCCCATAAGCCTGCAGGCTCACTTCATAGAAACTGGTACCCAGGTTGGCTTTACGACCGGCACCACTTACGCCGGAAACGGCATTGATGATTGGACGTACGCTGTTGTCCAGCAGACCGGCATCGTGTAAAGGTTTTAACGCCAGCAAAGAAGCGGTGGGATAACATCCTGGAACCGCCACAATACTGGCCTGTTTAATGGCATCGGCATTATATTCGGCAAGCCCATAAACCGCCTCGGCCAGACACTCCTGCGAGGTGTGCGCAAAACCATAGTGTTTAGCAAACACTTCGGTATCTTTAAGGCGAAATGCACCAGACAGGTCGAACACTTTAGCTTTACCGGCAGATAACTCTGCCATCCAGTCGTGGCTGGCTTCGTGAGGAGTGGCCAGGAATATCGCATCCATTGAGCCTGCCAGTTCGGCAAGTCGGTGCGGGGCTAACGGCTCAAGTACATGCTGGGTCAGGTGCGCGAGGTTGCCGTGCAGCTGGGCAATTGTCTTGCCGGCATCCTGACTGTTCTCAGATACCAATACATGCTGCAAAGTCATGTGTGAATGTCCGCTGATTAAACTCACTAACTGCGCCCCGGTATAGCCGCTGGCGCCTATCACTGCTACGTTAAACATAATCTGATCGTTTGAAATTGATGGGTTACAAAATTAAAAAAACACTTTTTACCTTTGTGTTGGTGCTTGTGAGCAGGCCGATAAAACCACAAAGGTAAAAAGTGCGCTACGCATATTAGTGCATTACTTCTTCGGCGTTGATGTACTCCATCGTCGCCACAGGCACTGCATAGTGTAGCCAGCCAGGGGAGAGCTAAACTGTGATAAAGCAACCGCTGGGAGATGCCGGTTGGTTTTAATATTCATGTCCTAATCCTGTCATTTTCTTCCGCTACACTGATAGTTTAGTCAGGCACAAACAATGTGCGGAATCTTAATTGCTGCTAATGATACAATCTTGGCATATTTATGCAATAAATTTGTATAAATATTTACGGGAAGTGAATGCCGTTATGGTTTTTCAACAATTTATGTTGTATATCTTGCCGGATGTAGCAGGATTTGCCATAGTTCGCAAAAAATCATACAAAATACAGGACATCCCATGACTGCCCGCACTGTTGCTCTGGTCGCCCACGACCACAAAAAAGCCGAATTACTCCAATGGGTCAAACACCACAAGGCGTTATTAGCCCCGTTTAATCTGGTTGCCACTGGCACAACGGGGAAATTAATCAGTGATGAAACAGGACTGTCAGTGCATCGTTATAAAAGCGGGCCGCTCGGCGGGGATCAGCAAATCGGGGCGCTTATCGCGGAAAATAAGCTCGATGCGCTGTTTTTCTTTTGGGATCCGCTTAACCCGGCGCCTCACGACCCGGATGTTAAAGCGTTGCTGAGATTGTGTTCAGTATGGAATGTACCGGTAGCCTGTACCCCGGCTACCGCCGATCTGGTGGTCACTTCGCCATTGTTCAGTGATCCCGGTCATCGCCGTTTGGTGCCGGATTACGGTAAATAAACACCTCCATTTAGTCGCTAAGGTTAAACTCCAGTAACACCATTACGCCGGGTACAGCCTGTGCTTTGCCGCCTTTAACGGCGGGTTTATAGCGCCATTTAGCCAGTGCCCTGCGAGCTTCGCGGTCGAAGATGCCTTTGGGGCTGGCGTCGAGCACCGCAATATCGTAAACGCTGCCATGCTTATCGATGTTGTAAGACAGTATAACCCAGCCTTCCAGGCCGTCGCGGGCGGCCTGAGACGGGTATTTGGGGTCAATACGCACAATTAAACTGGATTCGGCCAGCTCAATATCATCGGCAGACATTGTGGGGGCTTGTCGTGGCGGTTGGGTGGCTGCCCAGGCTGTGCTACAAAACGTCATTAACGCGCCTAATCCCAGCATCCTGATTGCTTTGTTCATTCGATTTTCCTTTTTCGTGAATGTCGCTATAACCAAAATTACATTGCCATCAGGGGGGGATTAATTCAAGCTGAACACCATTTGGCAACATCCCTGTAAATCCTATGACAGAGCATAACTGGTACCTGTGTACCGAATCCCGGTTAGAACAACAATTCACAAATTACATTGCACCGTTCTGGCAGGAGCATGTGCGCCTGGGAAGTTTTCAGGGAAACGCCGATATCAGAGTGAGTTATGCCTACTGTGTTCCTGAGCAAGCTAAGCAATCGGTGCTTATCAGCTCTGGTCGCATTGAATCACTGCTTAAATATAAAGAAGTGATTTATGAGCTTTACCGCAATGGTTTTGCGGTATTTGTGTTGGATCACCGGGGACAGGGGCTGTCTGGCCGTATGACGGTTAATCCTCATCAGGGATATGTCGACGATTTTCAGCACTATGTGGATGACATGTGCCATTTCATCGATGAGATTGTTACCCCACAGCAGCGCGGGGCGTTAAATCTGCTGTGCCATTCCATGGGCTCAGCCATTGGCGCGCTAACCATCCTGCAACGGCCAACCCAGTTTAACCGGGTAGTATTTGGTTCGCCCATGTTTGGGATTCGTCCGGCTTTACCCGAATGGCTGGCTAAAGTTTTAATCGGAGTTAACCGCTGTGCTAACTGGCTGCTGCCGGGAAGTTCGGGCTATTTCTTTGGTCAGCGCGATTATCATGCCGATGATTTTATGGTTAACCGGCTTACCAGTAGTGAGATACGTTATCAGTTATTCAGAAACCTGTACGCTGAACAGCCCGAGATTCAGCTAGGCGGAGTAACACCGCAATGGCTTGCCGCGGCCAGTGCCGCCATGTGGAAGGTGGAACAACATGCGCAGCAAATTACATTGCCTGCCCTGGTGTTCGGAGCCGGCGAAGATACCGTGGTCGACAATAAGCGCCAGCAAAGGGTAGTAGCGAACATGCCGGATGCCGAATATATTCTGGTAGAGGCTGCCCGCCATGAAATTCTGATTGAGACAGACACCATTCGCCAACCGGTGATGAAGCGTATATTCGATTTCTTTAGCCGCGAATTTTGACCGGCTACACGAAACCTCTCATAATGCCGCCCGACTTAGAAAAGAGTGAACCAGCATGTTAGACATCGTGTTATACCAGCCAGAAATTCCACCTAACACCGGTAACATTATTCGCCTGTGTGCCAATACCGGTTATGCACTGCATCTTATCGAGCCGTTGGGTTTTGACTGGGATGATAAACGGGTGCGTCGGGCAGGGCTGGATTATCACGAGTTTGCAGAAGTTAAGCGCTATGCCAGTTTCGAGCGTTTTCTTGAAGAGCGTCAGCCAGCACGGGTATTTGCATGTACCACCAAAGGCAAAGCGTTTCACTCTGATGTGCAATACAAAAAGGGTGACGCGTTATTGTTCGGGCCGGAAACCCGCGGATTACCCGATGACATCATCGACTCGTTACCGCCCGGGCAACGGGTGCGCATTCCTATGCTGCCAGATAGTCGAAGCATGAATCTGTCGAATGCGGTATCGGTATTTGTGTATGAGTCCTGGCGTCAGTTTGGTTACGACGGTGCGCGTTAAGCCATATTAATTTTTTAGTATGAGAGGTATTGATTCGGCGTCATTTTTATCAAAGCGAAGCCTCTCAAACTGATAGTTGTCGTCTAATTTAACTCGTTTTATCAGATGCGATTTATCTGTATTTGAATCTCGCCAGTTCCAATCGCCGTCAATTAATCGAATATTTGTTAGCCCAAGTCGTTCTAAATCATTAAGTGAGTAGTCGAATCCAATAGACCCTCGTCCAATCATTCTCCAAAAATGATCTATTAGTGAATCAATATGTTGTCCGTATACAGTCAACAGGTTATCTACACCAATTTCGTCGAAAAATAGTGATTCTTCCGTCCTTAAGTTCGTAAACAGCTTCCTAATATCTTGTTCTGACATATTGATTGCAGTGTCTGGTATCCGCCAAGACTGCTGCCAGGCACTGCCATGCCAAAGCAGAATAGAGTCTTTTCTTAAGAACTTATTGACTCCGGCAGGAAAGATATAATTTGCACAAGAGGAGAAACAGAACTTTGTTACTTCAACATCAAGTTTATGGTGATGAATCCAGCGACCTATTTCCAGAGCTTGTTCTATGTCTCCCCCTTTACTGGAAACTAAAAGGCGATTTGGAATTACTGATGCCGACTGAAATGCTTTGAATAGTTCAACTTTTGATTGTTTTGTTATGCCACTATTAAAAACTAGCTGTCCATTTTGTATACCAATGTATTCATTTTCTTGCTCGTGAATAGTGGTATTGTCAGGGGAGGCGCAGCCTACGAGCAATGAATATATTAGAGAGTACCAAAAAAGTCGCATCAATCATCCTTGATTCGTGCTGTAGGGAGATTTATCTCATTCCGACGTTAGCTCTCTGCCCAGTAAGGCCAGGGCGGCGTCTTTAGGCGATTTGCCCTCGTAAAGTACCGCATAAATCTGTTCGCAAATGGGCATTTCCACGCCCAGCTTACGAGCCAGGATAACCACTTCTTCGGTGTTGCGGTAGCCTTCTACTACCTGACCGATTTCTTCCATGGCGTTGTCCACCGATGTGCCTTTACCCAAAGCAAGGCCGAAGCGGCGATTACGGGACTGGTTGTCAGTACAGGTAAGCACCAGATCGCCTAACCCGGCCATACCCATAAAGGTTTCTGGCTGCGCGCCGGCCTGAACGCCCAAACGGGTCAGTTCAGCCAGTCCGCGGGTAATTAACGCAGTACGGGCATTGGCACCAAAACCCAGCCCATCGGCCAGCCCGGCACCAATGGCAATTACGTTCTTAACCGCGCCGCCAAGTTGCACACCGGTAAAGTCGGGGTTTTTGTAAACCCGAAATGAACGGGCGCAATGCAGTTTGGCTGCCATGGCGTCGATAAACTCATCGTCAGTGGAAGACAGTGAGATAGCCGTGGGTAATCCCGCCGCCATTTCTTTGGCGAAAGTCGGCCCTGATAACACTGCCAGCGGGTATTTATCACCCAGCACTTCCAAAGCAACTTCTTTGAGCAGACGACCGCTGCCCGGCTCTAGGCCTTTGGTGGCCCACACAATTCGCTGAGAGTCGTGCAGTAACGGCGCTAATTGCTCAAGCATGCCTTTAAAGGCATGGCTTGGTACCACCACCAGAATATCGCGACTGTGCGCAACAGCAGAGGCTAAATCGCTCTCAACCGAGAGCGCATCGGGAAAGGAGGCGCCGGGCAGATACCGTTCGTTCTGGCGGCTGTCAGCCATAACAGATAACTGTTTGGCGTCTCTGCCCCACAGTACGGTGGGTGTATTGTTACGGGCTAAACAGATAGCCAGAGCAGTGCCATAGGAGCCTGCTCCAAGAACGGTAACCGACGCATCATTCATGGGCGTCTTAGGCGTCCAGTTGTTGCTGAGATGCCTGAGCTTCCTGAGCACGTTTTTGCATGTATGCAGCAAAGATCGCGTCAAAGTTTACCGGCGCCAGGTTTAACGGCGGGAAGGTACCGCGATTAACCAGGTTAGAAATGGTTTCACGAGCATATGGGAACAGCGTGTTCGGACAGAAAGAACCCAGCATGTGCGCTTTGTTTTGTTCTGGCATGTCACCAATCATGAAAATACCGGCTTGCTCTACTTCACACAGGAATGCAGTTTCTTCGCCCATGGTGGCTGTAACGGTAACCGACAGAACAACTTCGAACAGGTTACCATCCAGTTTGTCAGTAGAGGTATCGATGTCCAGTTTGATTTCTGGCTTCCACTCTTTAGTGAAGATACCTGGTGCGTTCGGAGACTCAAAAGAAATGTCTTTTGTGTAGATACGCTGAATGTTGAACTGTGGCGTTTGACCCTGGCCGGCAGCGGCGTTTTCTTGATTGCTTTGGTTTTCTTCAGACATGTTTTTACCTAAGTGTAATTTTAAATTTTATAAGAATAATTAGCTGGCCAGCAGTGGATCCAGTTCTTGCTGTCTTTCCAGCGCAAACATATCATCACAACCACCAATGTGCTGGTCGTTAATGAATATTTGCGGCACTGTGTAACCGCCATTTGCGCGCTCAATCATAACATCGCGCAAGGCAGGCTCGGCATCGATGGCATACTCAGTGTATTCAACACCTTTTTGCTGGAGCAGGGCTTTTGCCCGGGTGCAAAAGGGGCAATAAGCTTTGGTGTAGATTTCAACTTTACTCACAATAGCGGCCTTTTGGTTGATTATTTAGCAACGGGTAAGCCGGCCTGAGACCAGGCGTTCATGCCGCCTTTCAGTACATTTACTTTACTGAAACCGTCTTTTGTCATTGCAGCAGCTACGCCGCGTGCGCTGTTACCCATGGCACAAACAACAATAATGGGCGTGTCTTTGTATTTTTCAAGCTTGCTGAAGTTCTTTTCACGAACCTCTTCCGGCTTGATCTGCCGGGCACCGGTGATATGACCTGCCTTAAAGTCGTTGGCAGGGCGGGTGTCAAGAACCACTGCATCTTCACGGTTAATCAGCAATGTCATTTCGTGCACACTGACTTCTTTGACAGAGGAAATCAGACCGCTGACATAGCTGTAAATCAGCATAATAACCAGCGCCAGCCAGATACCCGCCAGTATAATGTTATTGCTGGCAAATTCGATGAGTTGATCCATTACGTCTTCCCAATGCATCGGTTTGTTAAAAAAAGAGTGCAAAGTATATAGAAAAAAACAACAGAAACCAGCTTTGCGCGGAGGAAGCCCAGTTAATACAACGCTAAGCGCGCTAAATTACTGTACTTCGGTTGGTTAATTCACATTCTCAATTAAACTGATTGAGGTATTTTTCAACATCTGCTCTTCAATCCCCTCTAGGGTTTGGTAATATAAATGTATGCCTCGCCCTACGGAACAATCCAAAGCCTGACAATATCGGTACCTAATAATAAGCCGGGCAAGCGGATAACTAACCCGAACAGCATCGCCTGATAAGGGCAACGAAATTTTACAGGAGAACCCATGACGCAATCCAAGAAGACACTGGCACTAATCGTACTCGATGGCTGGGGATATCGTGAGGATGCAGATCAAAATGCCATCCTGGCCGCGAACACGCCAAATCTGGATGCTTTAACCAAAGAGTACCCAAACACGTTAATCAGCGGTTCCGGGCTGGATGTGGGTTTACCCGAGGGTCAAATGGGTAACTCTGAAGTAGGTCATGTTAACCTCGGCGCAGGCCGCGTGGTGTATCAGGACTTTACCAAAGTAACCAAATCCATTGCAGACGGCGAGTTTGAGCACAATCCGGCACTGGTAAAAGCCATTGACGACGCGGTAAGTAAAGATAAAGCGGTACATATTATGGGTCTGCTTTCACCAGGTGGTGTTCACAGTCACGAAGACCATATTTTTGCAGCGCTGAAAATGGCTGCTCACCGCGGTGCGAAAAAAGTTTACTTACACGCTTTCCTGGATGGTCGTGATACGCCGCCACAAAGCGCTGAAGCGTCGCTGGAAAAAGCCGATGCGGTATTTGCTGAGATAGGTTGTGGTAAAACAGCTACTATCATCGGCCGCTACTTTGCTATGGACCGTGACAAACGTTGGGATCGGGTAACAAAAGCTTACGACCTGATTACTCAGGGTAAAGGCGAAGCGACCGCCGATTCAGCAGTTGCCGGATTAAAAGCCTCTTACGAGGCAGGCAAAAACGATGAATTTGTACCTCCAACCGTTATTGGCGAAAGCGTGAGTGTAGAAGATGGCGATGCCATTATTTTTATGAACTTCCGTGCCGACCGTGCGCGTCAGCTGACCCAGGTATTTGTTGATAAAAACTTTGATGGCTTTGAGCTCGCGGTTAAACCAGAGCTTTCGGCCTTTGTTATGCTGACTCAGTACTCGGCAGATTTTGATGCGCCAGTTGCTTTCCCAGCCGAGAAGCTGGTAAATGTGTTAGGCGAATGGCTGGAAAAGCAGGATAAGACCCAACTGCGCATTTCAGAAACCGAAAAGTACGCCCACGTTACCTTTTTCTTCTCTGGCGGTGTCGAGAAAGAATTTAAAGGCGAAGAGCGTATTCTGATCCCATCACCCGATGTAGCCACCTACGATCTGCAGCCGGAAATGAACTCAGAAAAACTCACGGACGAACTGGTTGGAGCGATTGAATCCGGCAAGTTTGACGTGATCATCTGTAACTATCCAAATGGCGATATGGTTGGTCATACCGGCGACTTCGACGCGGCAGTTAAAGCCTGTGAAGCAGTAGATAAGTGTATCGGACGCGTAATTGAGGCACTGAAGAAAACCGGCGGTGAGTGCCTGATCACTGCTGACCACGGTAATGCAGAACAAATGGTAGATAACGAGTCTGGCCAGGCTCATACCGCCCATACCAGTGAGCCTGTACCGTTTATTTACTTTGGTCGTGATGCTGAACCCCGTAAGGGCGGCACACTCAGCGATGTAGCGCCGACGATGTTGCATCTGATGGGCGTTGAGCAACCAGAAGAAATGACCGGCAAAACTATCATGACTCTAAAATCTTAAATAGAGATATGCAGCCCATCATAGTGTTGCTAAAGAACTGTGCCATCAGCCTTGTGCTGGTGGCATTGTTGTATGGGCTATCGCCTGCTGGCCTTGTCTTTGCGCAAAGTAATGACGCCGAGCAGGAACTGGCGGAGCTACAGGAAGAATTAAAAGCCCGTCAACAGGCACTGCAGGGCAGTAAAGCCGATGCCCAGGAACTGCAATCCGTGCTGGAACAATCAGAAAAAGACATCGGTGCAGTGGCCCGGCGGCTCAATAACACAAAAACCGCGTTGGCCGAAAACCGCGACCAGCAGGAAAGCCTCAAAAGCCGGCGTGATGAGCTTGAGCAAGCTATTGCTCAGCAACAGGAACTGCTTGGCGGTCAGCTAAGAACCGCTTTTATCTCCGGTAACTACGACTATGCCAAAATGGTGTTTTACCAGGAGGACGCCGCGCGCTTCGAACGCGTGCTGACTTACTACAAATACCTGAATGAAGCCCGACAGAAAGAAATCACTCAGTTTAAAGCAAGTGTCACCGAGCTGGAGCAGGTTAATGCTGAATTGCAGGCTAAGGCTCAGGAGTTAACCGCGTTGCTGAGCGATCAGGAGCGTCAGCAAAATGAACTGGTTGCCCGCCAACAGGATCGCCAGCAAACACTGGTAAAGCTGCGTAGCAAAATTGCCAGCGAAGAAAGCCGGATTGCGCAGTTAAGAGAAGCGGAACAGGCACTGGTAGAGGCCATCGAGCGTGCTCAGCGGGCCAGTCAGGTGCCGCAGGAGTTAACCGGCTTATCCGGCGAAAAGGGAAAGTTACTTAAGCCTGCCAACGGTACACTGCGGCGTTTATTTGGTAAGCGTCGTCAGGGCCAGGTGCGATGGAAAGGGATCATGATAGATGGCCGCGAAGGCAGTTCGGTAAAAGCCATTGCCCATGGCCGGGTCATTTATTCTGACTGGCTGAGAGGCTTCGGCCTGGTCACTATTATTGAACACGGTGATGGTTATATGTCGGTCTACGGACACAATCAGGCACTGCTGCGCTCGGCCGGTGATGCGGTGGCCAAAGGCGAGACCGTGGCATTACTGGGTCAGAGTGGCGGTCAGTCTTCACCTAATTTGTATTTTGAGATACGCCATAAGGGCAAAGCACTTAACCCGTTACAGTGGCTGGATATTTAGCCTATTCGTATAGCCTGGGCCAGACTGGTATGGATGCAGATAAGGCGGTTGATGGCAGTTGATATTGGTAATTGTGAACCCGGCTGGTATGCTAGCGGCCATAACAATTACAAATAATCAGGTTTAAGTGCGCTCTTGAAACAGCTCGGTATATATTGCGTTATTGTGTGGGGAATGCTGGTTAGCCAGACAACAACGGCTGCCAGTCGTGCGACCGCACATCAGCCATCCCAGGCACCTGCGGAACTTTATATCATCATTGATGATATGGGTTATCGTGTCACCGACGAACGGGCATTTGCGCTGCCTGAAGCAGTGACTTTTTCCATTTTGCCCCATACACCCCAGGGTAAGGCCTTTGCTAAGCGAGCACATGCCCAATCCCGTGATGTAATGCTGCATCTGCCAATGGAAGCGCAATCCGACAAACCGCTGGGGCCCGGAGCCATCACCTCTTCGATGTATGCCAACGAAATTACCGCAACCTTTGAGGCTGCTCTTGCCTCGGTTCCTTATGCTATTGGCGTTAACAATCACATGGGCAGTGTACTCACGGCCTCGGGCCAGGCGCTACAACCGCTGATGAATGTGATTAAACACACCGGGTTGTTTTTTGTTGATAGTCGCACCACGCGCTTTACCGTGGCCCAACAGGTGGCCCGTGAAAAACAGATCCCCAATGCCAGACGTCACGTGTTTCTGGATCATGAACAAACCGAAGACTTCATGAATGAGCAGTGGCAGCGGGCGATTGCGTTAACCCGTAAGTACACCAAAGTGATTATAATTGCTCATCCCCACCCGGGAACCATCGAGTTTCTGCAGGAAAAACTCGCTAACCTGCCGGCACAGCACTTCGCGCTTAAATCAATGCACGACTACTTTGCTAAACCTGACACACCGCAACGTGAATACGCCAGCAGCACTCAGGTAAGTGTTGCCGCGCCTAACTAAGTAATCGCTCTTAGCAAGGTTTTAAGCTATTACCCTATGTCATTCGTCGTAATTTGCCGCTAATTGCATGAAGATCGTTGATGGGATCTTGAAAAAACTCAGGGATGTTATATTATAACATCAGCTAAAGGTAAGGTAGTTATGCAATCACCCATCGACAATCCAACATTTTTAGACCGGCTTGGGATCTGGATCTCAAGTCTGTGCGCTTTGCATTGTCTGGCGATCCCGCTGCTGCCATTGCTGGCTTCCAGTATGTTTGGCCAAACCTGGTTTGAACGGACCATTTTAAGCTTATCCATTCTTATCGGTAGCGTCGCGCTTATCAGCGGTGCCGTGCGCTACCATGGTAAATACTACCCGTTGTTGCTACTGCTAAGTGGCGGGGTGATTTACTGGTTTAAAGACATGTTTGGTGAGTCCGGCGAGCCTTTTACTATCGCTTTTGGCGCCGGCCTGATTATTCTCGGCCACTGGCTAAACCTGCGATTGTGCCGAAAGTGTCGATGCTGCAAAGGCAAAGTGGTTTCTCAGCATCTGGCCAGTAATCATCGCTAAGGTTATTCCCCGGGGCTAAGTATTTGTCTGGCTACGTCCGGCACGTTGGTAAAAATCCCATCCACGCCCCAGGCTTTCAGCATCAGCATATCCTCAGGATAATCCACGGTATACACCAGTACTTTTAAACCTGCCTGACGGGCTTCTTTAACATAGAACTCATCCACTACATCCAGTGCCATATGGAGCGAAAAGGCATCCAGATCATGGGCGAAACCCAACCCATTCTCGGGATAGGTAGCAGTGAGTGCGCCAATGTGCACCTGCGGCCAGGCGGCCTTAATCTGACGGATCCAGCGGTGATTGAATGAAGAGATAATCAGGTTCTCAGCCGGGAAGCCGCTCTGAGCAAGGCCCTGGCGAATTTTCTCCAGCCAGCTATCCACATTACTCAGGTGTTTAATTTCCACATTAAGCACGGCGTCTGCGGGCAGAATTTCGAATACCTCTGCCAGATAGGGGATGACTTCACCATTACCGGCATCCAGACTACGCAGGTATGAAAGCGGATGGCTGGTAACTATGCCCTTGCCGTTAGTAGTGCGGTTTAACCAGCGGTCATGAATAATGACAATTTCATCTTCGACCTGATAAACATCGAGTTCGATACCCGTTGCCTGTTGCGTCATGGCCAGTGAAAACGCGGCCAGAGTATTTTCAGGTGCTGCTGCGCTGGCGCCGCGGTGACCTAAGATCCACATAACGATTACTCATTGGTGGCAGATGCTGATTTATGGGTGTTTACTGTTTCATAAATTGACGCTGAGGTCACTAAAATTCCGCCCAGCAGGGTCTGCCATCCCGGCGACTCGTTAAGCAGGATAATGGCAAAAATCACCCCATAAAAAGGCTGCATACAGGCGATTAGTGAAAAGGTTTTAGCACGCAGGTGGGCCAGGCTATTCGCCACGAGCGCATGAGGCAGCGCCGTAAATGCCGTACCCAGTGCCAGCAGCAACAACCATACGCTGGTGTCCTGCTGGGTACTTGTCAGGTCACTGAACGGTAGCAGGCATAAAACAATAATCAGCGTTTGCCAGGCCATGGAACGGGCACCGCTATAGTGAGAAAAGTACTTTCTTAAGGATAGGTTTCGTACTGCATAAAGGACTGCTGAAATCACACCGAGTCCCACGCCAAGCGTTACATCATTATCCAACGATATTTCAGGCACAATTAACACGATACCGATAACAACCACCAGTGCGCTGAGCATGTCTTGCCAGGCCAGTCGGGTTTTCTCAAACAGCGGTTCCAGTAATACGGTAATCACCGGAAAAGTGAACATGGCAATCATCCCTACCGAGACACCAGCGTACTGCATGGAAGCAAAATAGGTGGCCCAGTGAGCCGCCATCAGCACGCCAAGCCCAACGGCAATAAAATAATCGAGGCGGCGTTCAAGACGCAGATGCTCTCTGCCAGCCCTGACGAATAAGCACAAGGCAAGACAGGCAAACAGACTTCGCCCCAACGTAATGTCGATGGCGTTTAGCGGGATGATCTTGGAAAAGAGCCCGGTACCTCCTAAAAGCACAACCGCAAGGTGAAGGGTAACAAGGCTCTTTTTAACGGGATCCATTAATCAGCGGCAGGGGCTGTTTTGGTCGCAAAAGGCTGGCCTAGCCGGGTAACCTGCTCAAGGGCCAGATCGGCAAAGTCGACCTTATCCGGCTCAAAACACACCACAATCGTTGAGCCCAGCTTAAACTGACCAAGCTCTTCACCTTTCGCCAGATTAATCCCTTCGTCGCCTTCGTAGCGCCAGTGAGTGACATGCTTACCGGCTGGCGGGGTAACGGTGCCGGCCCAAACGGTATCGATACTGGCAACAATCGTTGCACCCACCAGTACAATGGCCATTTTGCCCACCGGCGTATCATAAATGGTGACTACCCGCTCGTTGCGGGCAAACAAGCCAGGTACATTTTCTGCCGTTAGCGGATTCACTGAAAACAGTTCGCCGGGCACATACACCATGTCGGTAAGCTTGCCTTCGATAGGCATATGAATACGGTGGTAGTCCTTAGGCGACAGATAGATAGTGGCAAACTTACCGCCTTTAAATGGCTGGGCCAGATCCGGGTTGCCACCCAGTAAAGCCGATAAGGTAAACTTGTGGCCTTTGGCCTGAATAAGATCTTCGCCAACTATATCACCAAACTGGCTGACGGTGCCGTCTACAGAATGACACAGCACGTCGTCATTTTCTTCAATAGGACGTACGCCGGGCTTTAACGGGCGGGTAAAGAAAGCATTAAAGGTACGATAGTCTTCTGGCTGAGAGTACATTGCCTCGTCCATATTGACCTTAAACTGTTTAATAAACAGCTTGATCAGCCAGGTAGTCAGGGCGCCTGCTTCTGCGGCGGCCAGTTTACCCACTAACCGGGAAATAAGGTGTTTAGGCAGTACATACTGCAGGTTGACTTTAAACCAATTCAACAAAGTGAATGCTCCTAATTACATGTTGTCTGGCACAGCCTGAGGGCTATTTGCGCCTAATGGTGCCTATTGTAGCCGATTTTGCGGGGAAACATACCAACATAAGGTTATGGTTCATCAGGGTTTGATATAAGACGGTTCGCATATGCCGGGCGCTGCTCGGCCATGGCGGCGATGATCCTATGATAATTATCATAGCGCTGCTGATTGATTTTACCCTCTTCTACGGCCTGACGAATGATGCAGCCCGGATCGTTGAGGTGTTTACAGTCGCGGAATTTACAGCCGCCCAGGTAATCTCTGAATTCAATAAAGCCCCAGGTAATGCGTTCCTGAGGCAGGTGCCATAAGGCAAATTCACGGACTCCGGGAGAGTCGATCAACTCCCCGCCAGAAGGAATGGGTAATAATTTTGCGGCGGTAGTAGTGTGTGTGCCTAAACCAGAGTTTTCGGAAATCTCACCCACTAATTCGTCGGCATCGGGCAGTACCTGATTGATGATACTCGATTTACCCACCCCGGACTGACCCACAAACACGCTGGTTTTATCGCGTAAGCGTTCATGAAGCTCAGCAATGCCTTCGCCACTTTTGCAACTGGTAAGCAATAACTCGTAGCCAAGCTCCTGGTAGATGGCCAGGGAG
>MDSV01203862.1_pt1 | contig 17031 bp, 19 predicted proteins | sample 810851 | NCBI WGS metagenome assembly MDSV01 (sample SAMN05326640, study PRJNA326480) | marine metagenome | isolation source: seawater | place: Atlantic Ocean: North East | collected 2012 | reverse complement strand
TTCAACTTTATAAACATTTAGAAGCGGCGCAGATGAACCCACGTTCAATACCGTCTTCGCTCTCTCAGACACAAGAAAGGATTTATGATTATGGGTCGATTAGTTTCAGCACCTAAAATACCAACATCACGGTTGTCATCATATGCAACCGCTGATTCAACTGCTCTCTCACCCACCTTGACGGCCGCTGATTCCCCTTCAGCGGCCGTTTCGGTATCTGAAGAACAAACAGCGACGGAGGAGCGTAATTTGCTTGAACGTTCTCGTCGTGGCATTGGCTCAACGATCAGAACCTCTTTGCGTGGACTATTGGATAACAATAACCAAAGTCCTGCGCGTAAATCTCTTTTAGGAGAATAATTTGATATGACAGTCTCAACAATTGCGGCACTGCCTTCGCAAAGTAAGGGCAGCGTAGAGGATATTATTGCACGTTTTCAGCGTGCCAAAACAAAGCGTGATCCGTGGATATCATTATGGCAGGAATGCTATGATTTTGCGCTACCGCAGCGAAATGACCTTCAAGGTTTTCAAAATCAAGGTGGTCGCAAAACAGATCATTTATTTGATGGCACGGCACTTGATGCAGTCGATCAATTAGCGGCAAGTTTATTGGCAGAGCTCACACCACCTTGGACAAACTGGTTTGGACTAAAACCAGGGGTCGAGCTTAGCGCAGAAGAGGCAGAAGCAATCTCTCCTAAACTCGAGGATGCGACACGCATTATGCAGGATCATTTCGACCGCTCTAATTTTTCTGTTGAGATTCATCAATGTTTCCTTGATCTGGTCACAGCGGGGACGGCTTGTTTAGGGTTTGAAGAAGCTGAGCCGGGGCATTTTACAGCCTTTAAATTCAGTGCTGTGCCGCTTAATCAGATCGTATTGGAGGAGGGGCCACAGGGTTATCTGAACACAACCTATCGTCTGCATAATTTGCGTTATGAAGTATTACGTCAGCGTTTTGCAAGTATAGAATTGCCAGATCAATTGATTGAACAGGCAAAACGTGATCCGCAAGCCAGTTTTACAGTATTAGAAGCAGTGATACCTGAGAGGTTAAAATATCGCCATATCGTTTTGTTGAATGAAACAGGTATGGAGCAAATCATTTTATCGGATCGCATGCTGCGCTCTTCGCCTTATATCAACTTCCGTTGGCTTAAAAGTCCGGGTGAAATATATGGCCGTTCACCTGTCATGAAAACATTGCCTGATATTAAAACGGCAAACAAAGTCGTTGAGCTTATTCTGAAAAATGCTTCAATCGCCGTGACAGGCATCTGGCAAGCTGATGATGATGGCGTATTAAACCCTGCTAATATCGAGCTTTTGCCTGGGACAATTATTCCAAAAGCGGTTGGCTCTAAAGGTCTGACGCCACTGGATATGCCGAGCCGTTTTGATGTATCTGAATTAGTCTTAAGTGATTTACGCAGCCGTATTCGTCATTCAATGCTGACCGATCGGTTGGCGCAAATTAATGATAGGCGCATGACAGCGACAGAAGTTTTAGCTAGATCATCTGAGATTGTGCGCTTACTAGGTGCTACGTATGGACGGTTACAATCAGAACTTTTAACGCCGCTTATGATGCAGGGTTATACAATTCTGCGCCAGCGTGGTCAGATCCCTGATTTATCGCTTGATGGGCGTTTTGTCGCACTTGACTACCGCTCGCCATTAGCAAGGGCGCAAGCACAAAATAATGTGCAGAATATTCTTTCATGGGTTAATGCCAGTACAGCATTAGGTGCCGCAGCGACAGAGGCTGTTGATTTGCCTGCCACGATACGCTTTTTGGGCGAGGCACTTGGCGTGCCTGGGCATCTGATTATCCGTGAATTACCACCTATTCCAACCGAAAACACACTTTAACTTTAAGGAGAAACTATGAACAATATTACTGAAGACGTTATCGAAGAGGTGGCGCAAAAACCAGAAAGCTTGCCAGAAAAGTTCTGGGATGCCGAAAAAGGAGAGATACGTGTTGAGGCATTACTTAACTCGTATTTATCACTAGAAAAGAAACTTTCATCAGGGTTGATTGATCCGAACAACCCTGACCAATTAAAGAAAATGCTCGGCGTGCCTGAAATGCCTGATCTATATGATGTAAAAATAGATCACGGTTTATTTGACGTTGACCCTATTGTTAATCAAAAACTACACGAAAAAATGTTCACCGCCGATCAAGTGCAGATGGTTTATGATCTGGCAGGAGAGTTCCTCATTCCGATGATCTCAAAAATCGCTGCTGAATACGAAGCTGATCGTGAAGTTGAAAAGCTGATGCAGGAATTTGGTGGTGCAGAAGAATGGGCGGAAATATCGCGTCAATTAATGGCCTATGGTCAAAAGAATCTATCGCCAAAAGTTTTTGAAAATCTATCGCAATCTTATGATGGGGTGATGGCTATTTATCGCATGATGAAAGGCCAAGGTTCTGCCATGCTTGATAATGGGAATGTGATGACAGGACAAAATGCTCAAGAATTACAATCGATGATGCGTGACCCGAAATATTGGCGTGATCGTGATCCTGCGTTTATTTCGAAGGTAACTAAAGGATTTGAAGCAATTTATGGACAGCAAGGCTAGTAGCTAAATTAAGCGCCAGTGCTTTCTTTTACAACAGTATCGAAAGCAGTGCGTGTTTGACCTGGTAATTGATCGAATTCTAGAGCGATATGTGTTTTTGTTTTGCGTGCAATACGACCAGTATGCTCAACATCCACAACACGGTCTTTCAATTTGAATTTAATGCGGAAGTTTACAGTATCGTTAACCGATATGCTGCGATCTGTTGTTTCAATCAACGCACCGCCCATTGACCAATCTTTGATCGGATAATGCTTGCCATTGAACTCAATAACGCAAACGTCATTTTCACGGCGCACGAATTTGCGACGTTTTGACGGTGTATCGTCATTCGCTACACGTTTTAAAAAATTGGTCCAATTTGCTTTAATCATATTTACTTCCCATAAGACAATATAATAAAGGCCCAAATAATGCAAACTTTATTTAGTCTTTATTTGTAGAACAACAACTTAGCATATTTTTGTTCATTTGTTGTTTGTTTATTCTTGGATAACGGTTTTTTTGACCGCCCAGTTCCCCCAGTTCCCTTTGAGCCGTATGGCCAGCTTAGGCTGACAACCTTTTGTCTCAATTTCTTTTAACATTTTAACTTTAAAAAGGACGTTTTAAATGACAACGACTATTTCAAATGCCTTTGTTAAACAGTTTGAGCGTGAAGTGCATGAAGCATATCAGCGCCAAGGCTCAAAACTGCGTGGCACTGTCCGTACAGCCGGAAACGTTAAGGGGTCTACAGCCGTATTCCAAAAAATTGGGAAAGGTGTGGCCTCGACCAAATCAACGCATGGTATCGTGCCTGTGATGAATTTGGATCACTCATCCATCGAAGTTGATCTGCAAGACTATTACGCAGGTGATTGGGTGGATCGTTTGGATGAGCTAAAGCTCAACCATGATGAACGCTCGGTGATTGCTAATGCTGGGGCATATGCGCTTGGCCGTAAAACAGATGAACTTATCATTAACGCACTGATTGCAGATGCCCCAGCAGCGGTCAGTGATGACACAACAGGTCTAACGCTAACGAAGGTTTTAGAGGCTTTTGAAGCCTTAGGCGAAAATGACGTGCCAGATGACGGCCAGCGTTTCTGTATTGTCGGTTATCGTCAATATTCTGAGCTTTTGAAACTGGAAGAGTTTGCTTCCGCTGATTATGTCGGTGCAGAAGAATTACCTTTCCGTGGTGCGCAGGCTAAAAAATGGTTGGGCACAACCTTCATCCCGCATTCAGGTCTTCCAATCGATGAGAATGATATCCGTACATGCTTCTGGTATCACAAATCAGCCATTGGCCATGCGTCTGGATCTGATGTTGAAACGAATATCAGTTATCACAATGATCGTGCCTCGTTCTTTGTCAACAATATGATGTCGCAAGGTGCCAAGGTTGTTGATGCCACAGGTATTGTGACATTGAGCTGTGACGAAACCCCAGATGCGTAACCCCCAACAATTTTAGAAAGGACTAAATTATGACTTTTGCCAGTTCAAACCTAAGTGTGTTGGCTTACGCAAACACCTTTACTCTATGGCACTATATTACCGCTGATACGAGTGTTGAAACATCCAATTATTTTGACAAGGCGGCTAATATGCTGCGTGTAAATGATTTGATTATCACGACAATCGATAGTGATGATACGCCCGAGACAAAGTTTTATATTGTCACAGGTAATGATGGCTCTGCCGTTACTGTTTCGCTTTTCAGTGCACCCGCACCTGAATAAGCGGTTTATATTATGGGTGTTAGCGCCGCTTAATTTATTTAAGCGTTGAAGCCGCCCATAGTCGGACGCATTGCAGCCCTTATCCCCTTAGGTCTGTTTTTCTTCATTTTACAGCCCCTTGTTTGATGGTTTTTCTATTCCTTTCCTCTCTCACAGAAAAAGCATCAACGCTGGCTGCAATGCGTCTTTTTCTTTTGGATATTTTGAACAAACTCTTCTGTATCTGTTGTTTCGTAACCTAGAAGAAGACCGATGATAATATCATCAGCATCAAAAGGCACGTTGATATCTAAGTGACGTAAGTTATAGGCCCAGAGTATGGCGTCAGCGCGCCAAGTTTCGTTAGGTAAGGTGAAAATAACACGCTTAATAATATGCCCATCGTGTGTGTTGTGATTGTCTTCAAATCTTATTATCTGGCCTGATTTCACATAGGGTGCGAACGCTTTTTCAGGGATAATTTCTTCGATGATAAAGCCACTTTCAGGAATTATATCGCCAAAAACAGCACAAGGTTTTTTGCCTTGAAGCATTAATTCTAACTCTTGTCCTTGATGCGGGCCGATCATACTCATTTTTAACACAGTTAATTTTATTTTATAAGGAGAAAAACATGGCACTATCCGATGTGGCGCTATGCGCTCGTGCGCTCATACGAATTGGTTCAAAACCTATTAGCTCATTTTCTGATGGCTCAGCCGAGGCTGATATCGCTGGTACTTTATACGGTCTTATTCGTGATGAGTTACTATCCTCTTATAGCTGGAGTTTTGCGACCTCACAAATTGTCTTGAACAAGTTGGAAACAAACCCGATTGCTGATTATCGCTATGCTTTCCAATTGCCAAATGACTTTTTACGAGCGATGTCTGCAGGGGCGAATGCAAGAGGGCGTGGCTTAGATTTTCGTATTTTTAAAGATACGCTACATACGGATTCCGATAACGTGCTGCTGACCTATGTTTTTAGGCCAGATGAGAGTGCATTTCCGCCTTTTTTTGATGCGGCGATTGTCGCACGTCTATCAGCTGAATTTGTTATTCCTTTGACCGAGAGCACAAGTCGTGCCGATGTCTTTATGGGTTTGGCTGAGAAAGCCTATGCGAAAGCCAAACAAATTGATGCCCAACAGGATACGCCGCAGCGTTTAGAGCATTTCTCATTGGTTGAGGCACGCACATGACTATTATGCGTCAAACAAAAACTAATTTCACGGCTGGTGAGATTAACCGCCGCTTACTGGGGCGTGGTGATCTCAAGGCTTATGATAATGGTGCACTTTCTCTGCGGAATGTATTTATACATCCAACGGGCGGTATTTCACGTCGTGCAGGCTTTGCCTATATTGACACGGCTGAAGGCTATGGTCGTTTAATTGCCTTTGAATTTAATACCGAGCAGATTTATTTACTGGTTCTGACCGATGAGAAGATTAGCGTTTATGAGGATGGTGCCTTGCTTACGTCATTTGTCGCACCTTGGACAGAATCTCAACTTGATAATGTTGCTTGGACACAAAGTGCTGATACATTATTGCTATGTCATCCTGATGTCATACCTCAAACTTTGACGAGAAATACGGGAGGCACTTGGTCTTTAGAGGATTGGAATTTCTTAGCAGATTCAACACGTAATGATGCTATTTTACAGCCTTACTATAAGTTTGCTCTTGCTACGATAACGCTTGCTGCAAGTGCTACAACGGGCACGGTAAATATTACAGCCTCTAGTGATTTTTTCGTCGAAGGCCATGAAGGTACAAGATTGCGTATCAAAGGTAAGGAGGTATTGATTACCGATGTCGCCTCACCAACAGTGGCGGCGGTTACAGTGATTGAAACGTTAACAGGGACAGCAGCCACGGACGATTGGGCAGAACAATCTTTTTCAGCCGTCAGAGGCTATCCGATGACAGTGGCTTTTCATCAAGATCGTCTGGTGATTGGTGGGTCTCGTGATTTGCCCAACCGTTTATGGTTTTCTCAAACAGGTGATCTATGGAATTTTGACCTAGGGTCAGGTTTAGATGATGAAGCCATTGAGTTTGGTATATTCTCCGACCAAGTAAATGCGATCCGCGCCGTGTTTTCTAGCCGTGATTTGCAGGTGTTTACCAGTGGCGGTGAATGGCAAGTGCGGGGTACACCTTTGACACCTCAAACAGTACAACTCTCTCGGCAAACACGTATTGGATCACGCATAGATCGTTATGTACCGCCTGTTGATGTTGATGGGGCAACAATGTTTATTGCTCGTAATGGGAACGAATTACGAGAGTTCCTCTATACAGATCTTGAAGCCGCTTATCAGGCCACAGATTTAGCTTTAGTGGCTAAGCATATCGTTGAAGATGCGGTGGATCAGTGTTTTGACCCTGATAACCGACTACTTTTTGTTGTGAGAGGGGACGGACAACTCGCAAGTCTGACATTATACCGCACTGAGCAAGTATCAGCCTGGACGCTCCATGAAACGCAAGGAACGGTGGTTTCAGTGACGGCGGTGGGGGATGATACCTATATTTTAGTACAACGAAATGGCGCCTATGTGATTGAGGTTATGGATCACGCTCTGCATCTCGATTCCGCCCTCTCTGGTGAGGTTGAGGTAGCGACAACAACATGGTCAGGATTGGATCATTTAGAGGGCATGATCGTGTCAATTATTGCAGATGATATTGTGCAAGCTGATATGACAGTTAGTAGTGGACAGATTATTTTGTCTGAAGCCGTAAATTCAGTTGTTATAGGTCTTTCTTATGCACATATTGTTGAGCCGCTACCGCCGAGTATTGTTACCGATGTGGGTTCAGCTAAAACAGTGCGTTTGATTGAGGCAGTGTTTCGTATGGAAGGCACGGCAGCGTTTCGTCTGGATGTCGGTAATGGTCTACAAGATATACCGCTTCGAGATATTGACGAGCCATTACTTGATGAGCCAGCGATCGCAATACAGGAAGACATATCCGTTAAAGCTCTGGGTTGGCGGCGTGATTTGAGCAAGCCTTTATGGCGTATAGAACAATCCGCACCGCTGCCTTTTACACTTTTATCAGTCATTACCGAGCTCAAAATCGGTTTTTAATCAAACCTTAGGAAGGAGTAAATATGGGTTCTTTAAGTTCCAGCTTGACGAGTTTAGCGAGTACGGCGGCTCAAACAGTTTTGCCCGCAGCGGCAAACGCCCTAGTAGACACGCAATTACGGCGTATTGAGCTGCGTGGGTCGCAAGATCTTGCTTTGAAGCAACTTCAACAAAAGCAAGCTCTCGACATGCAATCAGCACAGAATGATGCCGATTTAGACCGTCAGAAAATTGCGTTAGATGCTCAAATGGCAGAAAAAGAGCGGCAAGCAGCCTTAAAACGAGCTACAGCCAGACAACGTGCTTTGCTGGGTTCTAAAGGGGTGGGTGGCAATGGCGGGTCAGGTGAAGCGATTTTGCTAGGGCTTTTTGATGAAAGTGACGCTGAGCGTCAAGAGCGTGAAACGATGGATACATTGCGCCAATCAGCTATAGATCAAGATTTATCATCATTGCAGCAACGTAATCTTTTGGAGGTTAGCCAATTACGTGATCGTCAACGTCTCGAAAACAGTATTTTCGGATAAAAATTTATGACAGAGCATATAAAGATACCTGACATAGTACCGCTTATCCGCTATGTGGCAGACGGCACACAAACGGTTTTCGAGTATCCATTTCCGATATTCGCATCTACTGATTTGGAAGTGTATTTCAATGGTGTAAAGGTGACCGCTGATTTTAGTGTGGGTGGCGTTGGGCAAACATTAGGCGGTACGGTCACTTTCTTAACGGCACCCGCTAATAATTTAAAAGTGATGCTGAAACGTGAGTTGCCGATTGAGCGCCTAACGGATTTTTTAGAGGGCGGTGATTTTTCCGCGGCAGCGATCAATGCGGAACTAGATTTTATGATTGCCAGCATTCAACAAGTTGAACGACAAAACGACCAGATGATCCGTTATCCTGAAGCAGAAAACCCCGCTTCTTTTGAGTTGCCGCCTAAATCGGCACGTATAGGCAAAGCGTTGGGTTTTGATGAGAATGGTGATCCAATCGCTTTAACCGCAAATATCGTTCAGCAAGCGCCTAATTATACTGCTTCTGGTGTCGGGGCGGTAATCCGAACCATGGATGATAAAATGAAAGATATCATCTCGGTCAAAGATTTTGGGGCAGTAGGGGACGGTATGGCTGATGATACATTGGCAATTAATCTGGCACTAGCTGCCTATGATTCTATTTATTTACCGAGAGGTATTTATCGCATCACCAGTCCGATTGTGCTTAGACAAAATCAACGTATGACGGGCGAGGGACAAACAACAATCATAAGAGCCCAAAGCGCTGGCTTTAATGCGATTGAGCTGCATGAAGGCTATATTACCCTGCAAAACCTGCGTGTAGAAAAGGGGGCGGTCGGTGTGAAACTCTATGGCGTGTCTCAACCTTGTGTGCAGAATACGATTAAGGACGTAACGATATGGGAAAGTGCGATAGGTATTCAACTTGATGGCTATGATGACACGGCTAAACCTTGCTATTGGAATCATTTTCAGAATATTTTAGTCGCAAAACCATCGCAGCATGGGGTGCATTTATGTGTCACGGATGAGGGTGATACCCCAAATGCCAATAAATTTATTGATGTGCGGGTATATTCTTTAGGCAGTAATATCAGTGGTTACGGCTTTAATATTGAGGCGGGACGTTTCAATAATGCCTTTATCGATTGTGAAGCGAATTTGCATACAGATGCCTTAGCTTGTTTTAGATTGGGGGCAGGGGCCGACACTAATCTCATCAGTAATCTTTATACAGAAACACAAGCTAGTATTCCAAATATACAGCTTGATTCTGGATCGCAAAACACCAGTGTTATCAATTTGTTATCTGCAAGTGCTGGACCATCAATTTATGATTTATCAGGTGGAAAATATACCGCCTATAATGCTGGTTTTCCGTATAAAAACAAATTTGATAAAACGATTGTTAAAGATTTAACCGCAACCATTATGCGCTATGACACAGCCTTTATTAATGAGGTCACGCCAGCTACGATTGAGGTAGATGGTTCAATTTCTTATTATCTTGTATCCGCTTTTAATGGGGAAACAGTGATGGAGTTGCCTGATCCGCTTGATTTACAAGGTCAAGAAATCACTTTCAAGAAAATTGATACGACAGGTAATCTCGTCATTATCAAGGAGGAATCCGATACGAAGAACCCTGATGGGCGTCCCATTTACTTGGGTGGTCCGAATGATTATGCGACCGTGTTGTCGGACGGGGCGAAATGGATGATTAAATCCTCAAACCGTATGGCGGGCAATACACGCTATTATGATGGTACTGGATTATATGAAGTTGATATGGCTGTCGATGCTTATATGCTCTCAAGTTATAGCGGTGCTTTAGAGGCTCGTTTGCCACCTGCTAATGCACCTGAGGCCATAGGTCGTATGGTATCGCTTAAAAAGACTGACCCTTCCGTTAATGTCATTACGATTACGGAGCAGGGCGGGGATGGGGCGGATGGGCAAGATCAATTGCTTAGTAATCATTTCGATGCCATTACACTCGTTTCGGATGGTGCTTTCTGGCGTGTTCTCTCACGTTTCGATGCTTAGTTATGCTCTGCATTCCCCGTGAAAATGGGGATCTTAAAGACCCCCGCCTTCGCAGGGGATACAACTCAGAATAAGGTTCTTATGACTCCACAGATTGAACAGGATACGCGTGCTCAAATTGCAGCGTTTTTACCCGATGCGATTAGCACAGCGCTAACATCATATAAAAACTTTTACGATAGCGAGGCGGTATTTGAAACGGCCAAAGATTTTTCAGCGCATCATGCGGCCTACAAAGCGGCGATTGCTCATATTGAGTTGTTAATAAAGCTCGCACGTTGGGCAGATCTGCCAGATGGTACGCAAGATGCCGATAAGGACGCGCAACTGGCTTTATTACTGGCTAGTGCACAATCGGAATTAGAAAAAATAAAAGCGCAGGAGACGGAATGACCATCTGTTTTTCGATTTTTCTTATTCTGTGGAATAGGTTGCAAGGGATGAGCACGCCGAAAGTGCATTTGCGTATTGCGGAATGGCTGGAAAAAGGCTGGGAGCAGGGCGATAAGAATTTATTACTTATGGCGTTTCGCTCTTGTGGTAAATCAACTATTGTTGGGTTGTTTGCGGCATGGTTGCTCTTACGTGATCCGAATTTGCGACTCTTGGTGATGGCAGGTGACCAAATTCTGGCTAAGAAAATGGTTCGCAATGTAAAGCGTATCATTGAGCGTCACCCTTTAACAGCAGGGCTAATGCCCGATAATCCAGATCAATGGGCTTCGGATCGTTTTACAGTCAAGCGGGATATGGAATTACGTGATCCATCTATGCTGGCTAGGGGTATTGGTACGAATATTACAGGTTCAAGAGCAGATATCATTATCTATGATGATGTGGAGGTACCTAATAGTTGCTCGACAACTGAGAAACGCTTGGAGCTGCGTCAAAAATTATTAGAGGCTAACTTTGTCCTTGTGGCTGGTGGAACACAGCTTTATGTCGGCACACGGCATCATTATTTTTCGATCTATGCCAAACAGCCACGTGCTGAGATCAATGAAATGCATAGCTTTTTACAAGGGTATAAACGGTTAGAGGTGCCGATACTTAACAAAGCTGGTTATTCGGCATGGCCAGAACGCTATAGCTTACGTGATATTGAGTATTTAAGAACACGGACTGGGCCTAATAAGTTTGACAGTCAGATGATGTTGCGGCCAGTTAACATTTTAGAGAGCCGCCTTGATCCATTTTTATTGGATTTTTATGTGGGTGATTTGGTTTATACAGAAAGCCAGCGTTTACCATGTCTTTATCTGAATGATACAAGGATGGTATCGTGTACGGCATGGTGGGATCCAGCTTTTGGACAAACGAATGAGGTGGTTCAAAATGCATCACAGAGTCGCAGGGACGGATCAGTTTTTGCACTCATATTTACCGATGAAAATGGCCGTTATTATCTACATAATGTTACCTATTTAAAGGTAAATCTTAGCAATGAAGACGAGGCCACGCAACAATGCAAACAAGTTTCCTTGTTATGTAGAAAATTTTATGTGCCTAGTATAACGATTGAAATCAATGGTATAGGAAAGTTTCTTCCATCTATACTTCGTAGAGAAATGGCGGCGATTGATTATCCTTGTGGGGTGGTTGAGCATAGTGCTTCGACGAATAAAGATTTGCGTATTTTAGAGGCGTTTGACTCTATTTTAGCGGCACGTCTTCTGATGGTGCATGAGCGTGTCAAGTGGACGCCATTTTTACAAGAGATGCGAGAATGGCGACCAAGTAGTTCAAAAATCCACGATGATGGTTTGGATGCTGTTGCATCGGCTATTTTGCAAGAGCCTGTTCGGATTGTGCATCGAAGATCGTCGGTTGCTTCCAAACATTGGCAAGGCACGCAGCAAATAAACCAAATTAAAAGCAATTTTAATCCCTATCAATAAAAGGAAAACCCATGTCAGATTTTAGATCAGTTTTATTAGATACTGTCGGTAACAGCTTTGCTAATAATGAACAAGATGTTCGTTATATTAAACGCCGTTTTAAAGCATTAGGACGCTTAAATGAGCCAGATGATGTAATTGAAGATGGCATTATTACGAGAGAATTAACATCAACTATAAAAACGTTTCAGAAAGAAAATAACTTAAAAGAAGATGGTGTCATTAAGCCTAATGGTGAAACTGAACACGCTTTGGCGCAGCTGGATACGCAGAAGGCAGTAAATAATAACGGCTGTTCTTCCCTCAAACGAGATTTAGCGATAGAGCAATCTAGATTGGAAGGATTGTCATTAGATAAGCAACGTGCTGTTGAGCAACATAATACCCTTTTAAAGAAGCTAAGAGAAAAAGAAAGAAATTTTGAGAATGTAAAAGGCGAGGTGAATATTGAAAGAGCGAGTATCGCCTCATCAGGTTATATGGGCCTAGTTGGTGTAGGAATGTCTCTAGGTAATCATCCTAAAATTATTGAAGCAGAAAATACATTAAATTCGGCAAGAAATGCTTTTAAAGCGAATGAGCAGGCTATAGTTGATTTGAGCGATAGAATGGATAAAGCCATCTATAAGATAAATGATTTACAAAATAAATTGAAAGACTGTTAAGATCAAAGCGGTTTGTATGTCATAATTTCATTCCATATAATGTTGGTATCTTTAAAGCCTTGTTTTTGAAGATCTTTGGCGATTTTTTCTCTTTCTTCTAAAGGCTTTTTTAATTGCTTCTCTATCCAAGAAAAGTGTTGTTCAGTTTCAGATATAAAGGGGAAGTTATTGTTTTTTAAAGCATTTAATTGCGTGGATCTTTTTATTGGATCGTCAACAAATAGATAAATAGCTATTTGCTTTTTCATAAATTTCGCACGCTTATAGTCACGAAGATTTTTAGGGCCGTACGAGTAAATTAGAGCAAGTCGTAATGCAGCGAGAAACGCATCATCGCTATCTTGATGTAACTGTTCATATAGATTTATAGATTTGCTTAAATTTTGTTTTGTACAGAGCCCTATTTCATAGGCACTAGCCTGCACGGCAATGTTGGTATCAACGGTATCGTTAAAATATGTGTCCTTTAATTCGTTACAGTTGTTAACATTTAAGATTTTTAATGCTGTCTGAATATCTTTGTCTTTGGTTAATGGATCAAAATACGAAGGATCATATAGCGGATCAGTTGGCCAAAAAAGAAGGCCGCAGCAAACTATAAGTATAATGGTGCCAACACCTATGCCTGCAATAATTTTTTTATCAACCATAGTGTAATTTATCACAACTTCTTTAAAAGAAAAGGAAAACCCATGTCAAAGAAAGATCGTTCAAGACGACCTGTATTGCAGGCCGTGTGTGTCCCTGTAGATCAAGAAAAATTAGAGTCAATCGCCAAAGAGGCACAATTTCAACAAGAGGTTGATGTGTTAGCACGCACATTATGGGGTGAGGCACGTGGTGAGAGCCAAGAGGGTATGGAGGCTGTGGCTTGCGTAATTTTAAACCGTGTTAAAATTGCTCAAGAAAAAACTCGCTATTGGTGGGGTAATACAGTCAGTGAAGTGTGTCAAAAGCCATATCAGTTTAGTTGTTGGAATAGTAACGACCCAAACCGCAATAAAATCTTGGGTTTATCGGATAAGGATATCCATTTTGTGAGTGCTAAACGAATAGCTGCTCGTGCCATTATCGGGTCATTAAAGGATCAAACATATGGCGCAACGCATTACCATGAAAAAACGATTAAGCCTTATTGGGTTAGAGGTCAAAAGCCGCTTGTCACTATAGGTCGCCATATTTTCTATAGGATTGAGTAGATGCTCTCAGCTACTTTAACATCAACAGGTATTCCTTTTTTGGTCAGCACCTTATCTAAAATCTTTAAGCAGAGTAAAAATACGGTATTAAGCAATGCGGGTGTCGTGCTTGAAGAGGTGTCCGATGTGCTGCAAAAAGGCAAAATATCAGAGGAGGAGCAGAAAGAGGCTCATCGCCATTTGGAGGAAATGCTTAAAATTGAGCAAGAAAACCAATCAAAGCAGCTGTCTGAAATTAATCAATCCTTGCGGGCAGAGGTCAGCTCCGATGACCCTTATGTGCGGCGGATGCGACCGACTTTTGGTTATATTATGGCCTTAACATGGATGGCACAGATGTTGGCGGTAGCTTATGTTATGGTGTTTGAAACCGCCAATGCAGGGTTGTTGATAGAGGCAATTGGTGCGCTTTCGCCGATATGGGGTGTTGGATTGTCGGTTTTGGGTATCTATGTTTATAAGCGTTCTGAAGATAAAAAAGTATATAAAGAGACACTAGACAAAACATAGTGATTGCCTCATCTTTATAGCTGAAAAGCTATGATTAAAGATAAAATTGATACAGTCACACATAAGGTTATAGATCATATTGTGCATGATGCCGATGTGATGATGCGCTCTGCACGTCATTTTTTTCATTTAGAGGCTTCTGGTGGTATTTTATTGGTACTTGCTTCTGTGCTAGCCATGGTCGTTGCTAATACAGAGTTGTATAATCTATATAATTACTTCTTTAATGAGTTACATTTCTCTATAGGTTTCACTGATGCAAGCCAAGGCATTTGGTTTAATATTGATAAACATATTTTGCACTGGATCAATGATGGTCTTATGGCGGTGTTCTTTTTTCTCATTGGATTAGAAATCAAGCGTGAGCTTTTAGAAGGTGAACTTTCCAGCAGAGAAAAAATACTACTTCCTTTATTGGCAGCTATGGGTGGTATGGCTATGCCAGCACTCATTTTTTATGGCCTTAATATGGATTATCCGCAAAATTTGTCTGGTTGGGCTATTCCAGCAGCAACAGATATTGCCTTTGCGCTCGGTATTCTGGCTTTAATGGGCTCTAAAGCGCCTATCTCTTTGAAAATACTTTTGACAGCAATTGCGATTATTGATGATTTGGGTGCAATTATAATCATTGCGTTATTTTACACAGCGGATCTTCATGTTAATGCGCTGTTTGTTGCAGGTCTTTGTGTCGTTGGATTGATAATACTTAACTCTGCCAAAGTTATGAAAGTTACGCCTTATGCTATTTTAGGTATGATTATGTGGGTAGCTGTGCTCAACTCAGGCGTGCATGCAACATTGGCAGGTGTTGTAGCAGCGTTATGTATCCCACTGCGTAATCCTAAAGATAGTGAAGATTCACCTTCGAAGAAGTTAGAGCATGAATTGCATCCTTGGGTGGCGTTTCTTATCTTGCCTATCTTTGGTTTTGCGAATGCAGGGATTTCTTTTGCAGGCATGCAGTTCTCTGATCTTTTAAATCCGGTTGTATTAGGTATTGCGCTAGGGCTATTTTTAGGTAAGCAATTAGGGGTGTTTGTTCCTTTATGGTTGGCGATTAAATCGGGGTTATCACCCAAGCCTACGAGTACAAATTGGGTGCATTTATATGCTGTATCAGTGTTGTGTGGTATTGGATTTACGATGTCATTATTCATCGGTGGTTTAGCCTATGATACACAAGAGAATGCGACATTTGTAAGGTTAGGGGTTATTATGGCCTCTGTCGCTTCCGCTGCGTTGGGTTGTTTGTTATTGTATTTTGCACCTATTTGTAAACGAACAGCGATAGAAAGAGAAATTGATAGAGAAGAAAAATCTTTACGTCGTATTCGTGCCAAACAAAAATTATTTTTTAAAAGAAAGAGAGAGACCAAATGACAACACTAAAACCTTATGCTTTTTGTAATGGGGATGAAAGCGCTAGGCGTGCGGCAACAATGGTTAAGGACATTGTCTTTGGCGCCTTCCCTTCAGTAGATGCTGATACAGGTGTGGAAGCACGTATCGCAACAAATGACCAATGTATTCACGATGCAGCCAAAGCGATCCGTGAATGTGGCGCAGGCGTTAAAATCTCTACAGCCTCTAATGATAAGCGCATTAAAGATAAAGGCTGGAAGTCAGCGAATATTTTATTAAGACCGCTTGCGGGTGCAATTGGTATGTACCGTATGACAATGGCGCCTGGACGCTATAAAAATCCAGTGGCGGTGTTGCGTTATGGTAGTGGTGATTTTTACTCTGAGACCTCTTGCGAAACAAAAACAATTGATGGCTTAGAAACGGCTGTTATCACACAAGAATTGGTGATTGAAGATTACTATCCATTTGCTGAGATTGCTGCGGCTAAAGCAAAACGTTTTGGGCTGAAAATTGTCCTATCTTCAAAATGGACGATTGCTAAAGGGGAACAGTTCTTGGTTGATCGTGTTTCTGAGGTTTTTGATAAGCATGGTTTTAAACGTGGCGAAAATCGTAATGAAGGTGATTATTGGTGGGAGCTTTCAGACATTGCTGCGGCACGTATTCCATTGAATGTTGGTGGTGAAGAGGGCGGTTGGATGATTGTTACCGGCAATGCTAATGGTGACACCATGGCTGATATTGCTGATTTCCAACATGGTAATAATGCAATGGGCTCAGAGGTGATTTGCCGTGATGGTTATTCTTTCTATGAATTGCCAGGCGGTACAGCACCAGATTTAATGGATTCAGACTTTAAGGGTGCTAAGTTTTTCTCACCTGTTGGTTTGCTCGTATCATTTTGCGGTGCTATTTGCGATGTTAATCCGCAGGCTAAGCCATATTGTGATGCGGTAATGGATGCAATGGTGCGTTATATTGACGAAACACCAAAGGCTGACCGTTGCACAGAAACGATGCTGAATTTTATTGCTGAACAGTCACAAGAAAAACTTAAGGCTGTTGCTTAATTCAAAAATAATTAGATCAAAGAAAAAGCCCTCATTGTGAGGGCTTTTTTATATAGTTATAAACAGTGAACATAACAGCCATTGGCGCCTATATAATCATATTCTGGGTAGTTATCGATTTGCCCTGAGCAGCAGTAAGATTCTAGTTCCCCTCTTGACGGAAGGCCCCAGCTTCCACAAGTTTCACCATCAGGTCCCCCTGATAAAAAGACTGAGTGTCCTGCGGATCTGCAGGTAGCAGCTTTGCTGGCTGAGCAACTAGCGTTTGTGCCGCCCCCTGAGCCATTACAAGACCATGACCATGGTCCAGAACCAGATACAGCAGAGGCTGCACCA
>MDSV01240345.1_pt1 | contig 17032 bp, 17 predicted proteins | sample 810851 | NCBI WGS metagenome assembly MDSV01 (sample SAMN05326640, study PRJNA326480) | marine metagenome | isolation source: seawater | place: Atlantic Ocean: North East | collected 2012 | reverse complement strand
TCAAATCTGTAATTAATTTTGTTTCATGAAGACACTCAAAATAAGCCATTTCAGGACTGTAGCCTGCCTCAACCAATGTTTCATATCCAGCTTTTATTAGGGCTGTCATGCCTCCACATAGTACAGCTTGCTCTCCAAAAAGATCTGTTTCTGTTTCTTCTTTAAATGTTGTTTCTAAAATTCCAGCTCTTCCTCCACCAACTCCCTTACCATATGCAAGAGCAATTTTATGAGCATTGCCAGAGAAATCTTTATTTACAGCAATCAAACAAGGTACTCCAAGTCCTCGTTCATAAACTGCCCTGACTCTGTGGCCTGGCGCCTTAGGAGCTATCATTACAACATCAACATTATCTGGAGGAGAAATTTGATCATAAAAAATAGTAAATCCATGTGCAAATAATAATATATCCCCTGAAGACAAATTAGGTTCTACGTCTTCTTTATATACTTTTGCTTGAATAGTATCCGGAAGACAAAAAGAAATGAGATCGGCTTTTTTTGCTGCATCAGCATTGGAATATACGGATAAGCCAGCCGATTCAGCTTTTTCTATACTCTTGCTACCTTCATAAAGACCTACGATAACGTTAAATCCACTTTCTTTTAGATTCAAAGCATGGGCATGACCCTGAGATCCAAATCCTAAAACAGCTATAGTCTTATTTACCAAAGCTGATTCATCTATATCTTTATCATAAAATAATTTTGCCATTTCTTCTCCTTATTATTTTTATACTTAAACACTACCACTTTCATTGGTTGGTATTACAAAGTTATTATTATTATCTTTTTCTGATTGGAAAACACCATCTTCTTCGCCTTCAATAAGAGTACCTCTAAGGGTTGCTATTCTACCAGTACGTAAAATTTCTTTCACTCCAAAATGCTTGAGAAGCTCTATAAGCGAATCAATTTTTTGTTTTCCACCTGAAATCTCCATAGTTAATGACTCAACGCCAATATCAACTATGTTGACTCTGAATACATTAGCGATTTCCAAAACCTTACTTCTTGTAGACGAGTTTGCACTTACTTTAATCAAAGCTAACTCTCTCCAAACTATATTTGATTCTGTTATATCCTTTACATCAACAATATCAATAAGTTTATCTAATTGAGCTGAAGCTTTACGTACTGCTTCCTCGGCGCCTTCTACTACGAAAGTCATCCTAGATAATCCTTTTTGCTCAGATCTTCCAACTGTCAAACTAGCGATGTTAAATCCTCTGCGCCTGAATAAACCTGATATTCGTGCTAAAACACCTGGCTTATCCTGTACAAGTGCAGATATTGTTCTTTGGTCAATGTGATTAGACATTATCTGGCCCTTCGATAAGTTCATTAACACTCTGACCAGCAGGAATCATTGGATATACATCATCAACTTTTTGAATCACAAAATCTACTAATACTGGACCATTATGTTTATTTGCTTCAATAATTGCTTTTTCAACATCGTCTTTTTCTGAAACACGTATACCCTTTATTCCGTATGCTTCAGCAAGTTTTACGAAGTCTGGATTGCCAGTATATGTTTCAGCTTGATAGTCCTTTTCATAAAATAAACCTTGCCATTGAGTAATCATACCTAGATGGTTATTATTTAATATTGCATACTTAATTGGTAAATTATTTTCAGCTATAGTGGCCAATTCCATGAGTGTCATTTGAAAGCCACCATCACCACATATTGACCAGACTAACTTGTCTGGATTACCAACTTGTGCACCTATAGCTGAAGGAACTTCATAACCCATAGTTCCAAGCCCACCTGATGATAGCCATGAATTTGGATTTGTAAATGTATAATGTTGCGCAGCCCACATTTGGTGTTGCCCAACACCTGAGCAAATAATAGCATTACCTTTTGTTACATCAGAAAGTTTCTTTACAACTTCTTGACCTAAAATCCGATCGGATTTTGGAATTTCAAGAGATGGATGATCATTTTTCAATTTATCTATATGTCCAATCCACGATGTATGAGTAGTCTTTTCTATCAGTGGGATAATTTGATTAATAACATCCTTAATATTACCAACTAATGAAACATCAACTCTAACACTTTTATTAATTTCAGCTGGATCTATATCTACATGAATTTTTTTTGACCTTTTTGCAAATCTTGAAACATCTCCCACAATCCGATCATCAAATCTACTACCAAAATTTATTATTAAATCAGCTTGATCTAATGCCAGCGAGGCATAAGCCATTCCATGCATACCAGGCCAGCCAGTACTAAGAATATGATCTTCAGGAAAAGCAGAAATCCCAAGCAGAGTAGTTATCACGGGTATTTGAGCTTTTTCAGCTATAGTTTTCAATTCATCCCAAGCTTTAGAAATTATAACTCCATGCCCAGCAAGTATCACAGGTTTATCTGATTTATTAATTAATTTTGCTGCATATTGCACATCTTTAGCTTCAGCATTTTTCGGTATAGTATAACCTGGAATCGAAACTTGTTTTTTTGAATTGTAATCACCAAGCTCAGTAAAGACATCTTTAGGTATATCTATTAAAACCGGGCCAGGCCTTCCTGTACGGGCTATGTAAAAAGCCTCATGAATAACTTCTCCTAAATCATCAGCCTTCATAACAAGGTAATTATGTTTTGTTACAGGAAGTGTAGCACCTGTAATATCAGTCTCTTGAAAAGCATCTGAGCCAATTGCAGCTCTGCCAACCTGACCTGTAATTGCAACCATTGGCACAGAATCCATCATTGCTGTTGCTAATCCAGTTATCAAGTTAGTAGCTCCAGGACCAGATGTTGCAAAAGCAACACCTACTTTTCCAGTAGATCTAGAATAGCCATCAGCAGCATGAGCTGCTCCTTGCTCATGCCTAACGAGTATATGTCGTAATTCTTCATATTGGGACAAAACTCCATAAAGCGGCAAAATAGCGCCTCCAGGTATCCCAAAGACTACATCTACCCCTTCATTAAGTAATGCTTCGCAAACTATTTGGCTTCCTATTTTTTTTTCTATCATTTTTTACCTATATAATTATTTTTCTGTATCTTTTTTAACAAAAAAATCTCGTCCACTCAAAGGACGAGAATTTACCCGCGGTACCACCTTCATTGTTAAGAATAGTTCCTAACCACTTATAATTTTACGTTATCAACGTCTCAATTTTGAGAATAGCTCCAGAACGAGTTCAGCAATTTTTTATATCGATTTACAGCTAACATCGACTCTCTAAAAATTAAAATATTACCTAATACTTTCTATCAACACCTTATACTATTATAAAGGCTAATTGTAGTTCAAATCAATTCTTAATTGTAAAATAAACATAATAATATAAGAATTGATAAATTTTAAACTACAAAAAAACCATATGCAGATAACTAATTTCAATAAATCCTATACAAAAAAATTATATGATTTTATAAAAAATTCTAAAGCTCATGGCTATATAGATTGGGTTTTTCAATATAATTACTTTAAAAATTATGTAAATGAGTCATCTGAAAATATTATCCTCATTTTCTCTGATTTAAGCTTTGAAACCATGTCTGGATACTGCTTGGTTGAAAATAAAGAAACATTAGGATTTACACAATTAAATTTTTCCCTGATGGATGAAAATTACTCAAATATTACAAAAATTATAAATTTTTTAATTGAAAATTCCAAAATTACAAATAATAAAATCGTTGTTACTTCAAATGAAAGAGAAAAAACATTAAGTTCTACATTAAGCGAAAATAAATGGGAGAAAGTAAGAAAATTTTATAAATTAGAAAAACGCATTGATGATGTTTTGATAAATAAAAAAATTGAAAATTTTGTTATTACTAAAATTCAAGAAAAAGATTCAAAAGAATTGACTATTTTACAAAATAAAGCATTTAATAGCCATTGGGGATACGAAAAAAACACAACATCTAAAATTCAAGCCGAAATAAGTTTAAAACATAATGATATATTTGTTACTAGAAATAATGATAGTCTAATTTTAGGTTACGTATGGATTACAAATTTAGAAAAATATAAATCTAAAATTAATATGTTAGGTATTGAACCTGATTATCAAGGTAATGGATTAGGTAAACACCTAATTACATATGCTATAAAACATCAAAACAAAACCGGAAAAAAGAAAATTATTTTAGATGTAGATTCCGAAAATACTAAGGCAAGAAAACTCTATGGACAACTTGGATTTATGAGATTTAAGACACTAACGTGGTGGGAAAAAAAATTATTTTAGCTCTTGCATGACAATCAAAATTTTATTAGCAGATTTTTCCCATGAAAATCTCTTTGAATATTCAAAAGAATTTTGGGATAAAGATTCCAATTTAGATATATCTGGTTTTCCATTTTCTAAGTACATTGAAATTATAATATTTGAAAGATCTTCATGATTTCCAGCGTCAAATAAAAAACCGTTAAAATTTGATCTAACTATAACACTCAGTCCACCAACATTAGAAGCTATAACTGGTTTAGAGCAAGCTAATGATTCTAGAGCAACTAAACCAAAACTTTCATAATAACTTGGAACGATAAGTAAATCACTTCGGTTATAATATTCGTATAATTTTGTATGTTCAACACTCGGTATAAAATTTACTGACTCATAAAATTTTTCTTCACCTAGTTTATTTTTAATTGCTTTAAGCTCTGAATCTTTATATTCTCCTCCAACTATATTTAATCTCCATAAAAGTTTTATTTTATGATTATTAACTTTCTTCAAGGAATTAATTAATACATCTAATCCTTTTATTGATTCATTTCTACCTACAAATAACAGATCTAATTGATCAAAATTATTTTTTAAGTTTACGTATCTTTTAGCAGAATTATGAAATATATTTTTATCAACTCCTGGATAAATTACTCTTACTTTATTATTTTCTATACGAAAATTATCTACTAACCATTTCTTTTCATGCTCAGTAAAAGCTATTACCATGTCAGATTTTTGTGAGATTACTTTTTCAGATTTTGATCTCATTGGATGATCCAATTCAGTATTCATATTGTAAAATTTCTTGATTGAAAAAATTGTATGAAAAGTTGTTACATGAGGTTTTTGCCACAGCTTACTTAATTCAATACCTACAATTCCCGACAACCAATAGTGACTCCAAATATAATCATATTTAATATGATTTTCTTTTGTGAATTTACTTATTTTATAAGTAAACTCACTTAATAAACCATAGGTATCCGTTTTAGTTAATGAGGGTGCACCAGCTGGAATATGAATTACTCTCACTTTATTATTAATATTTACTATAGAAGGATCAAATAGATCATGTCTTCTAGAATAAATATCTATATAAATCTCATTCGAAATTTTTGTTAAGGACTTAGAAATTTCATTAATATAAATATTCATACCACCAACGTCCTTGGTTCCTGCCATTCTTAGCGGGCAACCATGTACACTCAGCAAAGCAATTTTCATAAATTATTTACGCTTTCCTAAAATGGTAAAAAGCCTCGTATCTTCAGCTCCGAGATGATATTTATATCTCTCATCACCTCTCATAAAATCAAAAATCTTTATATTTTGTTCAATTGATAGTTTAATAGAATATGCATGATTAATTAGACCAACAGATAATTCAGAAAAGTTTGGATCATAACCACTGTTATATAAAAAACGAGTATTATTCATTACAAAAGATAGCGATGAGGCAACTTTAGAATTTTCAAACTCTAGGAACGATAGACGAACTAAGTCATCGCACAAGGATAAATTATCTAAAAGATCAACAAAAAAATCTTGATATTTCGGTGTTAAAAAGTTACTTTTTTCACCAGAACTTGACCTCAACAATTCAAAAAAATAGTCGATATTTTTCATAATTTCATTTTTATCAATTAACTCATAATGATCGACTTTACCTGATAAGTTTATCCTTTTTATTTTTCTCTTCAATTCATGTCTATATTTTTTTTTCAAATTAGTTAGGTAGCTTTCCCAAGAAGCTTCCAAATTAATCATTGGACAAACGTCCTCAAATTTAATATCAAATTCCCATAAAGCATCAATATTTTCTCTACAATATTTTAGTAAATATGACTGGTCAGAAACTGACTCAAACGTAAAATTTTCTACATTGGGCATTTTACTAATTTCAGAAAAAAATTTATTTATGTCTTTAATATAGTTTTTATCTTCATATTCATTTGAATAAATTAAATCCTGATAGTCAAATAAGCTTTTATCACCTAAAAAAGAAATCTGATCATCTTTGATTTTCATTGGAGCAATTATGTCTACTTTATCTAAACCACCAGGAAAAGATAATATACAAATTTTGTGGTTTGATCCAAAATGTTTGTACCAAATATTCTTAGTAATAAAAAGGTCGAATGGATTTTTTGGTTTAGCATATATATTAGAAGTATCTTGACTACTTGCCTTATAGAATAACTCTATATCGTTATATTTATCCAAATTAATTCCTAGTAAAATTTCTCACATCATTTATTCATGAGAGATGTAATTTTGTTTCTTATCTTATTGATATCAGATTCAACATTATGTATTTCTGATACAACTTTTGTATTAACAGTTCCAGGATCTTTTAAGCCGTTACCAGTTAATACACATACAATATTTTTCCCGCTAAAATCAAAACCTTGGCTACTTAGTTTAAGTAAACCAGCTACTGAAGCTGCAGATGATGGCTCGCAGAAAATTCCCTCTTCATTTGAGAGCTTAAAATAGGCACTCAAAATTTCTTTGTCCTCAACCATATCAATAATTCCACCAGATTCATCTCTTGCTTTTTCTGCATTCTCCCAACTCGCAGGATTGCCGATTCTTATAGCGGTTGCAATAGTCTCAGGATTCTCCACTGGTTTGCCTGTAACGATCGGTGCAGCACCTGCTGCCTGAAAACCCATCATTTTTGGTTGTTTTTTTACTTTATTTTGATTTTTATATTCCTTAAATCCCTTCCAATATGCTGTTATATTTCCAGCATTCCCAACAGGAATAAACAAATAATCAGGAGAATCATTAATCTCATCTATTATTTCAAAAGAAGCTGTTTTTTGTCCTTCTATTCTATACGGATTAAGAGAATTAACTAAGCCGATATCAAATTCTTTTGAAATACTTATCACTGTATTTAAAGCCTCATCAAAATTTCCATTTATTGAAATGATTTTTGCTCCATAAATCATTGCTTGGGAAAGTTTACCCGTAGCAATTTTTCCTTCAGGAATAAATACAAAAGTTTCTAAACCATATCTAGCACCATAAGCCGCAGCGGAAGCACTGGTATTACCGGTTGAGGCACAAATAATTCTTTTTTTACCTTCTTCGATAGCCTTTGAGACAGCAAAAACCATTCCTCTATCCTTGAAAGATCCAGTAGGATTGGATCCTTCTAATTTAAAACAGAGATTTTTGCAGCCAATGTAATTTATAATTGACCGTGAACTAACTAATGGTGTATTTCCTTCCCCCATAGAAATTATAGGAGTTGAATCATTTACTGGAAGAAAATGTTTATACTTTTCTATTAGGCCAGCACTTTTCACTTTTTTGCTCCAAACTATGTGTAAAATTATTTATTTATATGATTCTACTCTAATCATACTTTCAATATTAAATACTGATTCAAAATTAGTTATCTTTTTTATAGAAGTCTGCATATCTATTTCTTTTGAAGGATAGGTCATTATGACCAAATCAGCACTGCCATTCTCATATGAATCTATCTGAAGTACAGATGATATACTAATATTTCTTTCACCAAATTCTTTAGTGATAGATGCAAGGACTCCCGGCTTATCTAGTACATTCAGTCTTAAATAATACTGACAAAAATGTTTATCCATACTAGTAATTTTGTACGTTTTTTTTTGATTTATCATTAATTGAGCATCTGAACTTTGTATTTTTATAAGATCAGATAAAACAGAGCTCGCAGTTGCTTTTGCGCCTGCCCCAGCTCCTTGGAACCATAGTGTACCAACTAAATCCCCCTCAATTTCTACCGCATTCAAAACTCCATTAACTGAAGCCATCGGAACATAATTAGGTATCAAAGCTGGATGAACTTTTACAAGTAAAACTTCTTCGGAATTAATACTTGCTGTAGCCAAAAGCTTTATTGTGTAACCCAATTCATTAGCATAATCAAAATCTTTGCTCTTTATACCACTAATTCCTTCAACATATATTTGATTTAAAGGTACATCTGAATTAAAAGCTAATCTTGAAAGAATAGATATTTTATATTGAGCATCAAAACCTTCTACATCAGATGTTGGATCAGCTTCGGCATAGCCTAAATCTTGTGCTTCCTTAAGTACCTCAGACAACTCTAAATTTTCCCTAGACATTTTTGTTAAAATATAATTAGTCGTACCGTTTATTATTCCTCTAACACTCTTAAATTCATTTGCTGATAGATCGTTTATTATTGAACTAATTATTGGTATGCCGCCTGCTACACTTGCTTCATAAAGTAAAACAACTTTATTTTTGCTAGCAAGTTCTAATAATTCTTTCCCATATTTACCCATAACTTCTTTGTTGGCTGTGATAACATTTTTTTTTGATTTAATAGATTCTCTAATATATTCATAGGCCGGGGATTCTCCACCAATTAATTCAATTATAGTATCAATATTTTTATCTAGAAGTATATCTTGAAAATCATTAGTAACTTTTACTTTACTTAATTCAATATTTCTACTTTTATTTAAATCTTTTACTAATATGGATGAAATATTTGTAAAAACCTCATCATAAACTGCTTTTCCCACAGTACCTAAACCAAGCAATCCAATATTTTTGTTCGAATGGGGAATAATATTTTTCATAAATTAATTCCCAGGTAAATTAGAAAAATCATACGCAACTGCTGTTGGAGTTGGTAGCAATGAGGACATCTTTACTTGCTTGTTGACCCATTCAAAAATATCACTATCAAGAACCATTTTCAGATCAAAATTTTTTCTTTCTTCATTCAAAAAAATTGTCATAGCTCTATCAACAAGTAATTCCATATTTTCATCATCTACCTGTCTTGCTTCTGATATTTCATCAATAATAATATAACTAGACCATCTTTTTTCTTCATCATACCTAGGATTAGTAGTTACACGAACTGGAAGTAATCTATCACCATTTTTATCCAAACCAAAAAGAAATCCGTCAAGCTGAGGATTAGTACCATATGGGAACCAACCTACCTCACCCTCATTCCTCATCTTATTTGGATCCTGAGAATGCCTCATAACAATATCTTCAATTGGGTCTCCAGCCTTGAGCTCTCTATCTATCTTTTGCTGAATTGTTTTATCAGGATTTTGCAAAATAATTTCATATATATGAACTTGCAACTGTAGTTTTGGAACTGATTGCCCAACTACTTCGCGAAGTCTTTCTCTAAACATAGATTTTTTTATGAAATCTCTAAAATCTTCTTCATTTACACCAATTTTATTTATAAATTGACGCTTTGCTTCATCTAAATTAACTTGAGCTTCCTCAGCTTGTTCAGAATTATCTGAAGAGTTATATGAGAAAAAACCTAAAGTGCTAGCAAACCTTTCATCAACCTCTTCCTTAGATATAGATATTCCATATTTTGGTGCTAATTGAAAAGCTAATTCATTTTCTTGAAGAGTATACATTGCATCAAATAAAGAGTTTCCAACTTGAAAAGGAACGCCTAAATCCTCACTGATCCTTTGATTATATCTAATAAAATTTACTACATCTCCTCTTGAATATTCTTGATCTGCAACTCTTAAAGCCAGCTCTCTTGGCGGGAAAACATAAATTTGAAAGTAAGAATAAGCTGGTATGAGTAACAGTAAAAATACAATAATTATACCGAATAATACATAAGGTCGAAATTTAGAACTATTCTCTTTGGTCTCTCTAAGATAATCCATACGAGTTTTTTTTATGGATTGTTGAATACTTCTTTGCCCTAAGGAAAAATCCGATTTATCGTCAGTATTTCCATTTAAATCCTTTGATTTATTATCTTCTTTTTCTTCATTACTAAACATAAAATTTTGTATAAAATAAGAATAATTACTATGAAGTAATATTATTATCCGTTTTTATAGATTCTTCTTTTTCTGTAGATTCTTCAGCTTTTGGAGATTCTTCTTTTTCTGTAGATTCTTCAGCTTTTGGAGACTCTTCTTTTTCTGTAGATTCTTCAGCTTTTGGAGAGCTCTCAATAGCATCAGAATCAGTTGATTTATCATCAAACTCAAAAATCTTCATTGGACCAGTTACTCTTTCATGCTGTGGAGCATAAGGTAAAAGAGCAAGGTATCGTGCTCTCTTTATAGCTTTAGTAACTTCTCTGTGACATTTAGCTGAATTACCCGACTTTAGTCCACTATCAATCCTTCCACGATCAGTAATAAATTTTCTAAGCAATGAAGCATCTTTGTAGTCAACAATGTTTTCTCTGCAAAAATCATATTTTGAGCGCTTATAAGTTGGAAAATTATTTCTTCTATTCATCTGTCTCCTATTATTTACCATGGCAATTCCTCAATATCTTCAGAATTATCATTACTAGCATTACCTTCATTATTGTTCATATTATTATTCATATTATTATCACTATTAGAACTTGAAGGAGAATCTTCACCTGACTGACTACTCAAAAATACCACTCTTGTTGCATTTACTTCTAAGCTAGCTCTATTAACACCTTCTTTATCAACGTATTCACTCTTAGTTAATCTGCCTTCTACAAAAACTTTTCTTCCCTTAGTCAAATACTGATTTACAGATTCAGCTTGGCGATTCCAGGCAGTAATTCTAAACCATTCAGTTTCATTAACTGTTTCTCCATTTTGGTCTCTGTAAGTGTTATTAGTAGCTAGGCTAAATGTTGTGACCGGTGAACCAGATGAAGTATACCTCATCTCTGGATCATTCCCAACATTTCCAATTAATAATATTTGATTAAGACTCAACAGTAGTTTCCTTTTTCTTACGCTTGAATGGAACTTTTCCAAAAAGATCATCTTTTACTATAAGATATCTGATAATCCTTTGATCAAATCTAAGTGAATCATCTATATTTTTTATCTTATCTTGAGCCATATCAAAATTAGCCTGAATATAGTAACCTTCTTCGTTTTTATTAATTGGATAAGCTAAAGTTCTTTTTCCCCAAATTTTTGTTTGAGTTGAATGAGCTTCATTAGAATTTAATAAAGTAGCAAAGTTACCTTCGGCTTCTCTTACTTCTTCTTCAGACATTTCGCCAGATAGAATACATACAATTTCATATTTAATCAAAATTCACCATTACCTATTTTTTTTAACCATCTTATTTTACTATCAAATAAAGAAAAATTCAGCAATATTTATAGTTTTTTCAACAAATATTAATATATTAGTTTAATCCAGGAACGATAAAATCAGCTGAAAAATTTGCAACTTTATCTTTGATCGACTTGAGTAACTTAGGATTATTATAATTTTTTAAAGATTCAAGAATAAACTCAGATACAGTTTCCATATCTTTTTCTCGCATATTCCTAGAAGTTAGTGCTGCTGTTCCAATTCGAATACCAGAAGTAACCATAGGTGATTCATTATCAAAAGGTATTGAATTTTTATTAACTACTATTCCTGAGGATAAAAGTGCTGATTCTGCACTTGAGCCTGTTAAGCCTATAGCTTTTGTATCAACAAGAATCATATGGGTGTCAGTACCTCCAGCAACTATTCTTAAACCATTCTCCGATAAAATTTTTGATAAAAATTTAGAATTCTTAATTATTTGAAAAGAATAATTCTTAAATTCATCTGACATAGCTTCCTTGAATGCTACCGCTTTTGCAGCTATTGAATTCTGCATTGGACCACCTTGCATGTTTGGAAATACAGCTGAATTGAATTTTTTTTCAAAACTCTTTTTCATCAGAGCTAGCGCTCCTCTTGGACCTCTAAGCGTCTTATGAGTGGTGCTAGTAACTATATCTGCGTGAGGGACAGGTGAAGGGTGGGCTCCTCCAGCTATTAAACCAGATATATGAGCCATATCGGCTAATAGTAAAGCTCCAACAGAATCAGCTATTAATTTAAACTTTTCAAAGTCAACACTAAGTGGATAGGCTGTGAATCCTGCAATTATAAGTTTTGGTTTATTTTCATCAGCAATTTTCTGCAAATTATTAAAATCTAGAGACTCTGTATCTCTATCAACACCGTATGAAATGAAATTATAGAGTTTTCCAGAAAAATTTACCTTCGAACCATGAGTTAAATGACCTCCATGATCAAGAGACATACCCATAATTGTATCTCCTGGACTACACATAGCAAAAAAAGCTGCCATATTAGCCTGTGAACCAGAGTGAGCTTGAACATTTGCTGATTCAGCATTAAATAAAAATTTAGCTCTTTCAATTGCTAAATTTTCGGAAATATCAACATTTTCACATCCAGCATAATATCTTTTGCCTGGGTAGCCTTCTGAATATTTATTTGTCAAAATCGAGCCTGTAGCTTCAAGAACAGCAGAACTAGCATAATTTTCAGATGCAATCATAACTAACTGTTCCCTTTGGCGTTTTTTTTCACTCTCAATTACAGCATAAATTTCTGAGTCCGATCGCACTAAATTTGTCATTGTCCAACCTCATATTAGTCATTTTATAGCTTAGAAAAACGTTTAAAGTATTTACATTTAATTTTATTATATTGAAAATTTACATAAGTAATTGAAAAATTAGAGGAATAAATATGGATATTATCGATTATAGACCTGAAACTGCAATGGTAATTTTTGCTCATCCTGATGATGCAGAAATTGGATCAGGTGGTACAGTGTCTAAATGGTCAAAAGATGGTACTGAGGTTACATTCATACAATGTACTACCGGCAATAATGGGAGTAATGATTTAGAAATGACATCAGAAAAGATTCAAACTCTTCGTAAGAAAGAACAAGAACAAGCTGCAAATATCATAGGAGCTAAAAATCTTGTATCTCTAGATTATGAAGATGGGAAACTAAAATCAAGTGATGACTTTCTAGAAAAAATTGTAGAAAATATAAGAAAATATAGGCCTGAAATTGTTTTTACTCACGATCATTTTAGAAAAAACTCTTTTCAACATAGAGATCATAGAAATACAGGTATAACTGTACAAGATGCTGTATACCCTTTTGCCAGAGACCATTTACATTTTAATAATCAAATAAAAGATGGATTATCCCCACATAAAGTTAAGGAAATTTTCTTCTGGGGAGCAGATGATCCAAATATCATAGTAGATATTACTATATCTATAAATACAAAAATTGAGGCATTATCTATGCATAAAAGTCAGATACCTGGTTTATCTGTTGGATCTGACTTATGGAATAATATGAAAAAAAGACATGAAGATTTATCAATAGATTATAAATTTAAATATGGGGAAGTTTTTAGAAGAGTTATAGCGAGATCATAATTATGAAAAATTTTGTAGATATTAATTCACACATAATACCAGAAATAGATGATGGGCCATCTAGCTTTGAAGAATCTCTTGAAATTTTATCTTTAGCTGAAAAAAATGGTATATCAAAAATCGTTGCAACACCTCATTACGAGAATTTACTAGTCAATAATAAAAATTATAGTGATGTTGAAGAATATGTAGAAAAACTGAATAATTTGGTTCATGAAAATTCAATAAATATTAATATTTATTCTGGCACTGCGTTAAATTTTAATGAAAAAATAAGCGAGATTTTAGATATTGATAGACAAAATTTTTCTTTGAACAAAACACGTTTTTTTTTACTAGAAACTACATTTAATCAATTTAATGATAATCATATAAAAATCATTGAAAAATTTAGAGCTAAAAGACTCTACCCTATACTATCTCACCCAGAAAGAAATGCATCGCTTAGAAAGAATTTTAAATTGCTGAAAGAAATTATCGACTTAGGAGGGCTAATTCAAATAAGCTCAGATAGTATTATTGGTAACAATGACGAATTGGATAAAAAATTTGCGCTAGAAATTATTGAAAGAAAAATGGCTACTTGTATATCTTCAGAAATACATAATAAAGATAGAAATCTTTCTCCTAATCTAAACTTGTCTTATGAGATAATTAATGAATTATTTGGTAAAAGTATTGCTGATAAATTATTCATTATTAATCCTCAGCTCATTCTAGATGGGCATTTACCTAAACTTGAAGATTAGGCTAATGATAAAAATCTTAAAATTTTAATCTGCTTCATGACTAAGTAATTCATAATTTTTGTACGAAAAATTTTCTTCACTAATATTGCAACAATAAAACCTAGAAGCGCAGCAACTAAAACATCAGCAAAATAAAATACACCAACATATATTCTAGAAAATCCAAAAATTACAGATATAAAAAGAACACTATAGCCCAGGTATTTATTTGCAGGCAGAATAGATGAAGCAACCGCAAACCCAATTGCCACAGGATTTGCAGGAAAAGATGGATCCGTAGGGGCATAAAATAACAAATTAATTTCTTCAGAATTACCAATGAAGGGTCTATCTCTTGAAATTAAATTATTCATTATCCACACAAAAAAATTAGTCATAAATATTGCCGTAATTGAGTAAAAAACTATTTTTTGGTTATTTAGTAATCGCTTTGAATCTAGGGCTAAAAACCATAATGAAAAAATAGATAATGCGCAAATAACTGGGGTTAGATAATCACTAGCAAAAATTTGAAATATTGAGTCTAAAATGATATTTTCACCATTTAAATTATTAATAAATATCGTTATTTTTTCATCAACTTTCATCAAAATTCCTCTTAGTTATAGTTGATTTGAGAGAAGAGAAGTAATTTTTACTTCTCAAATTAAAAATTCCTTTATATTTTTTTTCATTTCTTTGAAATTTAGATAAATTTTTATCTGCAAACATCCCAATTGCAGATAAAGTAATAGATGTAATAAAAGACAAAATACAACAAAGAAAAAATAAAAGAAATTGTGCTGTACCATGTAAGCCTCCATCAATATCATTAACATTTCTTACTGATGCAAAGTTTTGTAGAGTTGCTTTTTCTAGTCCTGAATCTATCCATTCAGCATTTAAAAATATAGGAGAAGCAAAAAAGAAAATAAAACCTCCAGCAATAAATATTATCCCTAGCATAATATTTATCCTACGATTAGAAAATATCATCATACCACGTAAATGAGATATTGCAGAAACCACTTGTAAGGTACCCAAGCAAGATAAGTAAACATATATTACATAATGATTTATAAATAATTCTCTAATATCATTATTGAAGTAGTTCATACTTTCAACCCATGGAAATTTCAGTGCACCAATCTAAGTATTTTGAATTCTCTCCCACTACTACAGAAAAGTAAAGGTCTTGAATTTCTTTTGTGATTTTACCTACTTGTCCAGATCCAATTTTTCGATTATCTAATTCACCTACAGATGTTACATGGGCAGCAGTACCAGTTAGAAAAACCTCATCACATAAATATAACTCAGACCGGTGAATTCTTCTTTGTTGAACCTCTATACCTATTTCTTTAGTGGCAAGTTCAATTACAGAATCTCTAGTAATTCCTAATAAAGCATTGTCCGTTTCAGCAGGAGTAACTAATTTATTTTTTTGAATCATAAATAAATTTTCTCCACTACCTTCTGAAACTGTACCATCTTGATTTAATAATATTGCTTCATCAAAACCAGCAGAAACAGCCTCTGTTTTAGCTAAAATATTTGTGGTGTAGAGCCCTGTTAGTTTAACACCTGTTGGCATAGATGCATCCATCGGTCTTCGCCAACTTGATGTTTGGCACCTAATAGAATTACTATTATCTATGTAAGAACCAAATGGAAGAGTAACTAGGGCAAAATCATCAGATACTTCATGTAATTTTAAATTTGCTACCATTTCAGCACCTTTAAATGCTAATGGCCTAATATAAACATCTTCTTTGAGATTATTTTTTCTTATCAGATCTGCCGTGATTTCACATAGGTCACTAACAGAATATGGAAGATCAATTCTTAGTATTTTACATCCTCTAAGGAGTCTTTCATAGTGCTCCTCCATTCGGAAAATAAACATAGATTTTTTAGTATCGTTCCAATTTCCACGTATACCTTCAAAGGTAGCAGTTCCATAGTGTAACGCATGAGTCATGATACCGACTTTAGCATCTTTTAGATCTACTTGTTTACCACTTAAAAAAGCCCACATAATTTTACCTTATCTTATATTAAAAACATTAATATTATATATTATTTACTAACTCCAGGTTCGTACTATTGGATCAGGTATATTATCCCATCTCGATTTACCCTGAGATCTTAAAACAGCAATACGCTTTAAGACTTCCTGGTTTGCTAATCCGTGTAAAGGTTTACCGGTAAGAACATTAACTGCATTTTCCCCCCATCTAATAGCGCCTTCTGTCTGACTTATATCAGAGTTCCCGGCTATATGAGGAGTAATGAATAAATTGTTCAATTTTAACAAAGGACTTTCAGAACTGACTGGCTCTGTTTCAGTAACATCTATACCTGCAGCTGAAATAAGATTTTTTTCAAGTGCCTCTTGCAAACCTAATTCATCTACAATTGGACCTCTTGCACAGTTTATGAAAATAGCATTTGGCTTCATTTTTGAAAAAACCTCATAATTAAATGTATGCTTAGTCTCTTCAGAAGATGGAGAATGTACAGTTATAAAATCTGATTCTGAGACTAAGGTATCAAAATCTACTAATTCTACCCCAAAAAGATCCGCAGAAGTCTGATTTACGTAGGGATCACAAGCTATAATTCTTCCTGGACCAAACCCTCTAATCCTTGATGCAAAAGCCTTACCAATATTACCAAATCCAAATATCCCAACTGTATTCCCAGATATTCTACGTAAATTAGATGTTAATGAAGTAATATTTTTTCCTTCTGGAGGATTAGACCAATAGCCCTGCTTTAATGCATCATTCAAATATGGAATATTTCTTGTTATAGAAAGAAGTAAAGCCACAGCATGATCTGCTACTTCACTGGTA
>MDSV01011584.1_pt1 | contig 17035 bp, 23 predicted proteins | sample 810851 | NCBI WGS metagenome assembly MDSV01 (sample SAMN05326640, study PRJNA326480) | marine metagenome | isolation source: seawater | place: Atlantic Ocean: North East | collected 2012 | reverse complement strand
TACCTTCTAATATTACATTTAGACTATTCTTTAACTCCATAACTATAATATAGTAAAATTTTTACTAAATTCCTAATAATTTATTTAATTTTTCAAAATAAAGTTTATGTTGATTATCTATAAACTTTTTCATTCCCTCTGTTTTCTTAATAATACTATCGTCTTTTAAAAGACTTTTATTTACTATCTCAAAAAATTCATTAGAACTATCTATAAAATTAATATAGTCTTCAGCTCCATACCAATCTATATTTGGATATTTAAAAGATATGATAGGTGTCTTGCAGTATCCTAACTCTACATATCTATTATTAATCATACCATTCTTATACTGTTCTGGTTCTATAACCGATATAGAAGACTTTGCTGAAGTATATAACGAACCTATATCGTTAGGTGGTAAGAGTCCTTTATACCAGTTGATTTGAGGCCAGCCTGACCCATATACTTTAAAATCAAAAGGATGTTGATGATCAAAATAGACTTGAATTTCTTTTTTAAATTCTTGCATTTGAAGCCTATGATGACCTTGTCCCAAAAATACACAATCATGAGCATACTTTTCATCATATATTAATTCATCTTCAGATATCGCACAAAAGTAGTATTGAAAAAATTCTATAGCTTCTACATCATCTTTCAATAGGTTGTAAATATCTAATGAATTAGTAATAATATCAGTATACCACTTTCCTTTATAATCTTTAATAGTAGATCTAAAATTTTCTTTTAGAATACCTGTACCCATTATGTTAAGTATCTTTTTACAATTGAGTTTTTCTACTACTTCGAAGGTACCTTGATCTAACATTTCGTAATATAAAACATCAGGTTCTAAACTTTTTATTTGTTGATAGTATTCTTCGTTATAAGGATGACCATTAAGCTGCTGCAACAAGTAAACCTCGTGACCATCTGCGGTTAATTTATTAGCTAAAACTTCATTAAGTTTATAATTACCCATCGGGTAGGGTAAATGAAATACTACTATTTTCATATTACTTTTCTATTAGTTTTTCAAAATCTTCATAAGTATTAAATCGAGCTTGACTAGCATTAAAATTAGATATATTAAAATCAACTAACTTTCTCATTTTATCAAACCATTTTCCTTTCTTACCTCCTTTAGAAAAATCAGATAATTTTTCGTCACTATCCATTTCTAAAGCATAATGTCTCTTTAAAGGATGATTCCTATTATGAACTTTAAGAATATTCTTTACTATAAATTGAATATAATTTTTCCCCATAACTCTATAGGCTGAATGCATCATGCTTGTATCCTCGTGAAGATGACCTATCATACAATGAGGTATATTTACCCCATTTTTTAATAAGTCTCCTGAAAGGATAAGGCATGACCCGTCAAATTTAGGTTGGTTTAATATACGAATATCAAAACCATCTGCTTTATCATTAACAGCGTTCATCTCATCAATAGACATAGTATACCTAATACTGTGAGGGTATTTAAAAGCTCTTTCATCTTCATAATAAGTTTCATTAGTAAAATCTGGATGTTCTAAATCTTTCCAATGATCATCCCACATTTTTCTCATACTAAATGTAGTAACAAATTTATGAATATTATTAGTATTAGCGTATTCTTTAATTTGTTCTAATGCTTGGAATAATTCTTTTGGTATTAGCATATCAGATTCTCCCCATATAACGTAATCGTATTGGGTACAGCTATTATAGTTTAAGTCTCTCCTATAGTCCACCATAGTAATTGGCTTATTGCCTTCGTATATTTCTGAGACTACTTTGCATCCAGTTTCTTCTAATTTAGTTATTTCTTTATTAAATAACTCTTTTAATTTATCAGTAGTAATTTGTTTTCTGTCTATTTTCTCAAAATATTCTGACATATTAAAATAATAATCTATAGTTATATTTTCAGGATTATCTACTGTTTTAATAGCATTAATTAAACTTTCAGTTTGCTCTTTAACCATATCAATTTCAAAAAACATGATATGAGTTCCTATAATATATTTATTTTTTATTTTCATATAAATGTTTATAAGTTAATTCCATCCATGCTCGGGGATGAGGTCTACATCCTCCATTAAAATGATAAACCCAACCATGTCTAGTATGAGTTAAATCTTGTTGTAGTACTTCAAACCTATGCATGTCTTGCATATTATATTCATAAGGAAGTATTTTTAAATCTATATTATAATGTCTTAGTAAAAAATTGACTGGGGTTTGATCTGTTCCACCGTAGATTTTACTTTGTAGATCTAATAAAATATCTTTGTTTTGCCAATAAAATTGAGTTACTGCTTTAAGAAAATCTTTATGACTTTTATTAAATATTTGAAAACCTCCATTTATGTATTCATAATAAGGAAATAATTCAGTATTAAATATAGCCTTGTTATAGTTCTCCATACTTCTTAATACCCAATCGTAACTACCGTAGTTATGTACTCCACAGTACTTACCTTCAGTTAAGTTGAAAAAATTAGGACAATCAGGATGCACTAAGGTATCCCCGTCTACCATTAATACCTGATCGTACTCTATATTATTATTTTCTAATAAATCTAAAGCATAGTATCTCTGCCAAGTAATTTTCATTTCTTCATAATCGTAAAGAAGGTCCTCTAATACTACTACCTCACAATCATTTTTTTTAGCCCAGTTTTGCCAACTTAAAATAGATAAATCGTATGCAACTTCTGCTAGCCTTTTTGGATCAGTTCCTTTAACGGAAGGTATAAATACTATATTTTTCATACGTAATTGTTTTTAGTTCCTTCCCATATTTGGTTCATTAAGTTATACCTATCTCCTCTATTAGGAAATCCACTAAAAAACCATATGTAAGTATATTTTAAAAAAAATGGAGTTTTATCTTCATTTAATTGCCAATTATGTCCGAACCAATCAAACCTGTATAAGTGAGTAATCATATAAGGAGGAGGTAAGTCCATATTTACTTTAACGTTATTAATTTGCAATAAGTAATTGTATACTGGCTGATCAGTTCCTTTACCTACTTTGTTATTTTGATGATCCATAATATCATCGTAGTTAGAATAATAAAACTCTTTTAACTCTTTTAAAAAGTTTTTATGAGATTTGTCAAAAATCTGAAATCCACAACTAATATATTTTTTTAGGTCGAACTCATAGTTATTAAAGAATTCACTATATCCATCTATACTTTGAGTTATCCAATTTAAGTTTTCTAAAGAACGAAATGCTGTAACTTGACCTTTAGCTAGATCAAAGAAGTTAGGAGTATCCCATCTAACTAATGTACTTCCGTCTATGACTGCTATTTTGTCATACTCTATACCTGCTTCTTCTATTTGATCAAATACGTCAAACCATCTAGTCCAAGTTGCTTTATGTGCGTTAGTATCTTTTTCCGAAGATTTTTCATAAGGGAAAAATATAACGTCATTTTTCTTACACCAGTATTCCCAACACTTTTTAGATATATCTAAATATTTAAAATCTCCATGCTTGTCGCGAAGATGTTTATTTTCGCTTTTTATACCTACCCAAAATAATACATTTTTTTTCATACTAACTTAAATTACGGTTTGCTTGGAAACCTATCTTTTTATCCTTATCTAAAGGAAAATTATTTTGTTTAAGGTATTCGTAAACTACAGACTTGTAAGATTTATTTTTAAGTTCAGGAGTTAAATATAAAAACTCTTGTACTACTTCTTGATCTAAATAAGGATACCTAGTTTCTATACCAAATGCACCTGCTACATATTCTTCTTTGGCTATATACATTTCCATAGTACCGTCAAAGAAATTTTTCCAAGGATAAACTGATTCTAAGTTTTCAGGGAATATTCCTCCAAAAGTACTTTGATTAGGACCCATAATCTTTTCCCCATACATACCGTAATCTGAAAATATTTCATCAGCTCCTTGACCTGATAAGTATATTTTTCTTTCTTCGTTTATAGCTTTGTTACAAATATAAGCTAAACCTACAGCTGCTTTATCGTTTTTGATATTGTAACCATTATACTGTTCACTAATAAAATCTTCACAATTCCTTTGAACGTATGAGTGCCAAAAATTATAATTAAGTTGAGTAAGATTTATCGTCTCAGCATTTTTAAGTACCTTAACTCTTTCTTTTATTACATCTTTATTTTCACTAGCAAATATACTATAACTTTTACTATCTACTTCTAGTTTATTTAATGCACAAGCTATGGCGCCGCTATCGTAGCCTGAGCTTAGACCTATAAATATTTTCTTACTACCTGATTGTTTAGCTCTTTTTTCTATAGCTCTTTCAAATGCTTTAATCCAATCATTATAAGTAGATTTATGCTGATTAAGTTCAAATTCTTTTATAGTAAACTTATCTAAATCATTTGTTATTAAATCTAAAACGTAACAAGTATTAGGTTTTAATGGTTTAATATTTATAAAACCTAATTTTTTTAGTGGTGTACTAAATGTTGATATACCTATATCTTTACCTTCTATACTATAAAATAGAGGTTTAGTTCTAAATATATCAGAAGTAAAGAGTATTCTGTTTTTAGATTTATCTATCAAAACTATAGCATATTCACCATCTAAGTGTTGAACAAATTTTGGTCCGTATTTTTTGTATGCAGTTATAATACTATGACAATCTGATGTTGCATTTGGGTCTAAATCTTTGTAGTTGTATATTTCACCGTTAAATAAAACTGATATGTTATCTTTTATTATTGGCTGTTCTGTGTAATCTCCTGTTAAACTTAAAAGATTATGAACAAAGTTATACCCCGCTATTGAAGTTTCGTTAGTAGCATCTGGTCCTCTCAGTTGTAAGAGTTTATATTTAGCTGCATCGGTTTCTTTATTTGTAAATAGTATACTACACATCTTCTAAATATTCTGTTATTTTATTACCGTACTTATTAAACCTATTTAATCTAATGTTGATAGCTTCGGCCATAGGCTTACCCTCTGAATCTCCTGCTCCTTTAAAGTGTATAATTTTAGTATCCTCTATTTCTAAGTCTTGTTTATATAAACCTACTACTTTGTGTGATGCTCCTAAAAGTTTAAATTCTTTATTTTCTCTAACTATTTCATTTAAAGCTGGTGTCTCTCTGGTTTTGAACCCTTTATCTAACATATAGTTCATTTTATCTCTCCATAGCTCTATAAAGTTTAAAGACTTATCTACGTTTACAAAACCTACGAAAGATGCTATTAACGGCATTCCTCCCCATAAGTCTGATCTATCACATATGATTGCGTCTGCGTTAACGTCTATAACTTCGTACAAATCTTTAATAATCATAGAATCTATATCAATCATACAGGTTGGTATTCTGTTGTCAATTAAGTAGTTATAAGCAAAATTAGTCTTAAGTAGAACATTTTCTTGCCATCCCTTATCCCATGATTCAAGGGAATTTAATTTATCTTCAGTAGAAATAATTTTAACTTTATCGTTTAACTCAGATAGTTTATTTTTATGTTCAGTTTCTAGACCTGTATCTAATAGACATATCTCATGTACGTGTTCAAGATTAAGATTTTCTAATGCACTTTTGATAAATACGTAAGCAAACTTAACGTACGAATTATTCACTACTGATATAATTGAATATTTTTTCATTCTTTATTTATAGATTCTAAATTACTAAAAATATTATAATAAGATAAGCAAAAATTTTCTAAAGTATATTCATGCATAAATTTATTTCTGATATTAGCAGTAAATTTTTCGTTAAGTTCTTTAAAGTTATCTAAAACATATTCTACTTTCTCTTCTAAATCGCTCCAGTCTAACTTACAACCTATATATGTTTCACCTTCTTCGAATATATTAGGAGAAGTAACTACATTTGATTGATCTGGTCTAATTAAGACAGTACCGGTAAGCATTGCTTCGTAGTCCCTAAAGCACAACTCTCCCTGACCGAAAGGAGAGATGCAAACTTTAGAGTGAGCTAACTTATCAATATAATCTTGAAAAGGTAGCTTTTTAGAAATTATTTTATATTTATCTTTTAGTTTATCTAATCTGTCCCAAACTTCTTTTCTATGCTTAATGTAAGGTAAGTCGTTCCTAACTCCATGATCTCTACATTCATCGTGAAATGTCTGAAATATAGCGCAAATATCTATATCTTTATTAGTTTTGGTTTCAGGCCAATTAATTTTTTTTGGGTAAAGACCTGATCCGAATATAGTTCTACCACAATTAATATTAGAAAGTTTGATTCTATTCCATGTGGTTTCATCTATATCGTAAGATAGATCTAAATCACTACCGTTACCAAAGAACCATTTGTTGAAAGCGTACTTATTTGAATACATCTTTCTTTCTTTTAGTATTTGATTTTTAAAAAGATATATTGCATTACTATTTTTAAATACTTCATATGCTCCCATCAATGAAGTAGAATCTGAACCGTCAAATAAAAAGTAATCTCCAGTTATTTTTTCTAAGTTACTTAATCCATAATCTATACTTTCTTGTAAAGGTTTCTTTTTATCTAAAAAATCATGCATACCTACAAAAAGAAAGTCATAAGTATCAGAATCAGTAATATCTATACTATAGTCTCTAAGAGCTTCCTTATTTTGTAATAAAGGTCTAAAGGTTATTTCGTTTCTACCTACGGTAGGGTTTAAAATTTTTACTTTTATCATAAAGTATCGTAGTAAGCATTTTGTTTTTCTTGTCTTTCTATAGTTTTAGGATGAAATAAAGACATTTCAGTCATAGCTGGTAAAGGTGCATAAGTTTTAAAGCCTTCTAATTTTTCATGAACTTTATTTATCCATTTAATTTCAGGATTATTTTTCCATATACGCCATTGATAGTCTGGCCAATTAACTCTATCATCTTTATCAACATTCCATCTCCATTTACTTATATGTTCATTAGTTAAACCTTTTACTGTATTTACTCTTGGCACTAAGTAAACTTCATTATTAGGATTATTTTCCAGAATTTCAGGAAGTTGTTCAATTAAAATTTCATGCGGAAGCTCATCGGCATCTATCTGAAATATATAATCACCTGTACAAAGAGTTGTTAAATAATTTTTCCAATCAGCAAAATGATTTTTAAATGTTTTACTAGAATAGTTAACATTATTTTCTCCTTTCAGTTCAATGATACGATTCCATACTTCAGCTGTACCGTTACCTTTATCAAACAAAATAACGATTTCGTCTTGCTTTCTTCTATGTTTTAAAAGAAAATTTAAAAGTCTAGTAACTTCTTCTATCTCATTACAGACGGTTATAGCATAACTTATTTTCACAATACTTAATTAAATTTAAACATTCCAATATAATCAACAGCTTCCATAAAATCGTTACGTTCGTAATGTTTTACGTTACTCATATCCATTTTGTGAGTTTGATCTTCAGAAACTTTTTTATCATTTTCTTGCAAAGGAATTGCTTTTACTGCTGCCCATTTCCAATTACCTTTACTAGTACCGTCTATAAATACCATTCCTTTAGCAGGTAAGGTGATAGTAGCGGGTAACCAGACTCTTCCTTTATCGTCTTCAAACATCAAGTCTTTATACAATTCTGGGGATGTTTCTATAGCATTATTTACTGCTTGGCTATTTTTAGTCATTAACGTTGAAGTAGTAAACCCACTTCCAAAACATAACCAAGTTTTAACTTCTTGACCTTCAAATGTAAAACTCTGTTCATAACATGCGTTACTACCAAAAGGACCTTCCACTAATTGATCTTTATTCATATTATAACTTTTTTAATTTTGGTAATTTTATCTTTTTCGGCTCGTTACTTCCTACTTTCTTAAGTTTAGGTAAATTTAATTTAGGAAGCGATAGATTCGTTTGTTGAGGTATATTAGGAACATTAGTATCTAATATATTTTTTAACGTTTCTACCATTGCTTCGTAAGTAAAGTTAGTTCTACTATAACGTCCTTGTCTTTTTGCTTTAACTAGCCATTTTTTGTAGTTCTTATGAACATCTTTTAAAGCTTTACTTAAATCAGATGCATCCGGGGTAAACCATTTTGCTTCTTGAATAATAATATTCTTAACTAATGCTGACTTATCTACTGGTTTTAATTCTCCACCAACGAATCTAACAAATTCAGGATTCAAAAAATCTACTTGACCAGACCAGCCTGATGCTATTATTGGTTTATTTACTAAACTAAATTCAAGAAAAGGTCTACCAAATCCTTCTCCTTTAGGAATTGAAAAGAAAGCTTTTATTTTAGAATGATTATACAAAAGATTCATACCTGCATCTGATATTTCACCGTGGATAAAATATATGTTAGGAAGTTTACCTTTTACTGTATTTCTTACCTCATCTATTTTAGCAAGCATTCTTTCTCTATCCATAATTGAAGTAGTAACCATATGAGATTTAAGAACTAACGCTGGAGGATTCTTTTTATTTTTGAATACTTCTAAAAATGATTTAATAGTTAATCCTATATTTTTTCTATCTTCCCCAAATTTACCTTGCATCCAATGACCAGTAGTAAGAAAACAAAAACTTTCAGGAATACTATCTAAAGTATTTTTTAAAGTAGATAGCTCAAGATTAAGGTCATCTGAAATATTAGTAGGAAAGTATTTAGTAATATCAGCACCTTCAAATAAAACTTCTACTTTAGTTTTAAGTTCTAAATTACTAGATTGACCAGTCTTATTATCTTTCATATTGAACTTACTATTATTAAAAGCAGTTACTGAGTGGTTTGTAGATGCTAAAATTAAGTCCATATTATTACCTCCTTGAATCCAAGTAGGATCACATAAGTCAGTTTCCATCCCAGCTGTTACACCAATGTTGTACTTACCTACTTTCTTAAACTCACTAGGAATAGTAACTTGTATCCAAATATCAGGCTGTTGATTAAGATTGTCTACTAGTAGCGGAGAAAATAATTGATCGTTATGATCTTTTAAATAGCCCCATCTAGTTGAACCCCATCTTTGAGGTAATATTTTTATATCGTACTTATCTAACTCTATAAGAGCTTTTACTAAGTCTCTTGATCTTGCGCCATAGCCGCTATATGTATCTATAGGGCAACTTATAGTTATATTAGTCTTACTCATATTAATAACCTGTTAATTTATGTTTAATATAATCAGTTTTTCTATCTGTAATTTTAAAAAAGTCAAAACTAGTTCTAGGTTTAAAACTTTTAAATGCATCGTCTAAAGTCTCTATAACATTGTTACACATTTTCTCTGCAGTCATATTAGCTTCATCTCCATTTATCCAATCGTATCCTGATTTACCTACTTTTATTCTTTCTTTATCTCCTAATGAATACATTTTAAATATAGCTTCAGCTGTATCGTCTATACTTACCCTATCGTCGAATATATAAGGAGTAGTAGGAGAACCTTGGACTGAAATATTAGAAGGAAAGACCGGTACTACCCATTCTCCATGTTCTTTATAAGTTCCTCTATGATTAGAAGGTATATCAGGACTTGGTGTAAACCATTTTCCATTTTCATCAACAAATCTCATTTGATCTTGCATTCCTCCAGTTACAGTAGCTATAATAGGAGTACCGGTCATAAGAGATTCAGTCAAAGCTAACCCCCAGCCTTCGTTTGAAGATATTAAAATAGTAGCATCGCACATATTATACAATAAATTCATTTGAGCTGTCATTAATTTGTCAGAAGAGAAAAATACATTGACATAATCTGGGTCACAAAAAGCTTCTCTAACGCTTTTTAAATTAGTCCCGTTAGCATCAACAGGTTCAGTATGTAATACGAAAGCACATTTCTTAGCTTTTTCTTTTCCTATTTTATCACAAAATTGTCTAAAAGCAAGTATAGCATCTGATGGATGTTTTCTTGCAATATTACGTGAATTAAAAAATAATACAAAATCGTATTCTTTATCTTTTAGCACTTTCTTTTTAAATTCTAAAAGCTTATCATAATTTTCATGTCCTTCCTTAATAGGAAAAAAATGTTTTGTATTAATACCATGTGGTACATATTTTATTAATTTATCATTAGCTTTTTCTTCTAAAACTATTTCATTAATATTCTTAGTTTGTTTTGAAATAGCCATTAATACGTCTACTGATTCATAATAAGGTTTATTATAAAGAGGTGCAGGATAATCATCCCATATATTTAACCAAAAAATTGGTACCTTACTCCTAATTTCTCTCTCTATTTCAAATAACCAGGTCCAATATCTAGGATCAGTAAAAATAAATAAAGCATCGGGATTTTCTACTTTAATAATATCTCTTACTTTTTTAGCATTACCGTATCCAGTAGAAGGAATGATACGAACATAAGAATCTTCTATTCCTACTTCTTTGTTTACTTGTTCAGATAAATCAAAAGCTTTTCCTTCTTCAGGATGTTTAAGTGCAGCTCCTAAATTTACCCAGTTAAAATGATGTGCTGATCCTAATACTACTTCTTTAGCCATAGTACCAATACCTGAATTCATTCTGATATCATCGCAAAGTAGAAGAATTTTCTTACGTTTATTCTGTTCTATATAACGAAACTTATTTTTCATAAAACTTTATTATTTTAGTAATTGTTTTTGTAATTTGGTCTTAAACTCTTTATCATTAAGATAAAGAAAAATTGCTCTAGAAGCAAGCTTTTGAAAAGAAAAATTATCTTTCAAGCATTGGAATTTAAATTCATCGTAAAGTTTAGGATCTAATCTTACTGTTGTAAGTTTTTTGTCTTTATTTCTCATAACTTAATTATTATATACATATATAAATATATACCTTTTACAAAAACATTAATAATAGTTACTACATTCGCTACACTTTCCTAAAGGAGACTTACATGGATATTCTTTATCAATATATTTTCCATTACTATCTAACACATCTTCTATAAAATTATTCATAGAAGAAAGTATCTGTTTAGTTTTTCTAGGACCTGCGTTAGGAGAAAATTCTTGTACTCTTCTTTGCATAGAGGCAAATTCAGCATCTGCAGGTACTCTTCTTTTAACTATAAAAAACTGTACGTCTATTTTTTCTTTTGGTATATTAAATTGTCTAGAGAAAAATTCTTTATATAAAACTACTTGAGCTGTAAGGTTAGGATTCTTTTTTTGTTTATCTCTCCAACCAGCAGTTGAAGTTTTAATATCCATTATAGTCCATGAATCGGTATTAGGATGATAAAACACTAAATCTACTAAACCTTTAAACTTTATACCTGGTTTAATATCTTGGTATAAAAGAGTCTCAACTCCTGCTAACATCATACTTTTCGTACTGAAGTATCCTGCTCTTTTCTTCTTTAAAAATTCTAAGATATGTTTTCCGTCTAACCAAAATTGAGTTAATTCATCAGAAGATGAAAAGTGATTTCCTTTCATTTGAGCTCTTCCTTGTTTATAAGCTTTTACCATATTAGCATATAGAAGCTTATTTAAGTCTATATCGTTTGCAGCTTTAACTTTATCATGGTACATTATAGTTAACCATTCTTGAATAGTTTCATGCATAGCAGTACCGAAACAAGTATAGATATTTTGTGTGAAAGGTATTTCGTTTCGTAAATACATTAGTTCCCATAATTTAGGACATTTATTGTAAGTACTTAACGAACTATATGATACGTGAGCATTTTTAGAAGGTTGTTGTTTAATCTTAGATTCCCATACCTTCTTAACGGGACCTTTTAATTTTTTAGGCATCTAATCGTTTTTCCAGAGACCTCTCTTAACTAGCTGAGCTATAATGCCATAGTTAGTAACATCTTGAAAAGTATCTATTATAGTTTCATTTTGAGCTTTACGTCCTGATATAATCATATTCTTCCATCTGTTAATTTTATCAGAAAGTCTGTACCATAGACCAGTCATAGCAAATTCGATTTCATCTTCTGTATCTAAATTAGTTCCAGCACTTACGTTATGCATTCCATAATCTAAATGTTTCTTACAAAATAATTCAAATTGCTCATCAACTATATCTTGATAAGCGTTATAAATTGTAGGATACTCTTTTTTCATTACCTCTCTAGCGGATGGAGGTTTTTTTGCATTCATGATTTCTCTATCACTCATAAAACTTTTATTTAACTGAATTAATAACTCTTTGCATAAACTTGTTTAAAGATTCTCTTAGTGGTTTTCCGTAATGTCTATGCTCTTCTATTACTATCTTAGAACCTTCTAAATTAGAAAGTAGTTCACCTATAACATTTAATTCTTGTTTAGATATGCCTCTAGACATACCTATAGTTTCTAAAATATTAATAGCAATATTTATATCCTTAATACTTATCTTCGTATTAGAAGCTAAGGATTTAATAACTGGTAATTTCATTTATCCTTTGATAATTCCTTTTTCAGTTGAAAAGTACTTCTCTAGTACTTCTAACTTTTCGTCGGCAGATGCTAGTAGTTTTATAGCTTCATTACAATTATCCCAATAATCTTTAGTAGAGTGGTCTCCGATACCAGAAGGATAAGTAGTTAATAACTTAAGACTAGCAAGTGCTTTAGCTTTATCAGCTTCTGCTTCTGCTTTTAAAAATTTGTATACTTCTTTATTCATATTATTAATATAAGAAAAATTATTTAATATTCAAACTAAAAATACCTAATTTTATTTTCGTCATTATCTTTTTTTACTTGAACTACTTTTTTAACTCCGTTAATAAAATACTCTTTGGTCTCAACTTCATCCTCTTTTTTCTTAGGTTCTTCAATTTTATTTTCATAATGTAAACCATCGTTACCATTTTGACCTATAATGTCCATACGTTTTTCATCCATATTTTTGAATGCTTGAGAAACCTCTTCTTGGGAATATGTTTTATTAAATTCTAATCCGTCAGGTACTGAACCTTTAGCTTCTTTTACAGCTTCATTATATAGTTTATCAGATGTAGCTTCATAGGTTTCGTTTTCTATAAATTCTTCCCATGTATCTTCATCCTGTTCCTTTTCACCGTAAAGGTTTTTTTTTCTTTTAGGAAATGCTTTATCGAAAGCAAAATTAGCTGCGACTACCAGAGATATTGCTAACGGATCAAAAACAAATATTATTACTAATAGTAGGACATTGATAATTCTATCCATAGGTGTCCCCGTAAGACCTGATAAGTACTCTAATGGACCTAATTCTCCTGCTACATCAAAATTATTTTCTAATTCTAATATTTGCAATTGATACTTCTGTAGACTATCGGCTGCTATTTCTCTTTTAGCTTGAACATTTTTTCTATTTTCTTCTTCAGTTTCGATACGTTTAGCAGCAAGTCTAAGTTCTGAAGTAGAGATGGTCGTTCTAACGCCCCCAGCCACCGAGGTGTCTCGTACTTGGATCGTCTGAGATCTGGCATTCGATAAAGTACTAATATTACTAGAAATTCTTTCAAGTTCTTCATCATATCTATTTACATCTAATTGGTAAAAATCTCTCTTTTGTTCTAAGAAAGAAGTTTGATTATCTTTTATAGTTAACTGTCTGTAAGTATCTTGATAAGCAGCACTTAAAAATCCGTATATACCCATACTAGTAATTAATACTAAAACTACTGTAGCGACGGTAAGGTAAGTTCTAAGAAGTTTATTAATAGTATTCCAATACTGATAGAGCAAAGATGCAGTTACTAACTTAGCTACTTCTAATGACCCTGCCATAATTATAACCTCGAATGTTGCTCCTGCAAATAGTTTACTTAATCCATAGACTGAATAAAATGCTGCTGAGCCAGAAACTGAAAGAGCAGAAAAGGCAATAATGAATGGGAATAAACCCTTTTTTAAATTTTTCATTTTTGTATTAACAAAAGAAGTGTAGCTACTCCTCCTACTACTGTCCCTACTTTATAAAAAAAAGTTCGTCTTCTTTGAGCTTTGAGAGCTTTTTCTAAATCTTTAGATAAATCTTTTTGTATATCACTTTTAGAATTTAGATCACTTATAATATTTTTATAATTAAAAACTTGAGATTCTAAATTTGTAACTAAAAGTGTTTGAGTATCTAATTTAGAATTAAGTTCGTTTAATAATTCTTCAGTAGTTCTAAGTTGAATTTTTAATTGATCACCTTGTACTATATCCTGTATTACTAACTTTGCTACCGGTTTAGTTAATACTATCTTTGTTGAATCTGTAACGGTCTGTGAAAAACTGCTGTAACTCACTAGTAGAGTAATCATTAACAGCATCAATTTTCTTTTGAGTTTCAATTCTAATAACATCAATTCTTTGATTTAGTTTATTAATTCTATATGTATATTTTGAAATCTTTTCATTTAATGAATCAGATTCTTTTTCTAAAATATTATTTTTAGCATGTAGAGAATCAACTTTTTGTTGTAATAATTCTATTTTAAGCTGATAAGCTTTTATATCTACATCTATCTTCGGCTGGCCCCATACCATCCATGCTACAAATCCTCCTAAAATTGCAAAGAGTAAGTATCCTTGTAGTCCTTGGAATTTCCTTCCAGCTATAACTACTACTTTAGGTTCTTTATTTTCTGGTTCTTTCTCAGCCATAACTATAATTTAAGAAAAAAAAATTGAATTAGCAACTTTTATACTATATCTTTACTTTCCAATAAAGTATAAGTAAAAGAATTACCCCAATGTTCTCTGGCTGTCTGACATATATCTAAGAATTCAAACCAGTCGTCATTGTCAGCTATAACTTGGCAACCTGCTGACCATTTGTCAACTCTTGTAGATCTACCACCAGCTCTTCCTGTAGCTCTGTGTATATTAATTCCAAATAACCCTTCTTGTACGTTTTCTTCTAAAAGATCATACTTACTATCTAAATTGTTATCTCTATAAACCTTAACTGGTTTCTTTTGACCTAGAGCTAAATACTTTCCTTGGTGTAGTCTTAACTTATGCGAACCTCTATACTGACCTGGTTTTAAAATTGCTACACCTTCTTCTCTCATTATATTCTCTACCCAATGTGTTCCTGGATCAGTAGTGCATTTATAGCAATGGAATTTCCATTCACCTTCTACTTTATAAGATAATGTTATACAATCATCGAAAGCGTTAGTAACTCTATTTTTTGTTTTAGAGTTTCTTACTCCAATAATATTAACATCATAGTCTCCTCCTGTAAAGTATTTATAACCTTTACTAGCCATAGTGGCTTCTATCTGTTCTCTAGTGTAACAACTCATAATTTAATTTTTTATATTATTCTTTTTTGCCAAAAACTTTTCCTACCTCAGCAATTCCGAAAGCTCCAAGTACTATCCATACAAACGAATCATATATAAATTCATTAATTACTAGATCCTTACCTAGATATCCGGTTATCAAATCAGCGCATGCAAAAATTACCATTATAGCAAAAGCTAAAAATCCTACTACAGATTTTTCGTTGATGTTATTATTATCATCAAATAAATTTTTAAACCCCATCCATTTACGTTTTAAATATTTTATCATAATACAACTTATTCTATTAGTAACCTATCTTTTTTCTTTATCGTACTGTTCTTTTAATTGTTTTGATTTGGAAGTAATAACTATATAAGCATATACTCCAGATACAAGAACTAATAATGTAACTTTCCAGAACATTATCTAGAAAGCACTCATTACTAATTCATCAATATAATCTTGTACCTCTTCTCTAGTAGCTTCCATCTTAAAACTTAGGTCAGCTTGATATCGTTCTACCTCTTCACCATCTTGAAAAATTAATATAGTCGGTACAACAACTACTTTAAATTTACCAGCATCAGCTGGTTTAGCTCCTATGTCGTATTTAACTACTTCACAGTCTGAGAGTTTTGAAACCCAGGTAATATCGTTTGCACCGTTCCAGGCTGCATTAAAATACTTTACTTCTATTTGACTAAATACTGTAGACGAAGTCATTAAGAATAAAGTACTTAATATAAGTTTTTTCATAATAAATTATCTTAATTTATCAATCTTTTCCTCAATACGATTCATGTCCTCTTTCAGTTCTTTTACATCTTCTTGTGTAGACATTATCGTTTGACGAATCAATTGATCTTTCATATCATATTCCATCCTAGTAACATCAGGTGGTGGAGCAACAGGTAGTTCTTTTGCTTCAGCTATATCTGCCTGTAAAGCAAACCACATACCCACTACTGCAGCTATACCGACTGCTATTCCTCCTAAAGTTTGAAGACTTACCGTAAAACTAGTGTTTTCGCTTAATTCCTTTGCTTTTGCCATTTTTAATTAAAATATTATATAGTTTACTCCTACAGAAAATTTATGCCAGTTTCTATTCCAATATTTGTTATAGGTTCCTTCAGCAAAAAGTCCTAAAGATTTATTTAATTTATATCCAAATATGAGACCTCCCGAGTAATCTACCCACTGTCCTCCATTATAATTATGGTAAGAAAATTGATCCCCTTGTTTTATATGGTAAGGCATTACATTACCCCATGCATGTAACCAAAAGTCTTTTTGGTACTTATAATAATCAAAACCTAATATCAATGAATATTCTAGTTTTAATGGTGCTTCATCTTGTTTTTTCTCAACGTATTCTTCTAGAACTTGAGGAATAATTACTTCTTCCCAAACATCAGTACTAGTAGCTACAACTGCTCCTGAAGGATTTAAATACTCTATATTACCTCCTCCGTTAAAATTTACTTGATAACCTTCTTCAATAGCTAACCAAGTATAATGTAAATTACCGTTACTAAGCATCCATTCAGCTAATGGATCATATCCGTAAGGTTCAGATAGTCTTTGAGCTGCTCCTACATTAACTGAAAATTCTCTTGTTATATTTTTTTTGTATCTTTGTGACGCTTGAAAATACTCTATATCAATAAAACCTCCTACTAAATATTCTACTTTAGCTACCCAATCATCAGCTACATATCTCATAAAGTGGTGTTGGTCTACATATTTTACTCCTTGAATTCTTCTAAAATCTCCTTCAAATAAAAATTCAAATCCTTTTATTTTACCTAAAGTAGCATTATCTGAAAAAGATTCTTCTGTACCGTTATAAAATACATTCGCTCTATTTTCATATTGAAAACGTGCTATTTTTCTGACACCAAATGCTACT
>MDSV01083503.1_pt1 | contig 17036 bp, 19 predicted proteins | sample 810851 | NCBI WGS metagenome assembly MDSV01 (sample SAMN05326640, study PRJNA326480) | marine metagenome | isolation source: seawater | place: Atlantic Ocean: North East | collected 2012 | reverse complement strand
TATTAATTAATACCAAATATAAATGCTATAATTAATCTGATGTCACTACTAGCTGTTAACTACCATTATGTTGGAATGCCAAAATTTAAATATCAAGGAGTCAATGGGCTTGACCTTGAGGATTTTTTAGTGCACGTTAGATTTCTTAAAAGCAATTTTAAATTAATTGGGTTGTCAGACCTAGGACACTTAGAAATAAATAATGATAACTATTGTATCATCACCTTTGATGACGGGTTGTTATGCCATTATGATGTAATCTTTAAACTAATGAAAAAAGAGAATTTTCCTGCTGCATTTTTTATCAACACTATGCCATTAGAAATAGGAAAAGCAATACCAACCCATAAAATGCATATTATTAAAGCAAAGATTTCTAACACTTCAATAAAAAAAGAATTAAAAGTGTTTATGAAACTAAAAAACCTTGTCTTTCCATCAGTGGATAAAGATTTGATAAAATCGAGCTACAAGTATGATGATTATGAAAGCGCTTGTTTAAAATATATTATCAATTATTTTCTAGCTGAAAATTATCGTAATGAATTCATAAATATTTTGTTTAAAAATTTATTTGCCGATGAAACTAGTTTTGTTAAAGAATGGTATATAAATGAAAAACAAATAAAAGAGATGAATGAATTCTTGCCATGTATTGGATCGCATGGTCATTTTCATGTTCCTTTCGGTAAATTATCTAGTACTGAAGTCATTGATGATTTAAAAATAAGCAAGAGAATACTTGAAGAGCTCTTGGGAGATAGTATTAATTTTTTCAGCTATCCTTTAGGTAACAAACACGCAGTTAAAGAGATTCATGCCGAACTTGTTAATAGAGCAGGTTATGATTTTGCTTTCACAATGGAAAGAGAGCAAAATATCACATATCAAAATAAGCATTTACTTGCTAGAATAGATTGTAATGATCTACCAGTTGTAGGTAAAGATCCTATGTTTGAATTAAAAAATGATAAATTTCTTAGACAGAATGGTTCACTATCAAAAAGAAAACGATATTTCAAAGAATAATATAGTTTGCATTATACCAGCTAGAGGTGGTTCAAAAGGCATCCCAAGAAAAAATATACGAAAACTAAATGGGGAGCCACTTTTGCATTACACTGCTAATGCTGCTTTATGCAGTAATTTAATTGATCGAGTTATCCTATCTACTGAAGATGAAGAAATTAGAGAAGTTGGTTTAAAATTGGGCCTAGAAGTACCATTTATTCGGCCAGCTAACCTAGCAGATGACTCATCGCCAGGTTTACCAGTAATTCAGCATGCAATAAAAAAAATCAGCACAGAAAATTATTTTCCTAATCAAGTTATTGTTCTGCAGCCTACATCCCCATTGCGAACAACAAAGCATATAGACGAGGCAATTAATTTATTTTCAGGAAGTACTTGTGACTCTCTCGTAAGTGTTACTGAGGTGCCACATAATGAGAATCCATTTTCAATAATGAGAATTACAAAGGATAACTTATTAGAGCCATATCTTAAGTATGATGAAAAAATGAATTTACGGCAAAAAAAACCTACTTTTTATGCTAGGAATGGCGCAGCAATATATATCTGTACTCATGAGTGTTTAATGGAAAAAAATAGTATGTTTGGAGATAAAATCTTACCTTACTTTATGAGTAAAGAAGATTCTCTGGACCTTGATGATATGTTTGATTGGGAGATTATGGAATACTTAATAAAACAGAGAAATACCATTAATTAAGCACTATGCAATTATGTTACGTAATATTTATGCCTTTTTACAACAATCATAAATAGATTTTAATTGTTTTAAATTTAAAGTTTCTTATGAAATAGTTCGATCAGATTAGCAAATTAGAATCAAAAAAATTATAAGTTAAAAATATACCTATGGAAAACATTTTACATTTAAATAAAATCGAAGATGTAATTAACCAGATACATCATATTAGGGAATGTGTACACAAAAATGGATGGGCTATTATTAGAGGTTTGAATGAAAAATCAGATGTGAAAAAACTAATCAAGCATATCAAAACAAAACACAATATTAAAAATGAAATAAAAGTTTCTGGAAATTACGAGAGAAACTCGCTTGATTTTCAAAGGTTAGACGTAGGAGAGTTTAACGCATCCAGTAGATTAAATAGATATTTTATGTTCTTTCCATGGAATAATGATAAAGTGTTTGAATCTATAAACAAAAAACAAATATCCATTTTACGTTCTCTCTCAAATAAAGGTAGTAGCTATGGAGATATAGGTAGCAAAGAAAATTATAATAAAAATAGGTTTGTAATGAGTTACGTCATACAGTATCCTACTGGAGGAGGATTTATGTCAACTCACCGTGAGTATAATCAGGAGGACGTTGATGATAGATCACATGTTGTTTATCTTGCTTTAACTGAAAAAAATATTGACTTTGATACCGGCGGTGCTTTTGTTTTTAAAGGGGAAAAAAAATATTTAATTGAAGATCATATTGAATTTGCAGATATGGTTATATACCGTGGAGATTATTCTCATGGTGTGGAATCTATTGATAGAGAAAAAGATTTAAATCTAAACCAAATATGTGGAAGAATGATCTTAACAACAGTTTTTAAATACTTTCAGGATTAGATATAAATAAATACAAAGTAAGAAGAGCAAATGTTGATGATCTAAACAAATTATCAGAATTTTACTCTAAAACCTATGGTTCTACTAGTCCATTTGTAAACCACAGATTTATAAAACATTATTTATACAATGGTTATTCTATGAATAGCTTCGTTGCGTTATATAATAAAGACATAGTCGCTAGTTACTCTTTCATAAAGTCGGAGATTCAAATTTTAGGGAAAAAATATCCAATGAGATGGGGAGTTAACGCGGCTACGTTACCAAAATTCAGAAAACAGGGACTAGGTAAAGATTGCTATTTAAATGCTAGGAATACTGATGGAGTTTTTGGCGTTTATGGATTCACTAAAAATGTTGGTGGGTTTTACAAAGATGAAGGTTTTAATCTTTTTAAATTTTTAGGACAAAAGTATGTTCGAGTTATCAATTCAGACTATATAAGATTTATAGAATACTGGAAGTCAAACTTTTTGAATCACAAAGATAAAAATAACTTTTTACTTTTTGATGAGCATAATTTTTATAATGAATTATCTAATAAAAAAATACTAGAAAATTTTAGTTTAAACGATTTAAATACTTCTGTAAGAGATGAGGGTTTTTTAAAATGGAAGTTTAACAATTTTCAGACTGATAATTACGAGAGGTACAAAATAAATACCGAAGATAAATTTTCACACATTATTGTTAAAAGAGTAAGGCTAACCCCTACCCATTATTTTGCAACAAGAATCATTGATATATATGGAGAAATGAAAGATTTGAAAACTGTATTTAAATCAATTTTAGAAAAATGTCGTGAGAGAGGTGATATTTATATAGACTACTGTTGTATTGGAGACGTCTATGAAGCACTTTTTAAATACTTTTCTTTTCATGAACTATCTTATGAAGAAAATAACAACTTTCCCGAGTTAGTTAATCCTTTGACTCTTAAAGAAAACCAATATCGGATTGCATTTTTTAGTAACAAAATTCAGGAAAGAGTTCACATGATGAATCATGAAAATAGTTATTTTACAAGGCTTGACTCTGATAGAGAAAGAATATCAGTAATTTTTTAAATAAAACCTAATTTTAAGGACAAATGAAATTCATACTAAAAAAAATATTTAGCTTAATAAAGAGCGTTATAAATAATCTGCTTTTACTCAATTCAAAAAAAATTGGAATTACAATTTCAGATAAAATAAATCTGTACCTCATACATACTTTCTACAGTAATTATCAGCCTATGGAATTAAGAATGTGGTCAAATACCAAAAGTAAAAGAAATGTAGAAGATAGACTAAACTTAATCGAGGCTCAATTAGAAGGTCATAGTGTACTCGATATCGGGTCCCACTCAGGATATTTTTCACTAAAACTTTCCCAAAAAGGTTATTTTGTAATTGGATTAGACCAAGATAAACTAATTTTAAAAAAAGCAAACTTAGTTCAAAAAAAACATGACATTACAAATGCATCTTTCCTTTACTATCCAATTGATGCTGAGTCAATTAAAAAAGTACCAACTTTTGATAATATTATTTATTTATCAATCCATCATCATATGATTAAAGTGCATGGTTTCGATAAAGCAACAGAGATATTTAAAAGTATTGTAAAGAAAACAAAGCATAAATTATTCTTTGATTTTCCTTACCCAATTGACTACGCGGGTAACCCTTTATTTGAAGACCAAATCCCAAGCATGGGTGATGATCCTGATAAATGGTTAAAAGATTATTTAATTGAAGTTGGGTTTAATAAAGTTAATTCATTGCAAGTATTATCCCATAATCAAAAGCCTCATGAAAAGAGAAACCTATTCATGTGTGAAGTCTAATTGATACTAATTAATTATTATTCGTACACTGAAAAATATATTATTTAGAATTAGAGAGGTGCTATGGAACAAACTTCCACACTCTGTTCATCTTATAGATCATGAAATCTCAAAATATCGTTATAATAATGATATTTATTTCCCTAAAAGTAAAAATAAAGGTTTAAGATATTTCCCCAGGGAAATAAAATGGATTAGTCCTGAGTCGATTAAATTTTTTGATACTGTAAGACTATTCTCAAGTATTTATTATATACAGAATGGTGAATGGGATAAAAGCATAGCGAGCATAAAAGATAGGCCCCAGTATCGAGTCGTTGATGAACTTCTAAATAAATCCTATTCTATTGAAAAACTTACAGATTATGACTTTACTGTAAATAAGTTTATTTCGAGTATGGGGGTAAGCCGAAATAAAGCAGAGGAATTAACTAAAAAAAAATACAGTAATATTTTGGAATTAGCCAAAAAAATAAAGAAAAACGGTTATAAAACTCAAAAAGAGTTAGGATTAAGCTCTTATAACAAGTTTAACACGTGGTATGATGAAATCAGAGTTTCAGTAACCAGAAATGGAGAATATATACTTAATGGTTCAGGTAACCATCGATTATGCATTGCACAGCAACTTGGAATTAAACAAGTTCCTGTAGTTGTCATAAGAATGCATTATAAATTTTTTCATGATAAAACATAATTCAGTTCTATGTACAACGTAAAAAAGAATATTGTCTTATATATTGGACACACATATGATTTAGCATATTTTTCAAGACTCATACCATTAATAAATGAAAGTAGGAAATTCAACATTACCTCAATAGTTGTAAAGGGTCGATATTTTGATAAACTAAAGGAATACAAAGAAATTCTAGACGGTTACTCAGATGTTATCATTGAGATTCCCAGGGATCAAATTCCTATTTATTCTCCGAGAATTTTAAGATCATTAAAATTTGTATATAAACTTAGAAAAAGAATGAGTGATGTTAACTGTAGAGATTCATTATTTATTTCACATGATAAATCACAATTTGTGGCAAATTATTTACTTAGTCGTTTTAATAAGGCAATTCTGATTCAAACGCTCGAAAGTAATAATCTTAAAAACAGTCTAAAGTTATCTTTAATTAGGATGTTCTATTACAATTTATTGAACATTCTCTCTGGTAGTAAATTGATTGTGTTGAAAGAAATTATCTTATCTAAAAAGCATGCCTGGCATTTCAGGATTTTAAATCCTCATTTCAATGTTATCTATAGAAATAATAAAAGGGATATTGATAATACAATTACACTACCAAGCCTAAATAAAATTGAACCAGAAAAAAAAATACTGATTTTTGGAGGTAGGTTTACAGAGTGGCCTTATCTAGAAAATAATCGAGAAAAGTATATTTCAATTATTAAATCATTCTATCAAAAACTTTACAATAATTTTCAAAGCTACGAATTTTTTTATAAACCTCATCCTAAAGAAATTGAAACAGAATATACTATTTTAAAACCTATTTTTGATAATAAGATAATAAACCTAGGAAATAGCTTAAACTCTGAATTATATCTATTAAGAAATAGAGACATTAGTTACTGTTTTTCAATATGTTCAACAAGCAGTCTTTCAGCATTTGAGATGGGATTTAATTCTAGAGTTTTCTATAAACTCTTAGAGCTGAAAAATGGAATTGAAAAAGCGAATGATGATATTTATTTTGATATGCCATCAGATTTTTTTATCAATTCATTAGAAGATAACCTATCCCATAAATGCAATACCCAAAATGATGGCAGGTTAAATTATATTACAAATATTTTAAATAAATTTTATAAAAGAAGTATATAATTAATCGAGATTATCAAACTGGCCAACTTTTGAAATCAAGATTTTTAAAAAACTTTAGTATTTACTTTAGTGGAGCGCTAGTTGGAAAGGCAATAGGACTTTTTAACCTACTACTTTTAGGCAACCTTCTAGATCCTTCAAACTATGCAACATATGTAATATTTTTTTTGATATGTGATATGCTTGGAGTTTTCACAATTTTTGGTTTCACCTCAGGAATTATGAAGCTACTTCATGAAGACAAAAAAGTTATCTTATCAAATAGTCTATTTATTATTTTTATTTTAAGTACAGCAATTTTAGTTATAACGATATTTTTAAAAACTAGTTTTGGGATTGGGTTAGTTTCATCATTTGAAAAATATCATTTAATCAAAAATGTATTACTATTTATTCCAGTTACTGTATTTACAAGTAGTATGACTTCTGTAATAAGCACCTATTTTAATGCTATTGAAAAACCTTTAAAGAACACGACTATAAACATAATTGGATCATTAATCTTTCTATTTTCTTTACTGATAATTAAAAATACAAGTTTTATTAATGGTTTTGAGGTTGACATATTATTTATAATCATTATTGCTAGAATAGTTTCTATGATATTTTCAGGACTTTTTGCTCTGTATTTGTCAAAAGAGTATTTTATATTTTCCTCTATTTCGTTTAAAAAATCTATTTCAATAATGAAGCGAACTTCAGTCTTTTTAACAAAACATATTATTGGAATATTCCAAACTCAAGCTAACCTTATTGTAGTTGCAGTATACTCTGACACAATAACTTTTGGAGTATTTGCATACTACAATACCATAATTTCACAGTTATCAATTCTGTCTGGCTCCTTTTTTAAAGCATACACGCCAAGAATTGTAAATATTTTAAGATCAAAGAAAGATGATAGATATCAAGTTGCAAATAATCTTGTAAAGAAGGCTACATCCTTTTCGCTGATTGCTTTTCCAGTATTTCTGCTTTCTTTATACTTTCTAATTGAAATCGTTATATCTTATCAAGATCAATTAAGTGTCTTTATCCATAAAGATTACATTGCAGAGATAAAATTGTTATTTTTTATGCTGGTTGTGTGGATGATCGGGAATTTTCGCTCTTTTATTGACATATGGCAATATGAAAGCCAGAAATATGTAAATCATTTTATTTTGTTTATTCAGATTATAGCGTTACTAATATTGTATTTTGGAGCAATGTTCTTCTTAAAAAAATATGATATTAACGGAATAGTTATTAACCAATTCTTACTATATGCCGTAGTTACGTTAATTAATTTATATTGTTATTACAGATTTATACTTAATGTCAAAAAAGTCAGAACAACAAATGATAGATAATCGTTAAAACATTATTCTTCTTTCCTATAATAGTGAATAAAATATTGATAACACTACTGGGTATTTAATAATTTTCTTAAAACTTATTTTTTTCTTAAAGACAAATATTGTGTATAAAAGGTACGAAGTAAAAATTCCAGTGCAGTAAGAAAGTGTATATCATGTCTTATAATTTAGAATTTTTACAACTAGATTTGTACTCTCTTTATAAAATAATTAAAATATAATTATAGGACTAAAATTATGATTAATGAAGACCGCCTATTCCAAGTAGTCGCTGATGGCTTAGAAGTAGATGCTTCTGATATTTCAATTGAAACAAAAGCATCTGATATCTCAGATTGGGACAGTTTAGGACATTTAAATTTACTAATGAAATTAGATGAGGCGTTTGATGATATAAGTGAAAAAGTACCTGAATTGGCTAGTGCTAGTTCTGTCAAAGAAATATATGAACTAGTTAGTGCATATAAGAACTGAACCATACCTTACAATCATAAATGGAAATCATTATTTCTAAATTTCACTTGGGTGAAAAGGAAGTTAGGCTTACTGATAAATATGAAAATATAGATAGATTAGTTAGCAAGACTGGGATTAAATCAGTCTGGGAGACTAATGGTAGTATTATATCATTAGCTGCTAATGCGTGTAAACCTATTATTAATGATCAAATAAAACATCAAATCAATATACTAATACTAGTCACCCAAAGTCCCGATGATTATTTACCAGCAAACGCTATAACCCTTGCACATAAGCTAAACTTAAAAGACTCTGTTTTCACTTTTGATTTTAATCAAGGCTGTTCAGGATTTGTACAGGCATTTGTTGTTATGAAACACCTTATTTCTACTTATAAAACAGGCTTAATTATTACTGCTGATTGTTACAGAAAAAAACTTAATCCTGATGACAGATCAACGAATGCCGTATTTAGTGATGGTGCAGCAGCAATGATTTTAAAAGAGAATGATAAGTTTAAAATCTTATTTGAAGACACCATAACAGATGGATCAAAGCGTAATTGGCTTTATCAGTCGACTACCGATGAAAATGGGGGTTATTTACATATGTCAGGTAGTGAAATTTGGATATTTACTAGAAAAAAAGTTGTACCTCAAATTCAAAAAGCTATAGAATATTGTAGAGAGAATTCATTGAATCTTGGTTCAATATATATACATCAAGCTAGTAAAGTTGTTGTTGAGGGTATTAAAAATGCTATAGGAGAATATGGTGATCTAGTTCTTGAAAATTATATGAATTACGGCAATACGGTTTCTTCAACAATTCCTATTTTATTAAATGATTATCCCATAACAGGGGATGATAGTGTGGTTATTTTTGCTGGCTTTGGAGTAGGATTAACCTCTACAGTGATTGTTTATGGGAATGAGGGTAAAAAATGAAAAACTTATATATTGTTTATGGCTCAGAAACAAAACTTTTGAAAGGATTATTTGAATTTGAAGATTCTTATTTTATTAGAATTTATAATAAAAATAAACCTAATTACCTACATAATGCATCTGATGTAAATGGGTTTGAAGAATTCAAGGCTACTTTTAATGAAATAATAAAAAAAAATGATCCTCAAAGAATTATTTTTATTGGTGCAGCTTTTTTAACACAAAACACTTTATTCTTGCTTGAAAAGGAAAACAGTATTGAAAAAATATTAGAAGTTAACATAACAAATTATGTGCAATACACTCATTATATCTTACCATTTATGAAAAAATTGAAAAGCGGCCAATTTATATACTTGAGTAGTTTTAGATCTACTCATACAGCAAGAGGTATAAGTCTTTATTCTGCATCAAAAGCTTTTGGAGAAAAGTTTTTTGAGATTATAGGTAAGGAAAATGGAGCTTTTGGTGTCTTTTCAAGTTCAATTAGGATGGGATATTTTGATGGGAGGATGACAAATGTTATGGGAACCAAAAAAATTAAAGATTTTGAATTATCAACGGGAAACAGAAGGCTAGGCAAAGAAAAGGATTTAATTAATTGTATTAAATATATTTTAGAAAATGATTATACTAATGGTGGCGTTGTAGATTTGTCTGGTGGAATTAGTTTTTAGTTGCAAAAAAAATTAAAAAAATTATTTAATTCTCCAATTATTACAGGCACATACTGTGAATTACACCATGTGAGCATTGAAGATTCAAAATTAATTTATGATCTCAGAAGAAAAAGGCCAGATTATCTAAAAAAAACTTCTGGTGGACTAAAAGATCAAAAAAACTACTTAGAAAAATATTTTCATTCATTTGCTCGTGGAGAGCAAATATATTATAAAGTATTTGATATAAAAAAAGGTTCTTTTAAAGGAGTGTTCCGTCTCACTAATCTTAAAGAAATAAATAACTTTAGCTGGGAAAGTGCTGTTTTTAATAAGGACAGTAGCCCAAATTGCTTTTTAGACACAATGTTAATGACTTACAGAATTGGGTTTGAATTTTTAGAAAAAAAAGAGTGTGGACCATGGAATGTAATGAGAAATTTTCATAGGATGATGGAGATGCATTCAAAAATGAAAATGGTTCAAATTCTTGATGAGAATGAATTACATTACATTGTCAGTGTGAAAAGTAATGATTACTTTCAGAATATCAAGAAATATAAAAAGTTGGGATTTGCAAAACTCCTTGAATTGTTATGATTAATCAAACAACTGAAATTGATAAAAAAAAATTAAGTCATGATGGTTTTGTGCATATTAAATCAGTATTGAGCATTGAAGATATCGATTTAATAAATAGAGCTATTGATTCAAATATTAAAAATCCAAGCCCCTTTGCTAGAAATTTTAATGAACAAAAAGATACCAGTAAGTTTTTCATGGATTTTAATAACTGGATGCGTCTCCCACTTATTAAAAAAGTGTGTTATTTGCCAAAATTAGTAGATATAGTAACAGATTTAACCAATTCTAAAAAATGTTGGCTCTTCCATGATCATGTATTAGTGAAGTCTGGAAATGCTATCCCAACACCGGTACATCATGATAGGCCATATCATATAGTCAAGGGTAATTTAAATTGTTCTGTATGGATTCCAGTAGGTAATGTAGAAAGAAAATCTAGTCTAATTTTTTACAAGTCATCTCATAAAATTAACAAATTGTTTTTACCAAAAGCTTTTATTGACGGTAAAAATATTGGTGAAATAAAAAAAAGCTTTTCAGATTTAGATTCATTTGACTTAAAAAATTATCAGGCTGTTGACTTTGATATGAGGTCAGGCGATATCTTGGTATTTTTTAATAATTGTTTACATGGTTCTTACAGTCACAACTCATCTAAAGAAAGAAAAGCATTATCTATAAGATATTTATTAGATGGAGCAAAATTAACAAAAAAATATGTAAATGCTACGCCACCATTTGATAAAATGGGTTTAAAAATTGTAGAAAATGGAGATATTCCAGAAACTCATTTTCCTTTACTAAAAGATTAAAATGTGGGCATACGGTTTAAATAAAAATAGATTTAAAAAAGTACTTCATACGCCATTTGAAAAAAGAAAGCCATCAGATGGTTTAGAAAAATTAGAAATTTCTGTTCCTGAAATTAATAGTGATGAGGTACTTGTGAGGGTAAAGTCCTCAGCACTCAATTATAATTCAATTTGGAGTTCATTGTGTCATCCGCTTACTCCAGAACAATTAATTTCATCATATGTTCAAAGAAACCCAAGGGCTACTGATCACTTAAAAGATTATTATATTTTTGGTAGTGATGCTGCCGGAGTTATTGAAGAGGTTGGTAAAAATGTTCATGGGTGGTCTATAGGAGATTCAGTTATAATTCATTGTAACATAGTAAATGAATTTGATAATGTCATTCAAAGCGATGGTATGTTATCTGATTCACAATCAATATGGGGTTATGAAACAAATTATGGTGCTTTTGCAGAATTTACCAAGGTTAGAGCTTCGCAACTAATAAGGAAGCCTTCAAGGTTGGATTGGAGTATCGCTTCCTCTTTTTGTTTGACTCTTTCTACGGCCTATAGGATGCTAATTTCGAAAAATGGGGTTCAATTAAAAGCTGGTGACACATGTTTGATTTGGGGTGGTGCTGGAGGTCTAGGCTCTTTTGGAATACAGTTATGTAAATTGTCTGGAGCTAATGTCATTGCAATAGTTTCTAGTGATGAAAAAAAGTCTATTTGTAAGAAACTTGGTGCTGATATTGTATTTAATAGGAAAAAGGATTTTCCTACTACATTAATAAATGACAATGGTGAGCCTAACTATATTGCTTGGAATAAAATAAAAAAAACTATAAACAAAAGTGGTTTAAATAATATTGATTATGTTTTTGAGCATGTAGGGAAAGAAACTCTAGGGTTGTCAACTTATTTATTGAGGAGAGGAGGGAAGATCGTTATATGTGCTGCAACTAGTGGCTTTTTAGCAACAATTGATTTACGTTTTCTTTGGATGCAGCTTAAATCAATAATAGGCTCCCATTTTGCTAATTATAATGAGGCTACTCTAGCTAGTGAATTAATTTTTAATAATAAAGTTGATCCTTTAATTCATAGCGTTAATAATATAGATAAGCTTCCTGATATGATGGATAAAATGTATTATGGGAATACGTATGGTAAAATAGTTTTTAATCATAATGGTTGAAGATAAAAAAACCACTGACAATCTATTTTCAATTATAGTTCCTGTTTACTATAATGAGGATTCGCTGAGTATTTTATTTAACAAGTTGATAGAGTTAGAAAAAAAATTATTATTAGATGATATTAATATTGAATTGATTTTTGTTGATGATGGTTCAAAAGATAATTCTCTTAGAGAATTGTTAAAATTAAAAGAAAAAAAACCAGACACTAAAGTAATTAAGCATACTAGAAATTTTGGTGCTGTAATCGCAACAAAAACAGGTCAAAAGTATGCATCAGGAGATTGCTGTACAGTAATAGCTGCAGATTTGCAAGACCCAGTAGATTTACTTTATGATATGGTTCAGCATTGGGTAAAGGGTCATAAGTATGTAATAGCTGTAAGGAGGACTAGAAAAGACCCATTCTTATCAAGAATGTTTTCCTCTTTCTATTATAAAATTTTAAAAACTTTTGTAATTAGAAATTACCCTGAAGGAGGTTTTGATTTAGCTCTAATTGATAAAACTCTTTTACCTTATTTTAAGAATTCTGGGAAAAATATAAATCCATCATTACTTGGCTATTGGCTTGGATTTCAACCAAAAATTATAAAATATGATAGGCTTGAAAGGGAATTTGGTAAGTCTAGATGGACATTTAAGAAAAAAATAAATTTTTTTCTTGACTCAATTCTTGGGTTCTCTGTTAAGCCCATTCGGTCAATATTGTCCATTGGCATTGTTATTTCACTTTTTAGTTTCTTCTATTTTGCTTTTGTTTTAGTAAACGCCATGCTTGGTAATATGGAGGTTAAAGGATTTGCAACTATTGTTGCTTTAATATCATTTTTTTTCGGTATAGTCATTTCAATGCTTGGAGTAATTGGTGAATATATTTGGAGAATATTTGATGAATTAAATAAGAAACCAGAATCCGTAATTGATGAAGTATTTTAAAAAGAAATAAAATTATGAATATTTCAAATTCTTTAAATGATTGCAAGAAGATTAATCTTCCAAAAATTGAGGATTCAAGAGGCAACCTAACAGTTATTGAGAACACAATAAACATACCCTTCAATGTGAAAAGAGTTTTTTATGTTTATGATATTCCAACAGCTAAAAAACGTGGAGCGCATGCACACAAAACTTTAGAACAATTCTTGATTTGTCTTTCTGGTGGACTTGATGTACGTTTAAATGACGGGATAAATAAGAAGAAAATTCACTTAAACCGTCCGTGGGAGGGGTTATATATACCACCAATGATCTGGGCATCTGAAAGAAATTTTGACTCTGGAACAGTATATTTAGTGTTATGTTCTGATTTATATGATGAAAGTGACTATATTAGAAATTACAGTAATTATTTAGAGTACATGCAATCTTGAAGTACCACATTGGACAAAAAGCTACATTTGAGAAGAAGATAAAGAAGGAAGATGTTATAGATTTTTCAAGGATAACTGGAGATCATAATCCAATACATATTAATGAAAAATATGCAGAAAATTCTATTTTCAAAAAACCTGTTGCACATGGAATACTTTGTTCTGGTTTGATTAGCGCATTAATAGCAAATAAGTTACCAGGAGAAGGAACTATCTATCTAGGGCAAGAATTAAAGTTTTTAGCACCTGTTTTCTATAATGATTTATTAATCACTAAAGTAGAAATTGAAGATATTATAATTGAAAAAAAGCATATACTTCTTAGCACAATTGTGATGAAAAAAAATAATCAAATTGTGATAAAAGGGAAAGCGCGAGTCAAAGTAAAAGAGATATAAACATTGTGTCAGAAAGTAGATTTAATATTAAATACAGGTATGGCAAATTTTCAGTGGATAGAAAAATTGATCAATCAATGTAAAAGTACTAGGGAACTCAGTTAAGATAATTTAAGATGATACCATTTCTAGATTTAAAAAATACAAATAGATTGTATTTGGATGAGATTGAAACTGCTGTGGCAGAAGTTCTAAAATCTGGGTGGTTTATATTAGGCGAGAAAGTTAAAAAATTTGAAAATGAATTTTCAAATTATTGTAATGTAAAAAATACAATAGGTACTGCAAATGGCTTAGATGCTTTAATTTTGATTTTTAGAGCATATAAAGAAATGGGCGTTTTAAATGATGGTGATGAGGTGTTAGTTCCTTCAAATACATATATAGCTTCTATCCTTTCAATCACTGAAAACAACCTAGTGCCTGTATTAGTAGAGCCCGATATCAATTCCTACAATATAGATGCAGGCCTAATAGAAGAGAAAATAACGGACAAGACAAAAGCATTAATGATTGTCCATCTTTATGGACAAATAGCCTATAATAGCAGCATCGAAAAAATTGTTAAAAAATATAATCTTAGGCTTATTGAAGATTCTGCCCAAGCTCATGGTGCACAGGTCAATGGGCTTAAAGCCGGTAACTTTGGTGATGCTAGTGGATTTAGTTTTTATCCTTCAAAAAATCTTGGAGCATTTGGTGATGCTGGGGTAGTAACTACCAATGATGACGCACTTGCTGAAGCAATTAGAGCAATTGGGAATTACGGTAGTCATATTAAATACCAGAATAAATACAAAGGCATAAATAGTAGACTTGATGAAATACAAGCGGCTATTCTATCTGTGAAATTGAAATATTTAGATCAGGAAAACCAGAATCGAATAAAAATTGCACATTTTTATAAAGAAAACATCATAAATAAAAATATTATTTTGCCAACAAAATCTCATCCAGATCTTTTAAGTCATGTATACCATCTATTTGTGGTTCGAACAAAGGACAGAACTAATTTGAAAAATTATTTGATGAAAAATGAAATTGGATCAGAAATTCATTATCCTATTTCACCGCATCAACAATCTGCTTATAAGGAATGGGAAAACGAAAACTATCCAATAAGTGAGAAAATACATAATGAATTGCTTAGTCTGCCAAGTGGCCCATATCTTGGTAGCAAGGATCTAGAAATCATTGTTGATAAACTTAACAGATATGAACTATAAATTCCTTTTTTACTCTAAACGGATTTTATGTACTCCAGTAAACCTATAGCCGGAATTATTTAATTGGGCTCAAAATTAAATAATAGCTGGTTTTCAGGCTTTTTAGCTATTGGGATAATTTATTTTATTTTATTGATATATGGATCATTTAACAATCCATATTTAGGTCATGCAGATAGATCAAATGCTGCAAATGTTGCTAAAAACTTGGTAAATGGCTATGGATATGTAACAAATTATGTACATGATTTTTATGAAGAAGAAAAGTTGCCTGTAAAAGAAAAGACATGGCCCATACTTCAACCAACATGGATTGCATTATCATTTAAGATATTTGGTATAAATGAGACTGCTGCAAGACTACCAAACATTATCTTTATTATACTGATTGGAAGTGCTTCTTTTTTTATAGGAAAATTATTATCAAATAATTACCAGGTAGCTTTTTATTGCGGGGTATCCGTATTACTGTGCGGTAGATACGATATACAAACTAGAAATGATACTGGTGCAATTCTCTTTATTACTATGATTTTTTTAAGCGTTTTGCTTTATGAGAAGTATAGAAAGATGTTTTGGGTTTTCATTGCAGGATTATTTGCCGGGTTAGCTGCTATGCAGAGGTTTGAATTAATCATTGTCTTTCCAATACTAGCTATTTATTTCTTTTTAGGTAACTTTTTTAAATCTAAAAGAAAAATAAAAGAATATGTCCTAAATATCTCAAATTATAGATATTCAATATGTGTAGTCATCTCTTCTCTCTTATTTTATTCGCCTATGATAATCTATAATAATTCTGTACATGGGAGCCTATTTGTTTCTAAAAATAGTGCATCAAGGATGGGGGATATTGCTAAATATCAAATTAATTCAACAAAAACATTTGAAGAGAGATATAAAGTTTTTTACAATAAAAAGAGTGAGCAGCAAATAATTAATATGAATACCCTCCAAAAATTAAAATTCTACAAAAAGAATCTAACTGAATTCAAAAAAGGGGTCTATTATCTATTATATAAGTCGATAGGATTTTTAGCTACATGTATATTGTTTTGTTCATTATTCATGAATTTTAAAATTATTAAACATAACAAAAGCCTTTTGATGTTATTATTTTCGCTTATATTGGCAATGTTAATATCAGTAAGCATTACTTCAACTTTCCACCCAAGATATCTTTACGTTTTTTCTCCAATATTAATCTCACTTTCTTTTTCAACACTCTTTGAAAGATTTCTTACCTTAAATAAGAAAATAACTGTTAATAAATTCTTTATGATACTTATGCCCTTAATATTATCAATTTCTATATTTTGGCAAGAAAGAAAAAGTCTTGTACATTGGGTTACAAAATCTAATAGTACTTTCCCAGATTCTAATAAAGCATCTTTTGAACTGATTGATTGGATCAATAACAATACGCTAATAAATGAAGTTGTTATGACACGTGAACCTTGGCAAATTAATTGGCATACTGAACGAACGGCTGTTATGGTTCCATACGGTAGCCTAGATGATTTCATATTTATTTGCAAAAAGTATGATGTCAATTACGTAATCTTGGATGACACAAGAAGTAATTTGATAAAACATATTGAAGGAAATAACTCTAACGAATATATTCCAATATACTCCAACTATAAATTCAAAATTTTCAAAGTAAATAAAGTATGATAATTAAATTTAAGTTACATCTGAGAATTCAACTTATAGTAGAGCGGTCAGATTTTTCAGTTTTTTTT